>Ga0335081_10004331_pt1 | contig 22364 bp, 22 predicted proteins | sample Lox_Sample_35_FD_206713 | JGI IMG/M metagenome (GOLD analysis project Ga0335081, IMG submission 206713) | Soil microbial communities from Loxahatchee National Wildlife Refuge, Florida, United States - Lox_Sample_3.5 | ecosystem: Environmental > Terrestrial > Soil > Wetlands | place: USA... | reverse complement strand
GCCTGCGCGGCAACCGGCAGCGTGTCTTCGCCGGCGAGAAAGCGCTTGCGCATTTTGACGAACAGGATTTTCGACAGACCGAGATCGAACAGCCACATCGACACGCCGAGCGCGCCGACCAGAATGAACAGCGAGAAGCGCTCGGGGCTGAGCACGCGGGCAAACACGAAAGTCTGGATCAGGCCGGCGAGCAGCGCGCTGCTGGCGGTCCAGCCGCGCAACAGCGCGTAGCGCAGCGACAGCACTTCAGCGAGACGCAATTGCCAGTTGGCAATCGTCTTGGGGAATACGGTTTTGGCCGGTGCGAGCATGGTCATTTCAACAGCGCCAGGTATTTTGTGGCCATGGTGTCGAAGTTGTAGGCGGGCGACAGCCGCCGCAGTTCGTCGGAAATCTTTCGCCGCAATTTCTCGTCGCTCAGGATGGCGGCGATGCGCGATAGCCAGGCTTTGCGGTCGTCGAGCGGCATCAGTAGATTGGCGGCGAGAAAAGGCGAGGCGTGGAACAGTTCGCGGAATGACGGGATATCGGAGCAGATGAGGGGAATGCCGGCATGGATCGATTCGATGGCGGCGAGGCTCAAGCCTTCATAGCGCGAGGGAAATAACACGATGTCGACGGCGGAATAAAACGCGCCGATGTGATCGTGCGCGATCGCGGGCAGAATTTGCACGCGCCGCAAAATTCCAGCTTCGGCGATCTGCCGATGTATCGCCGCCTCGTCCGGACCGCCACCAACCAGCAGCAGCGAGGCGTCGGGGAGATCGCGCATCAGATCGAGACTGAAATCCTGATGCTTCTGATAGCTCAGGCGGCCGATCTGGCCGAGCACGGCGCCGCTTTCGGGCAGGCCGAGCTGGCGGCGCGCGGCATCGCGCTTGATCAGCGCTGGTTTCTTATGGCCGTTCACGATCACTGCGAGCCGCCGCGCATAGGCTTTGCCGTTATTCGCAAACGTGTCGGCGACACTCTGCCCGCAAGCAATGATCGTGGTGTAAAGTCCAAACCGGCCGGCGACCGCATCGAGTTTCATCAGCAGCGGATTGAAGCGATCGGCCGGGCCGTGCAGCGTAGCGACGCGATTGCGAATGCCGGCGATGAAGCCGCAAAGACCGGCCCACAGGTTCGACAGCGGCTGCAATCCGATGACCGCGTCCGGCCGGCGCTGCCGCAGCGCCATCACCACGCGCGCGAACAGCATCGCCAGCGTCAACGGCGAGCGCGAGCGGCCGCTGTGGGCAAAGACGCGCGCGCCTGGCGGCATCTCGGCCGCAGAGGAAAACAGATACCATTCCTCGACGTGATGCCCATCGGCGCGCATCGTGGTGGTGAGGTTGCTGGCGAGAATTGAGCTGCCGCCGCTGTCGTGCGCCGTGCCGAGAAAAACGATCGAGCGGGGCTGCGCGACAGTGGGCTTGGCAAGCGAGGGGGTTGGCCAGTGTTTCGTCATGGTCAAGCCCTCGCGGCCGGCGGCAGCGCAGGCATGCCAGCGGCTACGGGTGGCATCCGGCGCGTCTGCGCCAACTTGAGTGATGCCGCGGACAGGCCCCAGATCATGCCGAGCAATAGAAAGAAATGGCGCCAATGGTCGGTATCGATGACCGCGCCCTCGAATACATTGCCGCTGAAGGCGGCGGTTGCGGTGATGAGATAAGGCTGCCACGGCGTCGTGATGAACACGCTGCGGAGCGCGGCAACGAAGGTTGCGAGCAGCAGCATCAGGTAGCCCACGCCGCCGAACCAGCCGTAGACCATGAAAGCCTGCAGATAGACGTTGTGCTGTTGCAGTCCGTAGACGCGCGCGAACTCGAACGGCCCCATTCCGTTCGGGTAGTTGAGCAGAGCGCCGAGCGCGAGCTCCTGCAGGCGGAAGCGGCCGCCTTCGCCGACGTCGTAATATTGCAGCGCCTGGGCGCGCACGGCGTACATGTCGCGTACGGCCTGAAACGACATCAACACGCCGATAAAGGCGGCGAGCGCGCCGAGCGAAACCATACTGATGACGATGATGCGCAAGCGCGCGCTGGGATTTGGAGCGATCAAGATTGCGAGCGAAAGGTTGACCGCGCCGGCGATGGCAAAATTGATCCAGGCGCCGCGCGAGAAGCTGAGCAGAAGACCCGTGAGGATGATCGCCAGCAGGACGAGATCGCGGACCTTCACGCCGCGCAACAGCATGCGCATCATCAGGAACAGCGCCGGCCAGATCAGGAACGGACCGAAGACGTTGGGATCCTTGAAGGTGCCGAGCGCGCGGCCGTTGACCTCGAACTCTCCGAACGCGCCGGGGATCATGTGGAAATAGCCGACGATGCCGGCGAGCGCCGTGAACACCGCGCTTGCGATATAGGCGGCGCGCATGCGCGCGAGGCGCGGCATCACGTTATCGGTGAACAGACCGGCAAACAGAATAGCCGCCAGCGCCAGATAGACCGAGGTGGCGGTATATTGAATGGGCTTTTCCTGGTCGGGGACGTTGAGCAGCGACATCAGCCCGCCCAGATTCCAGATCAGCAGCAGCAGCACCAAAACGAGGACGCGGCGATCCAAACGTACGCCCGCCGTCACGCAGGCAATCGCCAGCACGCCCATCATCGCGTCGTGCGGCGAGGGCTCGATCACGGCGATCGAGCTCAGCAACATTGTCACGAACAGCACGCCGAGCAGCATGCGTTCGCGCAGAGGCACCGCGGGCGCGAGAGCCGGCGCACCTTGGCCGATCGCCATGTCTTGTGTCGTGATCAATAGGCGTTCTCGGTCTTGAGCAGCGCGAACGGCGTGCGCAGCACGATGTAGAGATCGAGCAGCAGCGACCAGTTCTCGATGTAGTAGAGGTCGTGCTCGACGCGCTGCTGGATCTTCTCGTGCGTGTCGGTCTCGCCGCGCCAGCCGTTGATCTGCGCCCAGCCGGTGATGCCGGGCTTGACGCGGTGGCGAGCGAAATAACCGTCGACCGCTTCGTCATAAAGACGGGTCTCGGCCTTGGCGTTGACCGCATGCGGGCGCGGGCCGACCAGCGACAGATTGCCTTTGAGCACGACGTTGAACAGCTGCGGCAGCTCGTCGAGGCTCGCCTTGCGAATGATGCGGCCGACGCGAGTAACGCGGGGATCGTCTTTGGTGACAAGCTTGTCGGCGGCGGTGTCGGCCGCGTCCGCGTACATCGAGCGGAATTTGTAGACCTCGATCAGGTCGTTGTTGAAGCCGTAGCGCTTCTGCTTGAACAGCACGGGCCCGCGGCTGTCGAGCTTGATGGCGAGCGCGATCGCCGCCATCGCCGGCAGCGCGCAAAGCAAGATGAGGCCGCCGATGATTTTGTCGAACAGCCACTTCATCACCACGTCCCAGTCGGCGATCGGCCGGTCGGCGACGTCGAGCACCGGCACCTTGCCGATGTAGGAATAGGAGCGCGGGCGGAATTGCAGCTTGTTCGAATGGGCCGCCAGCCGGATGTCGACCGGCAGCACCCACAGTTTCTTCAGCATCTGCAGGATGCGGCTCTCCGCCGAAATAGGCAGCGAGAAGATCACCAGATCGACACGCGTGCGTCGTCCGAATTCCACCAGGTCATCGACCGTGCCGAGCTTGCGCTCGCCGGCGCATTCCATGCCGGTGCGATCGTCGCCGCGGTCATCGAACAGCCCGATGATCTTGACGCCGGTGTCCTTCTGCCGCCGCAACTCCTCGATCACGTGCGCGCCGGGTTCGCCGCCGCCGACGATCACCGTGCGGCGGGTGAGGCGGCCTTCCTGCGTCCATTTGCGCACGGCCAGGAAAACTAGCCGGCGCGACATGATAAGCGCGGCCAATCCGACGACGTAGAACGCGCTGAGCCATACGCGCGAGAACATTTCGCCGGCCTTGGCAAAGAATGTCGCGCCGGTGACGATGAGGAACACCACCGACCAGGCCGAGGCGAGCCGCATGTATTGCTTCTCATGGCCGCGGAAGGCCTGCACCTGGTAGATGTCGGCGGTCTGGAAAGCGAACATCGACAGCACCGCGATGCTCAAGGTCGCGAGCAGATAGCGCCAGACGAGGGCGTCGAATTGTTTGAGGTAGGCCGCGTAGACTAAAAGACCGACCACGACGATGAGCGCGAACTCGCCCATGCGCACGAAACCTGCGAGCACGATCGGCGAGATCGGAGTGGCCTGCGGCTTGGCGGCGACGGCGAGCGCTTCCGGCGACAGCGAATGCGGCTTGCTGGCGCCCTCGCGCGGCAGCGCGCGTGCGCGTTTAATCACCGCGGCCGGGTTCGCTTCGGTGGTGCGCGGGCGAGTTTCGGTGTCACTCATGTACTTAACGCCACAAAGCACCCTCGCGGCAGTTGCGACGCGGCGGGGTGCGGGATTTCGCGTAATTCCCGGAAATTTCTAGAGAATAAGCGTCAAAAAAGGCTTATCGGGATACTCAAAACTGTCTTAACGGCGCCCCGACTTTTGCAGCATCTCGAGCGCATCCCGATACCCGGCCAGCACGCCATCGACCATGGTTTCTATCGAAAAGCCGGCCGCCACGCGGTCGCGCAGTTGGCGGGCCGCATCCGCCGCGTCCGCAGGGTTGTCCAAAGTTCCGGCGATGGCGCGGGCAAGGGCCTCCGCGTCCTGTGGCGCAACCAGGGCATCCGACAGCGGCCCATAGATTTCCGGGATGCCGCCAACCTTGGTGGTAATCAGCGGCTTGCCGCCGGCCGCGGCCTCCAGCACCACGTAGGGCAGCGATTCCGCCCGCGACGGCACCACCATCACGCGCCCAAGGGTGAGCGCCTGGCGGGCCGGCATCGCCGCCTTGAACGAAATATCCGATGTGAGGCCCTGCCGTTCGACCTGCGCCCGTAGCGCGTCGTGTTCGGGGCCGCTGCCGACCAGCGTTGCCGTGATGTTGCGGCCGCCGCGCTTGAGGATCGCGATGGCGTCGATCAGGACATCGACGCCCTTCACCGGCCGCAGCTCGCCCATGAACACCAGATCGCTGGCATCGGGGTGCGCCATGATGGGCGTGAATTCAGAGCGCGAAACGCCATTGTGCACGACCCGCACTAGGCCGCGCGGATTGCCGATTTTGCGGCGAAAAATCTGCTCGCTATAGGCGCTTTCAAATAAGAACAGGTCGCCGCGCAGCATGAGCAGCTTTTCGGTCGCCAAATAGAATTTGCCGGCGAGGCTCTCGTGGCCGAACAGCAGGCTGCCGCCATGCGGCGTATAGGCGCGTACCGCGCGGCCGGCATTGAACGAAAGCCGCGCGTAGGCGCCGCCTTTGGCGCCGTGGCCATGCACGATGTCGGCTTTGGCCGTTGCCACGCGGCCCATGACATGGGCGAGCGCCAGCATGTCGCCCGGATTGGCGTGGCGGTACATCGGATAGCGGCTCAGGCCGAGCGCCAGCGAGGGCGCGAGCTCTCCCAGCACTTTTTCGGCGTTGGCGCCGCCGGTCAGACTGTCGGCAATCATGCCGACGCGGTGCCCGCGCGCGATCTGCTCACGCGTCAGATCGAGCACGTGGCGAAACAGGCCGCCGACCGGCGCGCGAAAGACGTGCAGGATGTTCAAGGGCGCCATCAGCGACACGAATCCGGCTGAAGTCCGCGAAAAACTCAGGGGGGATTAGGCGGGCGGATGGTTAACAAAATCTGACTTTTGCCAAGCAGGCGCCGCCGATTAACGCGGTAGCAACCATAATAGTTTGTGATCACGCTGGCGCCACAGAGTCCGTGTGTCTGGAGTCGCGATGCTGTTCCGTAAAAAGTCGAAAGTCCAAGCGGTACCTGCTTCGGTCGCCGCCCCGGTCGCGTTCGAAGGCGAGGCCGATATGCGCGGATTGGGCCGCGCTATGTGGCGCAAGAAGACCACGATCCTCGGCTTTACCCTCATCGCCGCCGCCGGCGCCTTCGTCGTGGTCAATGCGATCACGCCGCGCTATCGCTCCGAATCGCGCCTGCTTTTGGAGTCGCGTGAAAACGTTTTCCTGCGCGCGGAAGCTGACAAGAACCAGCCCGACCGCACCACTATCGATCCCGAGGCCGTGACCAGCCAGATCCAGCTTGTGCTGTCGCGCGATCTCGCCCGCAAGGTGATCGAAGCGGAGCACCTGACTGCCAATCCGGAATTCGATCCGCCCGCGTCGCCGCTGCAAGGCATTCTCAGTCTGTTCGGCATCGGCCGCGACCGCAGCACCATGTCGCAGGAAGAGCGCACGCTGGAAGCCTATTACGACCGTCTCAACGTCTACGCGATCGAAAAGTCGCGCGTGATCGCAGTCGATTTTTCTTCGGCCAATGCCGATCTCGCCGCCCGCGTCGCCAATCTCGTAGCCGAGACCTATCTCGAAATGCAGCAGATGGCCAAGCAGGATCAGACGCGCGCCGCCGGCACGTGGCTCGCCGGCGAAATCGAAAAGATGCGCACGAAGGTGGCGGACGCGGAAGCCAAGGTCGAGCAATATCGCGTTCAGGCCAATTTATTCGCCGGGTCAAACAACACATCGCTGCCCAGCCAGCAGCTCACCGAGATCAATTCGCAGATCGCTGCCGCGCGCGGCCAGAAGGCGGATCTGGAGGCGCGGGCGCGCCAGCTGCGCGATCTCATCCGCTCGGGTAAATCGATCGATTCCTCCGACAATGCAAATTCCGACACGATGCGGCGCCTGATCGAGCAACGCATTGCGTTGCGCACGCAACTCGCCGAACAATCGACCACGCTGCTTCCGCAGCATCCGCGCATCAAGGAATTGAACGCGCAGATTGCCGAGGTGGACAGGGCGATCCATGTCGAGGGCGAGCGGCTTGCGCGCCAGCTCGACAATGACGCCAAGGTCGCCGGCGACCGTTTGCAGACGCTGACCGCGAGCCTCGATCAGGTCAAGAAACTCGCTTCGCAGACCAACGAGCAGGACGTGCAGCTGCGCGCGCTCGAGCGCGAGGCCAAGACCGAACGCGATCTGCTAGAATCCTATCTCTCGAAATATCGCGAAGCTTCCGCCCGCGACAGCATCAATGCCGCGCCGCCGGAGGCGCGCATCATTTCGCGTGCGTCGCCCGCCATCAAGCCGTCCTATCCGCAGAAATTACCAAGCGTGCTGATCGCGGCGCTCGCCGCCTTCATGTTGTCGTCCGGCTTTACGGTGACCGGCGCGCTCTTGGCGCCGCCCGCGTCGCCTTCCGGTTACGCCTATGCGCCGGCGAGCTACGCCGCCGGCAGTTACGCGCCGCCGGCGATGCCGCGGATTGTCGCGCCGCCTTTGCTGCCGATGCCGCCCGCGCAGCCCGCAATGCCAATCGCGGTGGCCTCCGTCGACCAGATTGCGGCACGGTTGCGCCAGGCGGGCGAAGCCGGCCGCCGCGTGACCGTGGTCGGCACCATGCGCAATGTCGGCACGACGTTCGCCGCAATCACGCTCGCCCGCACGCTCGCCAAAGACAGCGATGTCGTGCTGGTCGATCTCGCTTTCGGCGCGCCTAATTTGTCGGTGATTTCGACCGATCCAAACGCGCCCGGCATTGCCGAACTGGTGCGCGGCACGGCTTCGTTCGGCGATATCATCACGCGCGACCAGTATTCGCGGGTGCATCTGGTCGCGACCGGCAATGTCGGCAACGACGCCGCCGCGCTCGGCGCCTCGCCGATGCTCGCCACGATCATTGAAGCGCTGGTGCGCAGTTACGACCACGTTGTGATCGACGTCGGCGCCGCCTCCGACATCGCAGTGGAGCGTTTTGCGCCGCTCGCCACGCAAGCCGTGCTGGTCACCGGCGACCCGGCCAACCTGGCAACGCGCGCGGCGCGCGATCGCATGATGATGGCCGGTTTCGGCGAGGTGGCAGTTCTCGCCGGCGGCGCCCAGGCTGTCGCTGCGTAAATTCGATCAGATTGAAGCAGACAGACGCGCGCGCAGCCGCCGCGCGGCGCGCACCAGCGACCACAACGCGGCGTGGCCTTTGATCGAGCGCTTCGCCGCGCCGGCCGTTGCTAAGGCGGCGCCGAGCAGATGACCGCCCGCACTCAGCGGCAAATGACTGTCGAACAGCGGCTCGACGTCATTGCAGAACAAGGTTTTGTAGTTCGCCTCGCCGATGCCGAGATCGAAACAGTCGAGCCCGCGTTCGCAGCAATGTTGCACCAGCCGTACCAGCAATTGTTCGCCCGGACTTTCCGCCGCATAGCGGTCCTGGATGATCGAGTTGAACATGGCGCAGAAGCGCCCGCCGCCGACAATCCCGCCATAAATGGCGACAACGATATCGCCGACCGACAGCGCGTAGATTTCGAGCAGCGGCTGGCCGCCGGCGAGCCGTTCGGCCGCGGCCGCCTCAATGAAGCGGCGCACGCTGGGCGGCGCAAATGCATCCGAAATACCGAGCACGCGCATGCGCGCGCTCTTCTGCTTGAAGAAGACGTCGAGCAAGCGGCGCATATCGTCGGGCTCGCGCGCCTGCATGAAACTCACCGCGCCGTAGCTCGCGAGCGCGCGCTCCTTCTTGCGCATCTTCTTGCGGGTGGCGGAATTTGTGTGCGCGCGCAGCAGCGCGTCGAAATCGGGAATGAGCGCGCCGCTGAAGCCGTAATTGGCCGAACGCTGTTGCGGCAGCAGCGCGAAGGGATTGGTAGTGCCGGCCCAGGTCAGCGGCTGGTTGATCAGCCGCAGCAGGTCGAGGCGGCCGGTCAGGCGCGCGAGCGCGGCACGCAGGTCATCGGCCTCAATGCCGGCGGCGACATCGCGCCGCCACAGGCCCATGTTGAAGTTGGCGTGCTTGCCGCCGAGAAATTCCACCACCCGCATGCCGGCGAGCATGCGGCGGCCGAACGGCCACAGGAACAGCGGGGAGCCTGCCGCATTGAAGCCGACCACGATGAAGGGCGTCATGCCGGCTGCGGTTCCGATATGGCGCTGCCAGAGATTGAGGAAGTCGTAGCGCTGATAGGGCGTGCCGAGGCTATGGCCTGCTTCCAGCGCCCGCCAATGTGGCTCGGTGGCCGCCATGTCCTCGATGACTTCGACCCGCGCAATATGGCCGTCCACGACCGGCAAAGGGCAGTCGGCGCTCGGGCGGGGACGCAGGGCAAGCACGTTCATGGCGACGGTGGAGGCCAAGTTGGTTAATCTTGGTCACAGGGTCGCAAAGATTTCTCAATAAAGGGTTGGAATATTGGGCCCAATTGGCCCGGGATCCGAGCAGAGCGTGGCAAAATTGAAGAAAACCATCATCCGCGGCGGGTTGGAGACGCTTTATTTCAGCGGGCTGCACCATTTGATGCGCCCGCTGGTTGGCGGCGTCGGAGCCATTTTGACCTTGCACCACGTACGCCCGCCGCGCGCCGATGCGTTCCAGCCGAACCGGCTGCTTGAAGTCACGCCGGTTTTCCTGGAGCGGCTGCTGAAACGGCTCAAGCGCTCGCGCACCGAGGTGATCTCGCTCGATGAGATGCACCGGCGCTTCATCACCGGCGACTTCAAGCGCCGCTTCGTCTGCTTGACCTTCGACGACGGCTACAAGGATCTCATGCGCTGGGCCTATCCGCTGCTGCGCAAATACCAGATGCCGTTTGCCGCCTATATCGCGACCAGCTTCCCCGACCGGCTCGGCGAATTGTGGTGGCTGGCACTCGAAGCGGTGATCGCGCAGAACACGCGCGTCGGCCTGCTGATCGACGGCAAGCAGCAGTTCTTCGAATGCCGCACGGTGCGGGAGAAACGCGAGCTGCATGACGCGATCTACGGTTATCTGCGCAGCATGAAAACCGAAGACGAACTGCGCGCGGTGATCCGCGATCTGTGCGCGACCTACAGTGTCGACATCGCCTCGTTCTGCCGTGAGCTGTGCATGGATTGGCAGGAGATCATCGATCTTGCCGCCGATCCGCTGGTCACCATCGGCGCGCATACCGTCAATCACAAGATGCTCAAGAAAGTGCCCGACGAATCTTCCGTGCGCGCCGAGATGGAGATGAGCCGGGCGGTGCTGGAAGCGGCGCTCGGCAGGCGGCCGCAGCATCTTGCCTATCCGGTCGGCGATCCGACCTCTGCCGGCCCGCGCGAATTCCGCATCGCCGCCGAGCTCGGCTTCAAGACCGCGGTGACGACGCGGCCGGGCGTGCTGTTCAAGGCGCACCGCGATCACCTGACCGCGCTGCCGCGCATTTCCGTCAACGGCGAGTTCCAGCAGCAGCGTTATCTGAAGGTGCTGATGTCGGGCGCTGCCACCGCCATGTGGAACGGCTTCCGCCGCGTCAACGCGGCCTGACTTGATCAGGTTTGCTCATCCACTTGACGAGCAGCATCGCCGGCAGCACCCAGCCGAGCCCGGCGACGACGTAATAGATCACCGCGACGAAGCCATTGATGTCGGTCAGCACCGATTGCGCCAGCGCCATGGCGAGAAGGCTCCATGCCGTGACGAGCGCGAGCAAAGCGAAGGCGCCGATCAGCTTGCGGGTACGGATGCTCATGCGGTCTCGCATTTGCAGTAGGACGAGCCTGACTATATGGTCCGCGCGTCTCCGGAAAAGCAACTCATTCCATGAGCGAGCAAGCGTCAGCGTCGAATAACGTGCCCGCAATGCGGGCCTGGCTGCTGGTGGTGGCGGCGATTATTTTTTTGACGCTGGTGGTGGGTGGTGCGACGCGCCTCACCGAGAGCGGGCTGTCGATCACCGAGTGGAAGCCGGTCAGCGGCGTGTTGCCTCCGATGTCGGATGCGGCCTGGCAGGCGGAATTCAAAGCCTATCAGGCGATCCCGCAATACCAGGAACGCAACAAGGGCATGAGCCTCGAGGCGTTCAAAGTGATCTATTGGTGGGAATGGACGCACCGGCTGCTGGCGCGCTCGACCGGCGCGGTGTTCTTGGCTCCGTTCCTTTTTTTCCTCTGGCGCGGCGCGGTGCCGCCGCGCTTGCGCGTGCGGCTGTGGGCGATTTTCGGCGCCGGCGCTTTTCTTGGGCTCGTCGGCTGGTGGATGGTGTCGTCGGGCCTTGCCGGCTCCGGGCGCGTCAGCGTGTCGCAGTACCGGCTCGCCTTTCACCTGACGCTGGCGACCGCGATCTATGCCGCCGTGCTGTGGACGGCGCAGCAGATCGCGCCGCAGCGGCCGATCGACGCGCCTGCGCGCCTGCGCTTCGGGGCTGTCGCGATTGCCGCGCTGGTGCTTGGACAAATTTATCTCGGCGCGCTGGTCGCCGGGCTCGACGCCGGACTGGTCTATAACACCTGGCCGCTGATCGACGGCGCCTTCGTCCCCGACAGCGCGCATCTCTTGTTTTTGCAGCCGGCCTGGCGCAATTTTTTCGAGAACACGCTCACCGTTCAATTCGACCACCGCATGCTGGCTTATCTCGTTTGGCTCGCCGTCATGCTGCACGCCAATGACGCCTGGCGTGCACGGCGCGAGGTTGCCGGCGCGCTCATCCTCGCCGGCGCGGTGACGCTGCAAGCCGCGCTCGGCATCGTTACGCTGCTCAATCAGGCGCCGATCGAGCTCGCGCTCGCGCATCAGATGGTGGCGATTTTGGTGTTCACCGTCGCAGTAGTCCATGCCGAGCGGCTGTGCCATCGTGCGAGTTTGCTGGCGCCGAAAGCCGTGGGGGCAAACGCATGATCGATACCAAACTGGTCGAGGGCGTCGCCGTCGTGACGCTGGCCTACGGCAAGGTCAACGCGCTCGATACCGATTTCTGCGAAGCGCTCGCCGCGCGTTTCAACGAACTGCGCACCTCCGACGTCAAGGCGGTCGTGCTGACCGGGCAGGGCAGGGCCTTCTCCGCCGGCGTCGATCTCTTGAAACTGAGCCAAGGCGGCGCCGATTACATCCGCGCCTTCCTGCCGTCGTTGCACAAGCTCTGCGAGACGGCGTTCTTTCATCCCAAGCCTATGGTGGCCGCGATCAACGGCCACGCCATCGCCGGCGGCTGCGTGCTTGCCTGTTGCGCGGACCGCCGCATCATGGCGCGCGGCGAAGGCCGCATCGGCGTAACCGAATTGTTGGTCGGTCTGCCGTTTCCCTCGCTTGCCTTCGAGGTCGTGCGCGCGACCGTGCCGGCGCGTTACCTCGCCGAAGTCACTTATAGCGGCGCAACCTACGACACCGATGCCGCGCTCGAGCGCGGCTGGATCGACGAAGTCGCCGAGCCTGGTGAATTGCTGGAGGACGCGATCGCCGTCGCGCAGGAACTGGCCGCGCTGTCGCCCGCGGCCTTCGCGCACACCAAGGCGCAGATTCGCCAGCCGGCGGCCGAGCACTACGCGCGCAGCGGCCTCGCGACCGACCGGGCAGCCACCGACATCTGGTGCGCGCCGGCCTCTCTCACCTACATCCGTGCTTACGTTGCGCGCACGCTCAAGAAGTAGCTAGAGACCTTCGTGTCCCGGGCGCAGCGCAGCGTGAAACGGTGCGGCCGCGTCCGGGGCACGGCATTATTTCGCCGCCAATCCCTGCTCGAGGTCGGCGATGATGTCAGCCACGTCTTCGATGCCGACTGACAACCGCACCACGTCGGGTCCGGCGCCAGCCTGCACCTTCTGCACGTCCGACAATTGCCGGTGCGTGGTGGAGGCGGGGTGGATGATCAGCGAACGCGTGTCGCCGATGTTGGCGAGGTGCGAGAACAGCTTCACGTTCGACACCAGCTTGACCCCGGCGTCGTAGCCGCCCTTCAGCCCGAAGGTGAACACCGCGCCGCACCCCTTCGGCACGTATTTCTTGGCGAGCGCGTGATATTTGTCGCTGGCCAGCCCCGGATAGCTGACCCAGGCCACCTCCGGCCGCTTCGACAGCCACGTGGCAACCGCGAGCGCGTTCTCGGAATGCTTCTGCATGCGCAGCGGCAGCGTCTCGATGCCGGTGAGGATGAGGAAGGCGTTGAACGGCGACAGCGCCGGCCCGAGGTCGCGCAGACCCAGCACGCGGCAGGCAATGGCGAAGGCGAAGTTGCCGAAGGTCTCGTGCAGCACGATGCCGGAATATTCCGGGCGCGGCTCGCACAGCATCGGATATTTCTTGTCACGCGACCAGTTGAAGCTGCCGCCGTCGACGATCATGCCGCCGATCGAGTTGCCGTGGCCGCCAAGAAATTTGGTGAGCGAATGAACGACGATATCGGCGCCGTACTCGAACGGCTTGCACAGATAGGGCGTGGCCAGCGTGTTGTCGACGATCAGCGGCACGTTCGCCTTGCGCGCGATCTTGGCGACCGCCTCGATGTCGGTGATGACGCCGCCCGGATTGGCGATCGACTCGATGAAGATCGCTTTGGTCTTCGGCGTCACTGCCTTCTCGAACGTCGAGATGTCGTCTGGATCGGCCCACATCACGTTCCAGCCGAAATTCTTATAGGCGTGGTTGAATTGGTTGATCGAGCCGCCATAGAGCTTCTTGGAGGCGACGAATTCGTCGCCAGGGGTCATCAGATTGTGCATGACGATGACCTGCGCGGCGTGTCCCGAGGCAACCGCGAGGCCCGCGGTGCCGCCTTCGAGCGCGGCAACACGCTCTTCCATGACGGCGCAGGTCGGATTGCCGATGCGGGTATAGATGTTGCCGAAGGTCTGCAGGCCGAACAGCGCGGCCGCGTGCTCGACGTCGTCGAACACGAAGGACGTGGTCTGGTAGATCGGCGTCGCGCGCGCGCCGGTGGTCGGGTCGGGCTTGGCGCCGGCGTGAATCGAGAGTGTGGAAAAGCTCGGAATGCGTTCTGCGTCGGCCATAGCTTGCGTCCTTGTGTTGCGAGAGGCAGGTTATCGTGGCGGGCGGCGGCCGCGTCAAGCGACAGCGGCGCCGCGGATGGCGGCGGCTAGTGTCCGCCCTTGACTTGGAAAATCATTTCGCCGCCACGTGCGCGCTCAGGGCTTGTTTTCTTCGGCTTGGCCGATACTCATGCGCTGCACGCCTTTGCCAAGCGTCTGCGCGCGCTTTGACGACAGCGTGCGCGAATTGACGCCGATCCACGAAATTTCCGATGACAGCCGGCCGTATTCGATCTTTGGGCAGCGGTTCATCACCACTTTCATGCCGGCGTCTTCCGCCAGCTTCGCCGCCGCGTCGTTGCGCACCGTGAGCTGCATCCAGATCACGCGCGGCTTCGGCGCGAGTGCGAGCGCTTCCTTCACAATGCCGAGCGCAAATTCCGAGGCGCGGAATATATCGACCATGTCGATCGGCTCGGGGATATCGGCGAGCTTGGCGTAGATCTTCTGACCGAGCGCTTCCTTGCCGGCCTGACCGGGATTGACCGGGATCACGCGATAGCGGCGCTCCATGAGATACTTGAATACGAAATAGCTCGGCCGGTTCTCTTTCGGCGAGAAGCCGACCATGGCGATGGTCTTCACGGTGTTGAGGATGCCGCGAATGTAGTTGTCGGGATATTGGTCGTGGTTCATCGCGCGGATTCTGACGGCGCTGTTTGCGCGAGCAGCACGCACAGCCGCGCGTTCTCGGCTTCGAGCTCGGCAATTTTCTTTTGCACGGTGGCGAAGGCCTGTTCGAGCTCTGCTTCGGTGAAGCGCGCGACGATGTGCTGCGAGCAGTTTACGTCCCAGGCTTGAATCGTGAACAGGATCGCGCGCTCGGGCTTGGCCTTGTAGCTCTTGTCGAACAGTTTCTCGACCAACGCCGGATCGCTTTCGACCACGCGCGCGCGGCCCCACAATTTGATGCGCTGCTTACGCGCCGGATCGAGCAGGAACAGGAAGGCGTGGTCGTTCTCGCCGAGATTGGCGAGCGTGATGTACTGGCGGTTGCCGCGGTAGTCGGCAAATCCAAGCGTGCGCTCGTCGATCACCTTGATGAAGCCCTTCGGCCCGCCACGGTGCTGGATGTAGGGCGCGCCATCGACGGTCGCAGTGGCGAAGAAGGCGGTATCCAGCTCGGCGATGAATTGCGCGAGTTCCGGCGTCACCGTGTCGGGGAAGCCTTCCGCCAAGCGGCGTTCATAATGCTTGGCGGAGCCGCGCTCGGCTTGCGCCTTCTGCGCTCCCGGCGTGAACACACGCGATGCATTGTTCATTCGGCTAGCGATCTTCCCATGTCGGGTCGCGTTTTTCGATGAAGGCGCAGATGCCTTCCTCGGCGTCGCGCGCCATCATGTTCTCGGTCATGATTTGGGCGGCGTAAGCGTAGGCCTCGGCGAGCGGCATCTCGGCCTGCTTGTAGAAGGCTTGCTTGCCGATCTTGAGCACGTAGGAGGATTTCGACGCGATCTGTTGTGCGAGCGCGATAGCGTCCTTGCGTTCGGCGCCGGCCGCGACCACGCGATTGATCAGCCCGATGCGCGCAGCGTCCTCCGCCGACACCATGTCGCCGGTGAGCAGCATTTCCATCGCGTGCTTGCGCGCGACGTTGCGCGACAGCGCGACCATCGGCGTCGAGCAGAACAAGCCGATGTTGACGCCTGGTGTTGCAAAATTTGCCGCTGGAGAAGCAAGCGCAAGATCGCAGCTCGCGACCAGCTGGCAGCCGGCGGCGCTTGCCGCGCCCTGCACCGCGGCGATCACCGGCTGCGGCAGATTGACGATCTGCCGCATCATCGCGCTGCATATGGTCAGGATCTTGCTGAAATAGGCGCGGCCGCGGTCGGCATCGCTGCGCCGCGCGCTCAGCTCCTTGAGATCGTGGCCGGCGCAGAAGCCTGGCCCGTTGGCGGCCAGCACCACAGCGCGCACCGACTTGTCGGCGGCGATGTCCGCGAAGGCTGCGGACAGCGCGGCAAGCAGCGCTTCCGACAGACTGTTGCGCGCGGCCGGCCGGTTGAGCACCAGCACGGCAACATCCTTTTCGCGCTCACGCAGCAGCACGGGCGCGGCGGTCTGGACGTTCATAAGCCTGTCCGATCCCTTGAAGCCGCCCGATACTTAACCCGAAGCGGGCCCAGCAGGCCAGTTGACGCCTGCGTCGCCGCGACTATGACGGTTGGGCCGGATGTGCCGGCGGTTTAGGGGGCGAAAATGCCGGCACCGGCCTTGAACGCCGAGCAGATCGGCGAATTACTGCATGAGGTCTTTCCGCAGGCCTTCTATCCGGGCTGCGGCTTGAGCATCGATCGTGTCGATTACGGCGACATCCGCGTCCGCCGCGAATTCCACGAAGACCATCTGCGCCCCGGCGGAACGATTTCCGGCCCCACCATGATGGAGCTCGCCGACTTTGCCATGTATGTCGCGGTGTTTTCGGCCATCGGACGCCAGCCGCTGGCGGTGACCACCAACTTGAACATCAATTTCCTCCGTAAGCCCGGCCAAGCCGATCTAATTGCGGAGGCGAAGCTCCTGAAGGTTGGCAAGCGCCTGGCGGTTGGCGAGGTGACGATCTATTCCGCCGGCTCCGACGAGCCGGTCGCCCATGTCACCTCGACCTATTCAATCCCCAATGACCGATAATTAGCTAATGGTGCTTTAATACCATTATTGTAATTATTTGATTATGTTATAGTATTTTAAGAGCGATTGCATTGACCCACCGTGCCCACTTCGGCTAGGTAACCGCAACTTCGGCGCGTCGTCATGGCGCGCTCAGCTTCTTTAGGGACCTGTCATGAACACGTATTCGGCCAAGCCCGCCGAGATCGAGAAGAAATGGGTGACCATCGACGCCACCGGCCTGGTGGTCGGCCGTCTTGCCTCGATCGTGGCCCTGCGGCTGCGCGGCAAGCACAAGGCCACCTACACGCCGCATGTCGACGACGGCGACAATGTCATCGTCATCAACGCCGCCAAAGCGGTGTTCACCGGCCGCAAGGCTGAGAAGAAAGTTTATCACTATCACACCGGCTACATCGGCGGCATCAAGGAGCGCACGGCCAAGCAGATCATGGCTGGCCGTTTCCCCGAGCGCATCGTCGAGATGGCGATCCAGCGCATGCTGCCGCGCGGACCGCTTGGCCGCGTGCAGCTAGGCAATCTGCGCGTCTATCCCGGCGCCGAGCATCCGCACGAGGCGCAGAAGCCCGAGAAGCTCGATGTCGCCAGCATGAACCGCAAGAATGTGAGGAGTGCCTGATCGTGGCCGAGACCGTACAGTCGCTGGAAGGATTGGCGAGCCTCAAGCCGGCGGCGTCCGAGGCGCCCAAATACGAAAAGAAAGTCGATGCGCAGGGGCGCGCCTACGCCACCGGCAAGCGCAAGAACGCGGTTGCCCGCGTCTGGATCAAGCCCGGCTCCGGCAAGATCCTGGTCAACACCAAGGCGGTGGAACAGTTCTTTGCGCGGCCGGTGCTGCGCATGCTGATCCAGCAGCCGCTGGTCGCGGCCAATCGCACGGGCCAATATGACGTCACCTGCACCGTGTCGGGTGGCGGTCTGTCGGGACAGGCGGGTGCGGTACGCCATGGCATTTCCAAGGCGCTGACTTATTTCGAGCCGGAGCTGCGCGGTGCGCTCAAGAAGGGCGGCTTCCTCACCCGTGATTCGCGTGTGGTCGAGCGTAAGAAATACGGCCGTGCCAAAGCCCGCCGGTCGTTCCAGTTCTCCAAGCGCTGATCGCCAGGACTGCGAATTTCAAAGGGCGTCCCGATCGGGGCGCCCTTTTCGCGTTTACCTTTCGGCAACGCTGTTGGGCGGCGCCTGCACGTCGGTAACGCTGCCCCAACCATCGGCGCCTAGTTTCCTCGCCAGGACGGGGGTGGGGTCGCGATGCAGCTCGACCTGCAGACATTGTCGGTCGTGACGGTTTTCGTCACGGCGCTGCTTGGGGCATTGCTGGTGTTCGCCGGCTTGCAGAACCGTGCCGTGCGCGCCCCGATGATGTGGGGCGCGTCCTATATCGCCAGCGCGGTGGGCCTTGCGCTCATCACTACGCATAAATTTGCGCCCGACTGGCTCTCAATCAATCTGGGCAATGCGCTGGTGCTGACCGGTGCCGCGCTGATCTGGACCGGCGCGCGCATGTTCGACGGGCGCCCAGTGCGTCCGGCGCTCGTGCTGATGGCACCCGCGCTCTGGCTAGTTGCGTGCGCGATCCCAGCTTTTGCCGCCGACGTCTACCTACGCCTCGTGCTGGTGTCCGCCATGATGGCGATGCTGGCCGCGCTTACGGCGGAAGAGTTCTGGCGCGGGCGCACCGAGGCCTTGATGTCGCGCTGGCCGACGGTTTGCGCGCTGATGGCCTATGCGGCCGTGCTGCTGGCGCGCATTCCGGCGACGTTGCTGTCGCCAATTCTTTCCGGGCAATCGCTGATGAGCGGCGTGTCGTTCGCGCTGCTCGCCTTCGGCACGTTGCTGTTCACGGTGGTGCTGGCCTTCCTGCTGCTCAACATGACCAAGGAGCGCAGCGAGCTCAAGCACAAGATCGCCTCGCTGATCGATCCTTTGAGCGGCGTACCCAACCGGCGCGCCTTCATCGACGGTGCCGAGCGGCTGCTGCTGCAACAGAGTCTCGACTTCGAGCCGCTTGCGATTTTTTTATTTGATCTCGACCGCTTCAAGCTGATCAACGACCGGCTCGGCCATGGCGTTGGCGACGCCGTGTTGCAACTGTTTGCCGCAACCGCGACACGCACGCTCGGGTCCGACATTTTGTTCGGTCGCATTGGCGGCGAGGAATTCGCCGCGGTGCTTGCTGTCGGCGACCTGGGCGAGGCGGAAGCGATCGCCGACCGCGTGCGGCGTAATTTTGCGGCCGCCGCGCAAGGCCACGGCACCGACGAACTGAGCCCCAGCGTGAGCATCGGTGTCGCGCTCGGCTGCGATCCGCAAGCGGCCGTCGCCGATTTGCTTTCGGTCGCCGATGAGGCGCTGTATCGCGCCAAGGCGAACGGCCGCAACCGCGTGGAAACCTCGACCCCGGTCATGGGCGAACGTGCACAGACGCAGGAAACCGAACGCCGGCGCTGGCGCGCGGCCGCCGCGCCCGCCTGAGCGCTCGGTTTTTGGCGTAAGTTTACCGACAATTGTCGCAACACTTTCATCGAACTCCGCTGCCAATTTTGCCGCTATCGTCCGTGCGCATCCGGGCGAAGCGGGAATCCGTGAATGCTGGACGCCAGCGACCTGCAGCTCTCGTTTCTGGACGGCCCGACTTTGGCCTTCGTCAGCGTCTGCATCGTCGCGCTGCTCGGTCTGTTCTTCATTCTCGCCTGGTTGCAGCAGCGCGACATGCGCGCACTCGCTTGGTGGGGCGCGGCCTATCTGATCGGTGCATCCTCGCTTGCGCTTTGGGCGGCGCCGCGGCCATGGATCGAACTGCCGCGCGAAGTACCCTTCGCCATGATCTTTGTCGCCTGTGGCATGATCTGGAACGGCGTGCGCCTGTTCCGCGGACGCAGGCTGTTGCCGGTCGCCGCCTTCGCCGGCGCCGTGGTGTGGCTGGTATTGTGCGAATTGCCGCCCTTCGCCGCCGGCAGCGCGGCGCGAGCTGTACTCGGCGTGCTGGTGGTGGCCACCTATACGTTCTTCATCGCCTTCGAACTGTCGCGCGAACGCCGCAAAACGCTGTATTCGCGCACCGCAGCGGTTGTGGTGCCGTGCCTGCACGCGGCCATCTTCCTGATGCCGCTCGCCATTCGCACGCTGACGCCGGACGTGATCGCCGCGAGCTGGATAACGGTGTTCGCGCTCGAGACGGTGCTCTACGCGGTCGGCACCGCCTTCATCGTGCTATTGATGGTCAAGGATCATTCCGTCGGCATTTACCGGCATGCTGCCTCCACCGATTTCTTGACGGGGCTGCTCAACCGGCGCGCCTTCCTCGAGAATGCACTGCTGCTGTGCGCGCGGCAGGCCGCGAACAACAAGCCGGTGACGCTGATGATGTTCGACCTTGACCACTTCAAGTCGATTAACGATCGCTTCGGTCACGCGATCGGCGACGAAGCGATACGCGTATTCGCGGAAACGATCCGCAAGAGCATACGCACAAGCGACATCATCGGCCGCCTGGGCAGCGAGGAATTCGCGGCCATCGTCGCCGAGCCGATGGAGTTGGCCTCCGTGATCGCCGAGCGCGTGCGCGCAAATTTCGAAAGCGCCGGCGCGGTGATCGCCGGCCACGCAGTGGGCGCAACCGTCAGCATTGGCGCCGCCACCGCCACCGATGTGGTCACCAATATCGACGCGCTGATCGCCTCCGCCGACGCCGCGCTCTATCGCGCCAAAGGCGAGGGCCGCAACCGGCTGCGCCTTGCCGTCAGCGGGCCTGCGAGCGAACGCGCCCGTCTGATCGCCGCCGCGCGCGCCAGCCACCCGGCCAGATCGACCGACATGCTGCGGCGCAACAACGCAGCTTAAGACGAGCAACCTCTCATTTACCCTGTGCGCCTAGCATGCGATTCATGTCGCGTTCGCTTGCCAGCCCGCATTCCGATCTGATGGCGCTCGAGGCCTATGCCTCGAGCGCAGGCGCAGCCTTGGCGTGCGCCTATTCATCGTCGGCGGAATTCGATGCCGCGTTAATCGCCGAACGACGCGCCGCCGGCATCTACGGCCCAAAGCGCCGCCGCAAGCAGATGCTGGTAACGGCTGCCGGCGTCGCCGCCGGAATTGCGGTCATCGTTTTTTTCATCGTCTAGTCAACCTCGCCAAACAAAAAGAGCGCCCCTTCGGGAGCGCCCTTTCTGCGTTTGGAGGAAAGCGATGCTCAGGCGGCCGCCGCCTTTTTGGCGCCCACCGGCACCGAAGCGACCGTCTTCAAGATCTGCGAGGCGATCTGGTAGGGGTCGCCTTGCGAGTTGGGGCGGCGATCTTCCAGATAGCCCTTGTAGCCGTTGTTGACGAATGAGTGTGGGACGCGGATCGAAGCGCCGCGGTCGGCCACGCCGTAGCTGAACCTGTTCCACGGCGCCGTCTCGTGCTTGCCGGTCAGACGCTTGTCATTGTCCGGGCCGTACACGTCGATGTGCTCCTTCCAATTCCGCTCGAACGCCTTCATCAGCGCTTCGAAATATTCCTTGCCGCCGACTTCACGCATATAGGCGGTCGAGAAGTTGGCGTGCATGCCGGAACCGTTCCAGTCGGTGTCGCCAAGCGGCTTGCAGTGGAATTCGATGTCGACGCCGTACTTCTCGGTGAGACGCAGCATCAGGTAGCGGGCCATCCACATTTCGTCGGCGGCGCGCTTGGAGCCTTTGCCGAAGATCTGGAATTCCCACTGGCCCTTCGCCACTTCGGCGTTGATGCCTTCGTGGTTGATGCCGGCCGCAAGGCAAAGGTCGAGATGTTCGTCGACCATCTTGCGGGCGATATCGCCGACATTCTTGTAGCCGACGCCGGTGTAGTAGGGCCCTTGCGGCGCCGGATAACCGGACGAGGGGAAGCCGAGCGGGCGGTCGTCTTTGTAGAAGAAGTATTCCTGCTCGAAGCCGAACCAGGCGCCGGGATCGTCGAGAATGGTGGCGCGCTTGTTCGATGGGTGCGGCGTCTTGCCGTCGGGCATCATGACTTCGCACATCACCAGCACGCCGTTGATGCGCGCAGCGTCGGGAAACACGGCGACCGGCTTGAGCACGCAGTCGGACGAGTGGCCTTCCGCCTGCATGGTGGATGAGCCGTCGAAGCCCCAGAGCGGAAGCTGCTCGAGCGTCGGAAACGAATCGTAGTCTTTGAGTTGCGTCTTGCCCCGCAGATTTGGCACCGGCGTGTAACCGTCGAGCCAAATGTATTCGAGTTTGAACTTTGTCATTTGCGGCTCTCTCATCAATGAGTTGGCGGCGGCAACGAAACTGCCGCCCAATCAATGCTACTCAAATAAGCAAAATCCCCGATGCCTATAATGTCGTCATTTGACGAATTTCTCTAGGCAAACTGCGTAAAGCGGGAGCAAAAGCGATACAAATACGTTATGTGAATCGGCAAAGCTACATCTCGTCGATGCGCAAGACATTCGCAAGACATTCGAAGGAGCCGAACAATGTCGACGTCGGCAAAGATCTACGAATTCCCCGCACGGGGTCGCTTCGCTCAAGTCGAGCGTGGCGGCAACGCAATGCCTGCGACGAACTTTGTGTCGCCGCGCGTTGCGAAAGTTGCGGTGAGCAGTGCGTGGTACCACGAGGAAGCGATTCAGGCGGAGCAAACCCGCAAGAACTGACGCTTCGTCGGCGGCACGCAAGCTGCAAAAATCCGACAAAGAAAAAAGGGCGCCTGCGAGGGCGCCCTTTGAGTTGCATCGCACTCGGTTGCGATGTTTTGGGAGGAACGCTTACGCCGAGTAGTACATCTCGTATTCGACCGGATGCGGGGTGTGCTCGAAGCGGATCACTTCCGTCATCTTCAGGTCGATGTAAGAGTCGATGAAGTCGTCGTCGAACACGCCGCCGGCCGTGAGATAGCCGCGATCCTTGGAAAGTTCGCCGAGCGCCTGGCGCAGCGAGCCGCACACCGTCGGAATCTGCTTCAATTCCGCCGGCGGCAGATCGTAGAGATCCTTGTCGATCGCCGCGCCCGGA
>Ga0335081_10004329_pt1 | contig 22372 bp, 14 predicted proteins | sample Lox_Sample_35_FD_206713 | JGI IMG/M metagenome (GOLD analysis project Ga0335081, IMG submission 206713) | Soil microbial communities from Loxahatchee National Wildlife Refuge, Florida, United States - Lox_Sample_3.5 | ecosystem: Environmental > Terrestrial > Soil > Wetlands | place: USA... | reverse complement strand
TCGCTTCTCAGTCAATGCGTCCTACGTTCTGTCGCGGGCCCTGGCGTACAACGGAAATTCGGCGGCTTTCGGCAACACCCCCACAGATGAACTAAACTGGTTCGCGCCGCACGATCTGGGTCCCACGCCGGCCGATGAGACGCATCGCATCACCGTCAGCGGGCTGGTGAATCTCCCCTGGGGAATCACTTTCACGCCGATTCTGCAATGGGCGACCGGGCGTCCGTACAACTTGACGGAAGGCATCACGGACGTCTTTGGCTACGGGGCCGGCGTGGCAGCCACGCACGATATCGTGCTCAACAGCGAGCCGACCAATCTGACCGCGACGGCCAGTTACACGGCCGCGCAGTTGGACGCGTGCATCGCGGCCAACACGTGCCACCAGTTGCCCTACAACGACGCGCGCGGGGCGGATTTCCTGCAACTCGACGCGCGGTTCGGGAAGTTTTTCACTTTCGCAGAAAGATACAGGCTGGAAGTCTTTTTCCAGGCATTCGATTTGACCAACCACGCCAACTTCGGCCCCAGCTATGGCGGCAATATCCGCACCAGCACGTTCATGCAGCCGACCGGATTCATCACGTCCACCAATGCGGTGGTTCCATTCTCGTTCACGGGCGAGTTCGGAGCGCGGTTCAGCTTTTAGGAGTTGTTGAACATCGAAATCGTCCGCTCCTCCGGCCGCGGTTCCGTACACAATCAGCCGCACGAACGAACCGCGGCCGGGGCGCCGAATATCGGGTCGCACCATCCCTGCACGCTTTGCGGCGGTTGGTATCCTCAATGGCATGAAGAAACTGATCTCGTTCGCGATCTTCGCGTCCCTGGCCGCGGCGCAGCAGACGCGCGTCGAAACCGGCGGATCGGGCAGCGCTCAGCCCAACAACCCTGCCGTTCCCGACGTCTATTCGATACCCACGCAGTTTGAAAAAGTCCTGATCTGGCGATTCAAGTACGACACGGACCTGCTCGCCGGAATGGAAAAAATGGTCAAGGAAAATCACGTGGTCAATGCCGTGATCCTCTCCTGCGCCGGATCGGTGCGCAACTACCAGGTCCACCAGGTCAGCAACCGGACGCTGCCCGCGAAGATCATGATCGAAAAAGATCCCAGCCAGCCTGCGGACATCATCAGCATGAACGGCTATATCACGGGTGGAAAGATTCACGCGCACATGACCATGGCGACTCCGGAGAAAGCCTTCGGCGGCCATCTTCATCCCGACACTACCGTATTCACCTTCGCCATCGTGACGATCGGCGTGCTGCCCGATAACCTGGACCTCTCCAAGCTCGATCAGACCAACTATCGCTAAACGTAACACTGTGGCCGCGACTGCCATCCGGCCACGTCAAAATACTCAATTTCCGGGATAGGTTGCGGCCGGGGATTGGCGTAAATTGAAAGGCAGAAATTCGTGTCAAAGCAAATGAGCACGCCCCGCGGAAGCGCGGAAGTGATTGAAAATACGGCTGATTCACCGAAACGAAAAACTCGGCGATGGGCCGGACTCCTGGTCCTTCTCGCAGCCGCCGCGGCCGCCTACGCGTTGTATCCGCGGCTCCTCAACCAGCAGACGGCTCAGGCGCAATCGTCGCGCGCGCATCGGCGCGACTCTGGTGGACCCGCGCCGGTTGTCGCCACGCTGGCGCGTACCGGCGACATGCCCGTCTATCTCGACGGGATCGGCAACGTGCAGGCCTTCTACACCGTTCAGCTTCGCACGCGCGTCGACGGACAGATCGTCAAGGTCAATTTCAAGGAGGGCCAGCTCGTCAAGGAGGGCGATTCCCTGGTGGAGATCGATCCGCGACCATTCCAGGTCCAACTCGAGCAGGCCCGGGGACAATTGGCCAAGGACGAGGCGCTGCTCGGACAGGCTAAGGCCAACGAGGCGCGCGATTCCGATTCCGAGCGCTACGCCCGCGCGGAAGCCGAGCGCTACGGCAATCTCTTCGCGCAAGGCATCGTTTCCAAGGAGCAGGGCGATCAGTACAAGACCACGGCGGATACCCAGGCCGAAGCCGTCGCGGCGGACCACGCGGCCATCGACAGCGCGCAGGCCCAGATCGTTGCGGACAAGGCCGCCATCGACAGCGCCAATCTCCAGCTCACTTATGCGCACATCACCGCGCCGCTCACCGGCCGCATCGGCTTGCGCATGGTGGACCCCGGCAATATCGTCCACGCCACCGACACCAACGCGTTGGCGGTGATCACGCAGTTGCAGCCCATCGCCGTGATCTTCAATCTTCCCTCCGACAATCTTCCGCAGGTGTCCCGCATCGTGGCCGAAGGCCGGACGCTGCCCGTCTTCGCCTACGATCACGATTTGCGGACCAAGCTCGCCGCGGGAAAGCTGGTGACCATCGATAATCAGATCGACCAGACCACCGGCACGGTGAAATTGAAAGCCGTGTTCGACAATGCCGACCTGACGCTGTTCCCCAATCAGTTTGTGAACGCCCGCATGCTGATCGACACGCGCCGCGGCGCGGTGCTGCTTCCCGTCGCCGCAGTCCAGCACAGCCCGCAATCCGCATTTGTGTACGTGGTCAAACCGGATCACACGGTGGAGGTTCGCAACGTCACCGTCGGGATCGTTGAAGGCGACCGCGCCTCGATCGAGAAGGGAGTGCAGGCCGGCGACGAAGTCGTGATCGACGGAATCGACAAGCTGCGGCAGGGCGCCGCGGTGAACGCGCGCATCGTGGATACGCCCTTGCGGGCGGGACTCTAGAGCTTGTTGAAAAACTCGTGCCTCAAAATTTACACGCTGGAGCCTGTGCACAAAACAGAATCAGCAAGTTGCGACCGTGGCACAGGCTTCAGCCTGTGAGGAGTTTTTCAACAAAGGTCCTATTCGCGATCTGATGAGTCTGCGTGAGAGCCCCCGCCTGACGGCCAGGGCTGTGGGGCGCGGAGCTTGGGACAGCCCCGCCGCTTGAGGCCGCGCCTCAATCCGAGCGAGGGGTGATCGTCAGATCATGGGTCGCGAGCATTCTTCAGAACAGCCCCACGGGCCGGGTCTCCGAGCCCACCCAGATCCCTTTGGTCGGGTTGTCCCAGGCCGGCGCCGAGAGGACATATGGCTTCAGCACCAGCAGCACTTGCGACGAATCGTGCTCCGTCATGTTCTGCGAAAATAGTCGCCCCAGGAGCGGAATGCGGATCAACCCCGGCCATCCCGTCCGCGTCTCGCTGTCGGTGTGCTGCACCAGTCCCGCAATCACCGCCCATTCGCCCTCGTGCAGCCGCAGCTTGCCTTTATAGGAGCGGTTGTTGATCACCGGGATGCCCGCCACGGCACTCACGGCGCCCAGCGTCTTGAACTCCGATTCCACATCCAGCGTGATTTCGTGATCGTCGTGCATCGATGGGGTTACCTTCATCACCAGCCCGAGATCCACGAAATCGATGTTGGGCGGCGGAGCGTAGACCTGGCCCGTCTGCCCAGCCGTGCTGCCGATGTATTGGGTGGAGGCGATCGGATAATGCTCGCCCACGTGCAGCGTCGCCGCCTGTCCGTCCAGCGCGATCATCTGCGCATCCAACAGGTCCGTGGCCGAGGCCCGCGCGAGCGTTGCCAGAATGGTCGCGTTCCCGATCCCGATCCCGTACGGCGTGTTCGGCCCAGTGAGCCGCCGGAGCGCCGAATACGCCGCCGGAATGGTCATCGGCCCCAGGAAATCCACCACCGAGATCTGGTTGGGAAGCCCGATGCCATAGCCGAGCGATGAAGTCTTGTCCACTTCCAGAAATTGCACGTCCACTTGGACCTGCGGCCGGATCTGCGAGAGAATCGCGAACAGCTCTCGCGCCGCCGCGACCTTGTCGGCCTCTGCGCGCAGCACCACCTGGTGCCGTCCGGGGTCGAACTGCGCGCGCCGGATGTCCAGGCTCTGCTGCACGGCGGTCATCATTTCCTGCGCGTCCTGCGCGCTGAACCGCTCCGCGACGGGAATGGTCGCGGCGACCACCGGCATATGCTCATTGCGCTTGGCCTGCGTGTCGCGCGCCACCAGCGCCAGGCGCGGATTCAACGGCACCACGAACGAATTGGACACGATCTCGAGGGCGCGCAGCGCGTCTTCAAAGCTCGCATCGTCCAACTGGAACAGGAACTGCGGAGGCGACTGGTAATCCGCTTCGAAAACCGCCTGGACCCCGTAGGCCTGAAGCACCTGCTCGAAAATGGAGCGCGCATCGCCTTTCAGATGGAACGATTTTTTCTCTTTCGATCCGGCGAACTTGGGCGGCGGCAGCGCCTGCCGTGTATCCCGCTGGTCGCGACCGGTGATATCGGTCTCGATCGACGGGTTCTCTCCGAAGCCTGCCGGATCGGGTCCCAGCTCGGTCTGAATCGACCGCGCCGTCTGAAGGCGCAGTGACGTTTTCTTCTGGGCGAACGCCGGATTGTGGGGATCGAGCTCCGCCGCCCGCACATATAAAAGGTACGCGTTGACCAGATCGCCAGCTTTTTCAGCCTTTTGCGCGGCTTTGTAGTAGGCATCCGCCAGTTCCGAGGCGCGGCAAAGCGTTAGAACCAATAAACAAACGCCAGCCGTGCGGAGAAACCTCACCCTAAAATCACGACGTTTCAGCGCCGGGTTCCGTGCAGTGGAAACTTATCTGGACTCTTTCGGAAAGTGCTGTTCATACCAGGCGATCGAGCGGTCGATCCAATCCACCATGTGGCGCGACTCGCGAACGCCGTGGCCCTCTCGCGGATAGCGCACCATGATCGTGTCGACGCCGACGTCGCGTAGCGCAATATAGTATTGCTCGTCTTCGGCGATCGGCACATCCGCGTCGTTCTCGCCGTGCACCAGCATGGTCGGCGTGTGCGCTGCGGCCACGTGCTTCAGCGCGGAGCGTTCCCAGAGCACGTCCATCAAATTCCCCTGATGCGGATAAGCGCCCCATTCCATGGCCTCGTATTGGTTGTAATAGGTCATGTAGTTGTAGCTGATCAGATTGCTGATGCCCGCGGTGGGAATCGCCGCTTTGAAAATATTCGTCTGGGTGATCAGCCAATCGCTCAATTGCCCACCGTAGCTGGTCCCTTCCACTCCCAGGCGATCATGATCGATCCATAGATAGCGCCGCATGGCCGCGTTCACGCCATAGAGCACATCCTGCGCTTCATTCCCGTTCTGATCCTGGAAAACTCCGTCCGTGAACGCCTGCCCATAGCCGGTCGATCCGCGATAATTCACCATCAGCGTCGCCCAGCCATGCGAGGAATAAACCTGATTCTTGAAATTGAACGCCGGACCCTGCTGCCCGTGCGGTCCGCCATGAATGTTGACGATCAGCGGATATTTGCGATCGGCGCGGAAGTCGGAGGGGTATGTGAGAAACGCTTCGACCGTCCATTTATTGTCGTTGCTGAGGAAAGTGAAAGGCTCGACCGGCTCGACCTTCTTTCCCTGAAAGGCGTCGCGATTCAAATCGGTTAGTTTCCTGGCAGGACCATCGCCGGTTTTGAGATACAACTCCGCCATATCATCGGGCGCGGTGAAAGCGTAGGCGAGCTTGTCGCCCACGGCTGACCACGATCCCACCGATCCGCGATCGTGAACCACCGCGACTGGTGGCCCGCCCGAGGCCGGAGCGCGATACAGATGCACTTCGCCGCGCTGCTGCACCGTAAAATAAACGCTCTGTCCGTCGCTTGACCAGCCGGGATCTCCCTGGCGGCCGTCGATTTCGCCAATCTCCTTGCGATTTTTCCCGTCGGCGTCGATTCGCCAGACGTGCGTGTCCTCCATGGTTGTTTCGCGATCGGTGAGGCCGCGCTTGGTCGCCTCAAACGCGATGGCTTTGCCGTCGGGCGACCAGTGCGGGCGATATTCCGCGCTCTCGGTCGCGGTCAGCCGCGTGACTTCGCCGGTGGAAGGGGAAAGCGTGAAGATGTCGTAGTTAAAATACTGATCTTCGTCCTGATCTCGGGTGGAGATGAACGCGATCTCGCGTCCATTGGGGGACCAGTCGATGGAGTGCTCGTAATGCGTGCCGGTGGTGAGCTGGCGCGATTGCGCGCTTGCGACATCCACCACGAAAATATGCAGGCGCCGATTGTCATTGAAGTGGCTGTTGCCCTCGCTTGCGGTCGGTTTGTAGAGGTAGCGCGTGATCACAATCGGGTCGCCGTGAATATCCGGCTCCGGACCGGGCTGCGCCGAAATGTAGGCGATTTGTTTCGACTCCGGCGACCACGCCACCGTCTTGCCGCTGTTCGGCAGCGGCGCGTTGGTCCCCTCCATCGCCGTCAGGAATTTCTTGGCGCTTCCATCCGCGTGTGCGACGATCAACCCCGATTTGCCCTCAAGCTGGCCCGAGTACGCGATCCATTTTCCATCCGGCGACCACTGCGGATTCCCGCTCGGCTCATTCCCGGCGCTCAGACAGATGGATTTCTGATCGGCAAGGTTCATAATCCAAACCTGGCCGTACGGCCGCCGGGGACCGTCCTCGCGCGTGACGATGTAGGCGATCTTCGATCCGTCCGGTGAGATCTCGACAGCGCCGACGGAACGCAATTTCAGATAATCCGACGATTGGAACCCGTCCGCGAAGGCAACGAGAGCACCGAAAGAGATCAGGAGCAATTTTCTGAGCATGGATTTAACGATATCGTGAATCGGGTGTTTGCACCACCAACCCCGGCGACTGCCTGCCCAAGACGAAGGGGGCTGGTGTATGAGACTTTTCTGCGCTGGCCGAAGTGAATCATCCACTGTATGAGAGCCGCGCGCATTTTTACGGGATTGCATCCCGGGTGATGCGCCAATTTGTTGAGCGTTGCGCCGGGTTGCGGAGAGTTCCCGTTCAATCCCGTCTGCCTTGCTTGCTCTGGCCTTTCAAAATTCGCACGACTGCGGTGATGGTGTTCCAATTCCGTGTGGTCGCCGGGACGCCGAACAGCTTGTCGATCTGGCCCAGATAGCCGATGGTTTTCATGTGGCGGCGGTACTCGCCAAAGACGAACCGGTTTTTCGACGCGATCACTCGCACGAACCATTCTCCAGATGGCGGAAGTGTGCATGGAATGGAAGCGAGGCTGGGTTTCGATAGGATGCTGACGAATCGAACAATATCCGGGCGTGATGCGTCGGGTCCAAACGGGTTCTGCATCTCCAGGCGGATAAGATCGCGCGCGTTGCAGAGCACAACTTTGGTTTCGAACGGCAGTTTCCGAAGCAGTTCAGCACGAAACTTGGCTTGAGGGCCGGGTTTCCGGACGACAAACGTGCCCGCGGCACCCACGTTCACGACATCGTAGTCGCTCAGTTCTTTTGCCAGGACGCTTGGGCGGAACGTCCTGTGTCCGCCAACATTGACGCCCCGGAGAAAAACAACGAGAGCCATGAAGGGATTATAGAGCCAGGAGCGGGCGCTTGCGGTAGCGACAACGTGGCGAGCTGACGATCCTACTTCGAGAGCGCTTCGGTTCTCAAGCGCTCCTGAAGCGATGCACGCCCTGCTTCCGCCAGTGCCCTGCAGCCGTTTGGTGCTGCGAACTCGTGCTTCGCATACCTCTCCCAAAAACCGGAAGCATCCGGGTGAGGGGTGAGCAGGATGTCGCAAGAGGCGGTGTCGAGAAAGGTGAAGCTACGCTCGAAGTCTTCACCGTGAGGATCCTGCTTTCGTTTCGTGAAGTAATAATTGTCGGCTGAAATCGGCGAGAGGCTGTCGGCGTAAACGAGATCGAGGCAACGACCGTTCTCGCACGATCTCCAGGTCCAACTTGTCCCTCCCGGTGTGTGGCCGGGCGTGAAGTGCGCCGTAATGGAAATTTCTCCTACCCGCAGAACTTCGCCGTCGTGGATCACCTGGACGTTGGCAACGGCAGCGATCGGGGAAATGATTCCGAGCTGCGGATCATCAGGCGGGACCGCGCCATTGCGCATCACCTCGGCCGACCACGGACTGGCGGCGACCCGCGCGCCGCTTAACTTCTGCAATTCGGCAACCCCTCCAGCATGATCGAAATGCACATGCGAGGTCACGATCAGTTTGATGTCTTTCACCCGAAAGCCCAAAAGCTGAATGTGATCCCGGATCTGCGGCACGGACTCCGGTAGCGCGGCGTCGACGAGAATATTTCCTGAAGGCGAGGCGATCAAAACCGAACTGAGCCCGTGTGGGCCGACGTAGTAGGTATTCCCGAAAATCCGGAACGGCTTCTGCGGCTGGTTCCATACCGCGCAGTTGCTGCATGGTATCGATCGTTCCTGAGCGAAAAGCGGAATGAGCAAGCATACGAGGATCAGGCGCATTTGTTCAATCCAGTGTAATGCGTATGGCGGGGTGGAGTTCCATCGTGGAGGAGAAGACGGCGTGTTCAGTGCATGCCGCCCGAAATTACCGGCAGTTGAGCGGCCTCCCAGGCGGCCATGCCGCCCGCCATTTCCGTCAAGCGCGTGATGCCGTATTGATGCAGAATGCTCGCGGCGAGTGACGAACGGTAACCGCCGGCGCAATGGACGGCAATCGGCCGGTCGCGAGGAATTTCGGCGATACGCTCCTGCAAATGGTTGAGCGGAATGTTCACGCTCCCGACAATATGCTTCGCCGCCCACTCCCGCGGAGTTCTGACGTCCAGCAGAAACGGAGCATCCGAGCCGGCCAACTCCTGATCCACCATCCCGGCGCTGACTCGCTCGGTGGGCCAGACCAGATCAGGTCTGCCCGCGAACGCCTCCATCCCACGGTGCAGATATCCACTGACGTGATCGAAGCCAATGCGGCCCAACCGCGTCGCCGCTTCCCGCTCGCGTCCTGGCTCGGCGATAATGACGATCGGCCTGGAGCGGTCCAGCACGGTGCCGGCCCAAGTCGCGTATTGGCCGCCGAGTCCTATATTGAGACTTCCTGCCAGATGGCCTTTGGCATACTCGGCGGGGTCGCGCACGTCGAGAATCTGCGCGCCCGCGTCGCCCATGCGCAGGACTTCCCCCAGATCGATCGGATGGAGAACCTGCTCGAGATTTTTGTCGAGCGTGGTTCGTTCACGGCTGTTGAGAATTGCGTCGTAGACGAAGTAGGGCGGCGCGTCGGGTTGATCGGCGGCGACCAGGCGGACGAAATCTTCCTTCGCCATCGGTTGCAAAGCGTAATTGAATTTTCGTTGGTCTCCCAGCGAGGAGACGGTATCGGAGGAAATATTCTTTCCGCACAGTGAGCCGGCGCCGTGGGCCGGATACACCAGGGTTTCATCCGGAAGCGGCAGAAGTTTGGCGTGGATCGACTCGTAGAGATGCGCGCCGAGATCCGTGGCGCTCCATCCCAGGGATGCGCGCAGGTCGGGCCGGCCGACGTCGCCGATGAACAGAGTGTCGCCGGTGAGGACCGCGTGCGGTTTGGCCTGATCCTGGTGAAGATCGAACACGAGGATGCAGATGGACTCGATGGTGTGACCGGGCGTTTCGAGAACCTGCAGGCGCAGTCCGGGGAAATCGAGCGTATCGCCATCCTTCATCGCAGCGAACGCGTATTCGGCCTGCGCGCGAGAGCCGAGATGGATGGTCGCGCCGCAGCGGTCGCGCAATTCCAGATGACCGGCCAGAAAATCGGCATGAAAGTGGGTCAGGAAGACGTTCCGGATCTTCAGGCCGAATGTTTCCGCGTCCGCCAGGTATTGTTGAACGTCGCGCTGCGGGTCAACGATGATCGCGGTCGAACTTGCCTCGTCTCCAACAAGGTAAGAAGCATGCGCCAGACAGCCGAGGTAGTACTGTTTCAAAATCATCTTGATCCTCACCTTCCTGCCGCAAGTGTAGCCGATCGAGCTTGATGCGAGAAATTATTTGGGAATGACGTCCTTGAACTTCAGATGATCCTTCCAGGCCTGCTCTTCATCGCGCTCTTCCTGCAACTGGCGCAGGAAACGATCCTCTGTGCGCGCCACCGCCCGCTGATAGCCCTCCGGATCGACGAAGCGCTCCGGATCGTAGGCGTCGCCGGGACGCCATTTGCGCAACAATCCGAACTCGCCCGCATGCGAGGTGAGAAAAATATCGCAGCTCAATTTTTCCTGCTCCGCAAAAGTGCGCTCGTAGTCTTCCGCGATTTTCGGATATTTCGGATTGTGCAGCAGCACGGTCCCTTCGTTGATGTTGCCGAGATTGGCGATCAGTGCTCGATAGGTTTTCCCGCGATCGGCGATGTCCATGGCGTAACTGGTGCTGCCTTTGGTATGCCCGGGATGCAGGTAAGCGGTGAGGACGGAACCGCCCAGCTCGATTTTCTCCCCGTCGTGCAGAACACGATCGACTTTCACCGGCGAGAACCAGCCTGAGCTGCCGAACAGATAATCGGTCTTGCCGCCCGACTCGAGCAGCGGCACCTCCTCCTGCATCGCGAACAGTTTGGCGCCGGTGAGCTTCTTCATTTTGGCTTCGCCCGCGGCGTGATCGCTATGCGCGTGCGTCACCAGCAGAATCTTGATGTCGCTGATCCGGAATCCCAGCGTCTGCATGCGCGAACGGATCTCGGGAACCGAATATATGAAGCCGGTGTTGATCAGGATGTCGCCTTTCGGTGTCACCACCAGGTAACTGGCATATTCGTTGTCGCCGACGTAATACAGATTGCCGACAATGCGAATGGGAGGGAAGATTTTTTGCGCGGAGAGGAGCAGCGGCAGCAGGAAACCCAGCAGCAGAGCGCGTCTCATGCGGACAGTGTAACGCAGTTCGGCGCCGCGCCCACTCGCACGGGCTCGCTCCACCCGCGCTAGGCGCAGCAATACACCAGCGATATCAGGATCAGATGCTGGTGCTTCTTTCCCTGAAACGCTTTTCCGGAGTGCCGCACTATACGGTATGCCACTTCGGAGCCATGAAATTGTCGAAGACGTAAAGCTTCAGTTCGCCCGTCAGCTCTACCAGGATTGTCTGGAGCGTCACGGCGCCGAGCACGAGCAAACCCGTAAACTGCGCAGCTACGTCACAGATTTGGAAAGCATGTTGCGCCCTCATAAGCGCAACTTCCCGGCCGAGTTCTCGCAGAGCAGCCTGCCATCCCGGATATAGCGCCACACCACGGCCGTCGTGTCGTGAAGATGCGCGTCGATGACGCGCTAAGCCCGCCCAATTCCGTCCTGAAGGCTGAGTTTCAGCAGACAGACCGCCAGTTCGTCTCGCCCTCGGATGGTTAATCGGACCGTTCCGCAACTTCCGCGAATTCCGCTGCAACACCAGGCCGCAAGAAGCGCCGGATCGAAGGCAGTGAATGGCGATCAGGCCACCAAAAGGGCGCGGCACGGCGTCACGCAGGCTTGGAGTATTCTGGACTGGTCCGATTGAATCATAAGGGGAGTACGGAGATGAGTGGCACGTTCGATTTCGTTGTGGTTGGCGGGGGTTCCGCCGGTGCGGTGATCGCGGCGCGTCTTTCTGAAGATCCCGCGTGCCGGGTCGCCCTGATTGAAGCAGGGGCTCGGCCGCCGGATCTCGAATTGGTGCCCGTTGCATGCGCGGCACTCCAGAGAAACCCCGCAACGGATTGGATGTATACAGCGGATCCCGGCGGAGCAGGACTGGGCCTGATCGGGCAGCGGGTCCCGGTTCCTCGAGGGAAAATGCTGGGGGGCTCTTCGGGAATCAATTATATGGCTTACGTCCGCGGCCATCCAGGCGATTTCGACCACTGGGCCGCGAACGGCGCACCCGGATGGAGCTATGCGGATGTGTTGCCCTACTTCCGCAAGAGCGAGGGGCTCACACCGAGCGACGAAATCGTAATTGATGCGGAGGCCCACAATATTTCGGGTCCGCTGGGAGTCTCCGTACGATCGCCCGCACTCGCTGGCGCCAAGGAATTTGTCGAAGCCGCGGTCGCGGCGGGCATTCCCCGCGGCGACTACAATGGCCGCGATCGCGGCGGCCCTTCAGGCTCGGTCTCACTGCTGCAAACCACGACGCGGAACGGTAAACGGTCAAGTACGTATCATGCCTTTCTCGAAGGCGAGGTGGAACGCCGGCCAAATCTCACGATCCTGACCGGTGCTCAAGCGACGCGGGTAATTCTTTCAAATGCGCTCGAAGCGACCGGCGTCGAGTTCCGCACTGCGACTGGTGAATCCGCCGTGGCCCATGCCACTCGGGAAGTCATTTTGAGCGGCGGCGCGGTTGGCTCGCCGCACCTGTTGATGCTGTCCGGCATTGGTCCGCGGCGCGAGCTGGAAGCGGCCGGCGTCGAATGCATCGTCGATTCGCCGCACGTGGGCAAGCACCTGAAGGATCACGTGCAGGTCGGGTTGTTCTTCGAAGCACGCGGCGTGGGCGTTTCGATGAACGAGGTCGGAGTCTCGCTGGGACCCGATGCGCTGCGCGCGCCGGCCGGCCCGCTACCCGCCGATCCTGCCGCCGACGAGAACTTGCCGGTTGAGCTTCATGCTCTCAAGCAAGAGGCTGCGCGTCGGCTCGGTGAATGGGCCGCGACCGGTCGCGGTCTCATCTCGTCTTCGTTGTATGACGCGGCAGCCTGGTACTCGACCGGCCTTGGCGATTCGCACAGTCACGACGCGCAGATTTCCTGCTTCGTTTCCGGTGGTTCGCCGGATTTGTTCACGTGCCTGAACGTCGATGCGAATCAATATTTCGATGACGCCGCACGCCGGCTTGCCCCTGGCGCCGAGAGCCTGCTCATCCTGGCAAATCCGGTGCTTCCGCACAGCGAAGGAGAAATCGGTCTCGAAACCGCCGACCCGATAACACATCCCGCCATCCGCATGAACTATTTCGCCGATCCGCACGACATGAAAGTCATGATCGCGGTTTTGAGGCGAGCGCTGGATATCGCGGCGCATTGGCCGGTGGAAGGCAGACTTGGGCCCTGGATGGTTCCTCCGGCTCTCGCTAAGGAGCACGGCTATCAGGACGGTTTAGCGCCGAGCGACGCGCTGCTTGAAGACGTGGCGCGGCACTTCTCGATGACGGTATACCACTTGAGCTGCACGTGCCGTATCGGGAGCGTCGTTGATCCGCAGCTTCGGGTCTCGGGTGTGCGTAAATTGCGCGTAGCCGATGCGAGCGTGATGCCGAACGTGGTTAGCGGAAATACGAATGCAGCCTCGATCATGATCGGTGAAAAGGCCGCGGAGATGGTCGCGCTGGATCACGATGTGAGGATCGCGGAATTCGTTTCCGCAACGGCTGCCGCCGCGTCCAAAAACGCGTGATGCCATTTTCGATACGGGCTGCGATTAGTCGTATTTCGCCTCAACGAATGTTCCGCGATCGGAAGCCCGTTCGCGGCCCGCGAGTACATTGGTAGAACGGGTACCGTCAAACTCGTTTTCCCATTTGGCGATGACGATTGTGGCAACGCCATTGCCGATCAAGTTCGTTAAAGAACGCATCTGCGACATAAAACGATCCACTCCCAATAGCAGTGTGATCCCAGCGACCGGAACGGTTCCTAACGATGAAAGAGTGGCGGCAAGAGTGATGAAGCCGCCGCCTGTAACCGCGGCTGCCCCTTTTGAAGTCAGCATCAGCACTAATAACAATGTGAATGTTTGACCGGCGCTCAGATGGGTATTGGTTGCCTGTGCGATGAATACGGCAGCGATCGTGAGATAGATCGAGGTTCCGTCAAGATTGAAGGAGTAGCCGGAAGGGATTACCAACCCGACGACAGACTTTGAGCATCCAAGTTGTTCCAGCTTGAGCATGACTCGAGGCAGGACAGTCTCAGAAGACGATGTCCCAAGCACAATGAGAATCTCTTCTTCGAGATACCTCAACAGCTTCCATAATCCGAATCCGTTGGCGCGTGCGATCAAACCGAGGACGACCAAGACAAACACGCCGCTGGTCAGGTAAACCGATAGGATCACCTTGCCGAGCGGCAAAAGCGTTTTCACCCCATATTTGCCAACCGTGAAGGCCATTCCACCGAAGGCGCCCAGCGGAGCGCAGTACATAATGAGGCCGATTACCCGGAAGAGAGCTTGTGCGATCGAGTCGCACATCGCGATGATCTGCCGGCCGCCAGGCGAGGAGGCGAGCGCTATGCCGAACAGAATCGCGACCAGCAGAACCTGCAAGACTTCGCCCTTGGCGAAGGCATTCACGATCGTATCCGGAATAATATTAAGCAGGAAATCGACCGTAGTCGTTTTTGCAGCTGAATTCGCGTATTGCTGAACGGCGCGCGCGTCGAGCGTCGCCGGATTTGCATTGATGCCTGCGCCGGGCCGCACCAGCGTTACCACGATCAACCCGATCAGGAGCGCCATCGTGGTGACGACCTCAAAATAAAGGAGGGCCTTGAGTCCTACGCGGCCGACCTTTCGCAAATCGCCCACATTGGCGATGCCGACGACAACCGTCAAGAAAATAATCGGCGCGATCATCATGCGAATCAGGTTGATGAACCCGTCGCCGAGCGGTTTCATGCTCGCGCCCAGGGACGGACGAAAGAATCCCAGAGCGATTCCCGCCAGAATTCCAACCAACACTTGAAAGTGAAGACTGCGATAGAACCTGGGAGAAGCGGAAGACGGAGAAGCGGAGTGCATCGCTATCGGGACCGTATAGGCGTGTATCTGGAGTGGAGTTGGGGTGCCATATGGATTGTTGGTGCGTGAATTACGGATGCGAACATACGTGAAAGCGTCTAGCCGTATCCGTCTTGCTGGTTATTCGATCTTACTCAGCGTTTCACCACCCTACCGCATATCCGGTTCGCCGCGGGTCTGCGCCGGCTTCCATGGTTCCCGTATCGAGATCGATTACGATCGCTTGCATGCCTCCGACCGCCGCGGTGAAGTTCGAGGTCACGTTAAATTTGTGTCCCCAGGATTCCAGTTTTTCAAGGGTCGCCTGCGGGACTCGGTTTTCAATCGTGATCGAAATTGCCGCGCCCGGCTTGTAGAAGTTCGGCCGGGCGTTCAACGCGAAGCGGGGCGCCTCCACTGCCTGTTGCACCGGCAAATGAAAATCGAGAACATTCACTAACATCTCGAACTCCGTCTGGCCAATCGTTTCTCCGCCCGGAGTGCCGAATACCATCGCCAGTTTTCCATCCTTCAGGATGATCGTCGGGGAATTGTTGAGCAGTGGGATTTGACCGCCGCGAACATAATTCACGTTATCCGGATAAGGCGAAGTTGATCCCAGGCGGACGCCGTTGTTCAGCAGCAATCCCGTGTTGCCGACCACCACCCCATTTCCAAACCCCCCACCCAGCGTCGGTGTGCAGGCGACAGCATTCCCATATTGGTCAACAATGGAGAAACTGGTTGTATCACGTTCGGTTTCGTAATCGTCATCAAAAGCACGCAGCCCCGGGCGCTGGAAAAATTGGAAAGGCAATTCGGCCGTCGACTGCGGGGGATTGCCCCACTCCGGATAAGCGCTCGCCTTCGACGGGTCGATCAGTTTGCGGCGTGTCTCCGCGTAAGCTTTTGACAATAGCCCCTCAACCGGAATGTGCGTGAACTTGGGATCCGCTACATAGTGGTAAATGTCTGCTTTGCTCACTTCGATGGCTTCGATCTCCAGATGCAGAGCTTCCGGACTGCCGGCGCCGAATTTGCCGATATCGTAAGGTTCGATCAGATTGAGCGCCATTTCGAGTTCGAAGCCGCCGCGGGAGGTCGCCGGATTGCTGTAGACGTCATATCCGTGATAGGTCGTATGGAGCGGTTCGTCCCACCTGGGGTGGTAGGCAGCAAGATCGGCCGCCGTCAGGTACCCGTTGTTTTCTTTGAAGAACCGATCGAACTCCTGGGCAATATCGCCCTTGTAGAATCGATCGAAGGCCGCCTGGATGGCTTCCGCTCGCGATTTCTTCTTCTTGAGAGCAGCTTGTTCGGCTTCCACCACCTTCTTGAGCGTTGCCGCAAGGTCGGGGTTCTTAAAGAGCTCGCCGGGCTGAGGCGCACGGCCTCCGGGCAGGAAGATTTTGGCCGTTGTCGGAAACTGCGCAAGGCGCTTCTGCGCACCAGCGATTGCTCTTGCCAGCGATACATCGATTGGATAACCGTGGTCGGCGTAATCGATCGCCGAGGCTGCAACTTCGGCAAGACTCATGGTGCCGAACCGCTGAAGCGCTGCGAGATACCCACCGAAATTTCCCGGCACAATTCCGGCCTTGATCCCAAAATCGAGAGTCTGGGGCGTCATGTCCTCCGGTTTGATAGCCGCTGGAGCCGCGCCCGTCATCGCAAGCGAGTACACTTTTCCGGTTTTCTTTTCATAGATGGTCATGAAGCCGTTCCCGCCGATTCCGTTCATCTGCGGCTCCATCATATTCAGCGTGGTGGCGACTGCGACGGCGGCATCGACTGCATTTCCGCCTTTCATCAAAACTTGAAGACCCGCCATGGCGGCGAGGGGATGCCCGGCCGTTACGAGGCCGTGAACGCCGGGAACCGCAGGGCGATAAGCCGCGATGGGCCTGCCGCGCGAGGCGCCGCCGTCAGGATCTTGGGCGAGCGCGCGCGGTGCAAACGAAAGCGCTCCGGCAGCGATAACAAACGCCGCCGCCGCCATTCTCCGCTTTAGAAAAAGCATTGTACGATCTCCTTCCAAAGAACCTTCGAACTCGACCCGCGCTTAGTGGCAGCGGATACGTGCTCGCCGGAGTACTGCAAGTGTTTTACATGCTGAACGCCAAGACACTCGCATCGGTTCCTGTCCCCAAGGGCGATCACGACGTGCTGATGCCCTTCGATACTATATGTCATCGGCGTGCCGTTCGTCTTGACCCCCGGCGTCCGGTACAACCATGGATTGTCGCTGGTGTGTTTAACAATTGCATGAACGGCCGCATCCCCCTGTTGTGCATGCACAATAGCCAACGGGTTCCCCTCAGCTTGAGATGCGGCATTCTCAACTGATTCATGATTCCGTCGGGCGTTCAAACAGGTCACGTTCGGCCGCCCTTGCTACTTTAATGGATCCGACGCCCGGTTGGTCTTTTTATCTAATGAATGCACGCGTTAAGGAGCAATTAACTCCAGGCGATTAACTGTACGCTAACGCCGCCTTTAAGAGATTTAAATTGATCGAATGAGGACTACGGGTAACAGTAGAGAATTGGATGCCGAGCGCGGTGCGGCCGCGCGGTCTGCCAAGGACCTCAAGGAGAACAGTCTCTATCATGAATCTTGAGCATGCGAATCGTAGGATCCCTTACCGGCTCAGCCGCTTGCTTGCCTTAGCGGCCGGCTGCGTCCTTTGTATTGCACCCGTTTACGCTCAGGTTGGCGCCAACGTGGGGGGCGTGGTGGCGGACACTTCGGGCGCAGCGATTCCCAGCGCGACCGTGACAATCACGAACACCGCCAACGGCGTGTCTCAGGCGATTAAAGCGGGTGCGGCCGGGAATTATCGCGCCGTCAACTTACCGCCTGCGGCATACGAAATCAGTGTCGAAGCGCAGGGATTCGCCACTGCCAAGAAAGATGTGACGCTGCTAGTCGGCTCCGACGTAACCCTGAATTTTACCCTTGGTCTGGAAGGCGTTACGCAAACGGTTACGGTCACGGGCGAAGCGGCCTCACTCGTAGAAACCACGAAATCCCAGCCGAAATCCGTCATGGATGCCACGCAGCTTTCCGAGCTTCCCGTCTTGAATCGCGATTTCCTGGTAATCGCGGAAAACATGCCCGGCGCCGCGTCGACCGATAATCTTTCGCACGTCAGCCCGTACTCGGTTGTCAAATTCGGCGGCGTCGCCGATCAGGCGAGCGGCTACACGACTCTTATCGACGGAGCTGCCATTGACGATGCGACCTGGGGCACTCCGATCATCAACATGAGCCAGGACGCCATTCAGGAATTTACGGTCTATCGCAATCAGTTTGACGCCCAGTATGGACATGCTTTGAATGCTGTAGTGAGCGTCGTCACAAAAGCGGGCGGCGATCAATTGCACGGAACATTTTACTATTTTGGGCGCGACGTAAATCTGAATGCCAGGCCTGCCTTTGCTACGGTGATTCCACCGTACAGTCTCTTCCGCGGAGGCGCAACCGTGGGCGGACCCATTAAGCGCGAGAAGACGCATTATTTTGCAGCCGTGGAATACCTTGATATCCACACCGCCGGCATTGAAGCTCTTCCGCTCAAAAATCCGTTTGCCGCGGAGGAAAATGGAAACTACCCTTACATTCAGACGGAAAAAATGGGTGATTTCAGAATCGATCACAGCTTCACGGATACCAACGCCTTCTACGCAAGATACGACTATGATCATTTTACGATTCCGAGCAGCTCACCTTCCAACACGACGGGAACTTCGACGGATAGCCGGGCTCACAGCCTGGTGGCAGAAGACAACTGGGTGATCAGTCCGAGCGAAGTCAATACCCTGCGCTACACTTTCCTGTATCACGATCTTGCGACTTTGCCGACAAACTATAATACGACCGTCCAGTATCTTGACTTTACATTTGGCCAGAACGACACGGCGCCTCAGTACTTCCCGCGAACAAACCACGAGATTTCCGACACGCTCTTTATCAACAAATCGACGCACGATATCAAAATCGGTTTCGAAACGATGAAAGAGTTCACGTCGTATTATTCTCATTATTATGAGAATGGTCTTTTCGTATTCACATCGGATAATCCTTTTAATGCCGCAAACCCGGCTACCTGGCCGATATCGTTCACCCAACAGACTGCTGGCAACTACTACCATCACGCTTGGGCGTTTGGTCCATATGTCCAGGACGATTGGCGCGTCCTTCCGCATTTGCGGCTCAATCTCGGCCTCCGGTATGATTTTGAAACCAATCTGCTCGACAACGGGTTCTATCACACGCTGCTGAATGACCCGGCATTTCCGGGCATTAATCACTTCATCAGCAACAACCGTGGTTCCAATTGGGCGGAGGGCTGGCAGCCGCGCGGCGGCTTCGCGTGGGACGTAAATGGCAAGGGCGATTTCGTGGTCCACGGGGGATTCGGCAAGTACATGACGCGCGAGCGCGAGTATTGGGACAACGCCGCCGAAACACAGACATGGGGTGCCGCGGTTCAGATCACAAATCCACTGCAGTTGCAGAATTACCCCAATATCCCGGCGGTATTGAACGGCCAAAGTTTGACCAACTACGTTTCAAACGGGGGCGCTCGGTCGGTGGTTATCATTCCGAATGATTTCAAGCTGCCATACTCGCTCAACACGACGGTGGGCTTCAGTTGGAAAGTCAATGCTCAATCCTCCCTCAACGTCGACTACGTTCACACTCACGATCTGGACGACCTTGGCGAGACCGACCTTAATCTCCCTCTTACTGGCGCTCTTACTGCGAGTAATCCAAGGCCCGTTCCGACGCTAGGCAGGGTCGCATCAATCGAGCCCTTCGGGCAATCCTGGTACGATGCCCTGGAAGTTCAATATCGCACCCGGGTCAAGGGGTTCCAGGTTCTTACGGCTTCCTACACATATTCGAGGAGCTTGATAGACGGTGTAACCTGGTACAGCACATTTAGCGGGACGGACCGCTTTAAGGACGATTATGGCTATAACCCGACAAACACGCCTAACAATGTAAGCCTCACCTGGACGACTGTCTACCTTCCTGGCAGGATTCAATTGAGCGGTGCGTTCCATGCCGTGAGCGGCCCACCGGTGGCTGCCTCGGCCGGGATCGATTTAGATGGTGACGGAAACTCCACCAATGACCGCCCCCTGGGGTTGCCAGTGACAATAGGCTATGGAGATGTGAACGGGCAGCTTGAATTGATTAACGCGTTCCGCGCCAACCCGTGCGGGTTCACTTACTTTTCGAGCGTGACTTGCACGGCTAAGCCGCTGGGTCCGATTTCCGCCAATCTCCTCCAACATCACCCCGCTGTCAGCCTCGATATGCGCGTCACCAGGCCGATCTCGATTACGGAGAGCAAGCGTTTGGACTTGTTCTTTGAGGGCTACAACATCACAAACTTCGTTACACTGGGGACTGGAAACACCAGTATCCTGTCTACGACGTTCTTAATTCCGGCAAGTTCCCTACCTGCGCGGCAGCTTCAGTGGGGTGCCAGGTTTAACTTCTGATGCCAAAGGAGACTGTGTGACTGCTATGCCGCTCGGATCAAAATCGGGTTGGCTTGCTGTCTTCGTTTGGACTTTTGCGTTTTTTGCAGCCCAGGCAGTCCGTTCACAGGATGTCGGCCATAGCGCTCCGGGGCGCGGCGTGCCCGCGCCCGACTTGAGTCACGCACAAGGCACGAACTTGGGCATCTTCACATTCACTGGCAGATGCGCGACCTGTCACGACACGGGCAAGGGGCCCGATCGCTACTCGCTAAACCGCTTCACTCCGGAGCAGGTTTACGAAAAAATGACGACCGGGTCCATGGCGCAATATGCCGAGGGGCTGAATGAGAACGAGAAACGCGTAATCGCTGTTTATGTGGGCGGCCGCCCATTCGGATCCGCGGTTGAGGGCGACGCGTCCGCGATGAAGAATCAGTGCAGCACGCATCCTGCTTTGCAGGGTCTTACAGCGGGTTCGGTCTGGAACGGCTGGGGAGTCGATCTCGGGAACTCGCGCTTTCAGCGGAACGGCGGCCTTACGGCTGCCGACGTGTCGAATCTGAAGCTGAAATGGGCGTTCGGCTTTCCCAACGGTAATTCCGCGTACGGACAGCCCACGGTTGTGGGCGGGAAGGTTTTCGTCGGGGCAGATACGGGTTTCGTTTATTCGCTTCAGGCGGCCACGGGCTGCGTCGAGTGGTCGTTCAAAGCCAATGCCGGCGTTCGAACTGCCATCACGATCGGGCCGGGCGGCCGGACCGGCGCGAAATATCTTGCCTATTTCGGCGACATCAAAGGCAACGTCTATGCGCTGAACGCCGACACTGGAGCGAAGGTGTGGATGGAGCGCGCCGACAAGCATCCGGTCGCGCGGATTACCGGCGCTCCGAAACTCGAAGCTGGCCGCCTGTATGTTCCCGTCGCATCGCTGGAAGAGTCCGGCGGCGGAAATCCTCAGTATCCGTGTTGCACGTTTCGAGGCAGCGTGGTCGCTTACGATGCACTCACGGGGAAGCTGATCTGGAAAACGTACGCCATCCCGAATGAGCCCAAACCAACGAAGCGAACGTCGCTCGGCGTGCAGCTTTGGGGGCCAGCGGGCGCCGGCATCTGGTCCTCGCCTGCGATCGATTTGAAGCGCCGCGTTGTTTATGTGGCGACCGGAAACGGATATACGGAGCCCGCCGCCGAAGAGTCCGACGCGGTGCTTGCCTTAAGTATGGATAGCGGAAAACGGCTGTGGGTGAAACAGGTGAGATCGGCCGACTCCTACGTCCGAAATTGCCCGGGCAAGTATCGCCCCAACGTTCCCACGGATAACAAATCGGAGACCTGTCCCGACGATCTCGGCCCTGACGTTGATTTCGGCAATGCGCCGATCCTCCGCACGCTGCCGGGAGGTCGAGACCTCATCGTAATCGGCCAGAAGGACGGCAATGGCTGGGCGCTCGATCCCGACAAACAAGGTGCGATTGTCTGGAACCGGCTGGTGGGGCTGGGAATCGATAACGGAGGCGGCAGCATCATGTGGGGTTCGGCTGCTGATAACTCCATGGCTTACTTCCCGCTCACTCGCGGCGGAAGAGGCCCAGGATTGGCGGCAGTGAAGCTGGATAGCGGCGAGATCGCCTGGCGTGGGGATCCTCCCTCGTCCGGATCTGCGCCCGTGACCGTGATTCCGGGAGTTCTGTTTGAGAGTGCCAGTAATGGGACGATTTACGCCTATTCGACCACAGACGGAAAGTCGATTTGGCAGTACAACACAGCCCGGGAATTCGAGACGGTAAACGGCGTCCCGGCAAAAGGCGGCAATATTTCCGGCGGCGCCGGCCCCGTCGTCGCGGGAGGGATGGTGTTTATTTCCTCGGGGTACTCGGACCTGTTCGGCGGCTCGGCGCGCGGGAATGTCCTTCTGACGTTCGCCCCCTGATAGAACGCGAAATTATTCTAATTGCTGATTCGCCATCGATCCGTCCGCGATGAGTAGATCGATCAGGTCCCTCGCGTAGCTAGGAAGGGAATCTGTCGCGCGAACGCAGGCATGAAAGCTTCGGATCGACCACTCATCGGTCAATTCGATCGTCTGAATCGCGCTCGTTTTCGAATGCCTGCGAGCCGTGCTTTCCGGGAGCACTGCAACACCCAAACCCGCCTCCACCAGTCGGGAAACCGCCTCGAAGCTGTTGACGACTGCCCTGATCTTAAGAACCTGCCGCGAACTGAACGCGATCTGACGTAGAAGTGATTGGATCGAATTTTCTTGCCGGAGCCCAACGAACTCGTATTCGAGCGCCTTTTCAAACTCTACCCGCCGAGCTTTCGCGAGGGGATGCAGCCGTGAACTGATCACCACCA
>Ga0335081_10004328_pt1 | contig 22372 bp, 17 predicted proteins | sample Lox_Sample_35_FD_206713 | JGI IMG/M metagenome (GOLD analysis project Ga0335081, IMG submission 206713) | Soil microbial communities from Loxahatchee National Wildlife Refuge, Florida, United States - Lox_Sample_3.5 | ecosystem: Environmental > Terrestrial > Soil > Wetlands | place: USA... | reverse complement strand
CCGTCGAGACCATCGCCGCCATCGCGCAGGTGCTGCTGAATCTCGGTGAGACGGCGAAGGCGGAACAGCTGCTCGCCTCCATCCCCGCCTCGGGAGCGAGCCCGCGCGCCAAACTCATGCACATCCAGATCCTGGAGCGCACGAATCGATTGAGAGAGGCGGCCGAGCTGCTGGCACAACTTCGGGCCTCACCGGCGGCGACCGAGCTTGGCAGCGAGTACCAGCGCGTCGCCGCCAAGATTGCGCAGCGCCAGGGGCAGCATGAGCTCGCCCTGGAGCTCTATCGGCAGGCCCTGGTCGACTACGACAAGCCGCACGATCAGCATTTCCTCCTGTTCTCCATCGCCGAATCGCTGCGAGCGCTGGGCCGCCACGACGAGGCGATCAGGACGCTCATCGATGCCCACCGCTCGCAGGCGGCGTTCATCCGCCGCAGCCGCCCGGTCGCCGCCCTGCGCGGCCTGCCGCAGATGGAGATCACGCGCTTTCACGCCGATCCGGCCGACGTGGCGACCTGGGATCACAGCGGTGCCCCCTCGGCCGCAGACAGCCCGGTATTCGTGGTCGCCTTTCCGCGCTCCGGCACGACGCTTCTCGAGCTCACCCTGGATGCGCATCCCTTGCTGGTGTCGATGGACGAGCAGCCGTTCGTGCAGAACGCGCTCGAGGACATCGTCGCCACCGGCGCCATTTATCCCGAGAAGCTGGGTCAGCTCACGCAGGAGCAGCTCGATTCGATCCGTGCCAGGTATTGGGAGCGGGCGAGGAAGAAAGCGAAGCTCGAGCCTGGACAGCGCCTCGTCGACAAGAATCCGCTCAACATCCTGCGCCTGCCTGCGATGCGGCGAGTGTTTCCGAACGCGCGGATCATTCTCGCCGTGCGCCATCCGCTCGATGTGATCCTGAGCTGCTACATGCAGCACTTCCGCGCGCCGGACTTCGCGATGCTCTGCTCGGACATGCCGACGCTGACGGTCGGCTACCGGCGCACCTTCGACTTCTGGTATGAGCACGTCGAGCTGTTGAAGCCGCACGTGCTCGAAGTGCGTTATGAGAGTTTTGTCGCCGATCTCGAGCGCGAAGCCCGGCGCATCGCCGAATTCCTCGAGATCCCCTGGGATGCTGCGATGCTGGCACCGGCCGAGCGCGCCCACGCCAAGCGCTTTGTCAGCACGCCGAGCTATTCTCAGGTCGTGCAGCCGGTCAATACCAGGGCAGTGGGCCGCTGGCAGGCCTATCGACCCTACCTTGAGCCGGCGCTACCGATCGTCGCGCCCCTGCTCGAGCGCTGGAATTACGGCTCGTGAGAGCCGCTCACACCTTGCGCTGCAGGTCGAACAGCAGGTAGGTCGAGAGGATGTACTTGTCGCCCGAGAGCGGCGGCAGCCCCTCATGCTGGTACATCCAGTAGGGCGGGAACATCAAGAGGCGCCCGGCGCGCGGCGTCACGCTGAGATCGAGCTGCGGAAAGCGCGTCTCACCGCCCGCGGTGACATCGTTGAGGTACCAGAGCAGCACCAGGTAGCGGTTGGCGACAAAATGGATGGCATCGAAATGCAGCTGAAATTTCTCCGCACCGCCCGGGCGATAACGCTTCAAAACGAGGTCCGAAGTGCTCGGCGCGCTCGGTATCGGAATGGTGAGTCCCACGTCGGCGTTGTAGCGCTCCAGGGCGCGCTCGATCGTCGCCCTGAACATGCTCAAGAACCCCGGCTCGGACAGCCGCGTCACGTTGAGCTCGGTCCACTCGGACTCTTCGAGTCCCTGGCGCAGATTGCGGCCGTTGTACTGCTGAAAGCGCTGCAGTGCGCCGAACGACTCGATCATCTTGTCGCACATCTCGCGCGGCAGGTGATCGTCGTAGACCCGCACGTAGTGGCGCAGATCCTGTTGTGGCGGGCTAATCGGAGCCATGTGGTAGCGTTGCAGGAATGAACCTCTCCGTGCAAGCGCAGAAGCTGCTGCGCGAAGGCCGCCTCGCCGAGGCGGAGAAGATCTACCAGCAGATCCTGGAGACTTCGCCGGACGATGCCGAGGCGCTCAATCTCATTGCCCTCTCGGCGCTGCGCCGGCGCGACTTAAGCCGCGCGATGGAGCTGCTCGAGCACGCTGTGCAGGCACATCCGGAGGATTTTCACTCCAGGTTCCACCTGGGACGGGCCTACGATGAGGCCGGCAACCTCGATCGCGCCCTGCCGCAATACGAGACCGCCCTGAAGATGAGGCCGCAAAACTATACGGCGCGACTGTACTGCGCCTACACGCTCGAGCGGCGCGGCGCACGCGATCAGGCCCTGCCCCAGTACGTGCGTGCCCTGGGAGACGCCCAGCGCGAGGGTCGCTGGCTCGATCCGCTGTCGACGCCGGCCAACGTGAAGCCGTTGGTCGAACAAGCGGTGCTGCTGGTGCGCGAGACCAAGCGCACCATCGCCGGTGAGGTGATGGCGCAGCTGCGCGCCCGCTTTGGCGCGAGTGAGCTCGCGCGCGTTGAGCGGGCACTGCGCGTGTATCTGCGCGAGGAGCAGGCTCAGTCCCCGGATCCGCGGCAGCAGCCGACCTTCTTCTACTTCCCGGATCTGCCGCCCACCGCCTATCTGGATCGCAAGCTGTTTGCCTGGATCGAGGCGTTCGAGGACGCAACCGATGCGGTGCGCGCCGAGCTGCAGAAGCTTTTGCCCTCGAGTGCCGGGCGCGAGCGGGTGTTCCTCTCCGATGAAGTCGAGCGCGTCAATCTGCGCGGCACGAACGTGGCACCGAGCTGGAACGGCTACTACTTCTACCGCCATGGCGAGCGGCGCGAGGACAATTGCGCCGCCTGTCCGGCCACCGCCGCGGCGATCGATGCAATTCCACTCTCACGTGTGCCGAGGCACGGACCCGAGGTGCTGTATTCGGTTTTCACCAGCGGCACGCACCTCTTGCCGCACCGTGGCGTTACCAATACGCGGCTGGTGGGGCACCTGCCGCTGCTGATCCCGCGCGATTGCGCGCTGAAGGTCGGCGGCGAGCTGCATGTCTGGCGCGAGGGCCGGGTCGTGATTTTCGACGATACTTATGAACACGAAGCCTGGAATCGAAGCAACGAGATCCGGGTGGTCATGATCTTCGACATCTGGAATCCGTACCTGACCGAAGTGGAGCGCCACGCAGTCGCGGAGCTCCTGCCCCGCATGGGGGCGCTTCAGCCCGCCGAGAGCTGACCGCGGGCGGGATCTTCCGATGCGACTGCCACGACCCTTCTTTCGCCTGCCGGTGCGCTTCGACGTTGCGCGCCTTAAAGCGGAGCTCGAGGCGCTGCCGGCGCAGGCCTGGGTCGATCATCCCAACGGCATCGCCGGCAATTCTGCGGCACGCCTCATCAGCGTCGGCGGGCGCGAGAACGATGACGTCGACGGCATCATGCAGCCGACGCCGCATCTGCAGCGCTCGCCCTATCTGCGCCAGGTGCTCGCAAGCTTCGGAGTCGTCTGGAGCCGCTCGCGGTTGATGAAGCTCGCGCCGCATGCGGACGTGCCCGAGCATGCCGACATCAACTATCACTGGTATTACCGCGTCCGCGTCCACATCCCCATCCTGACGACACCGGAAGTCGAGTTTCGCTGCGGTGGCGAGTGCGTTCACATGGCCGCGGGTGAGGCCTGGATCTTCGACAACTGGCGCCGGCACAGCGTGGTAAATCCCGCCGCGACCGAGCGCGTCCACCTGGTCGCGGACACGGCCGGGAGCTCAGCGTTCTGGCAGTTCGCCGCGGCAGGACAGAGCGCGGGCCCGGCGCATTTCCTGCCCTACGACTCCGCGCACGATGCGGTGATACCGCGGCTCGAGCGCACGCGGCTCGCGCCGGTCATGGCTCCGGCCGAGGTTGATCTGCTGCTGCTGGACTTAAGCGCAGAGCTCGTGGCAGCTGATGCGTCCGCCGAGCTCGCCCAGCGACTGTCGCGCTATCAGGCACTGATCGATGCATTCCGCCACGACTGGCGGCAGCTGTATCTCCTGTACGGCGAGAGCGAGTCCGGCTGGCCGCACTATGCGTCTCTCAGGAGTGAGCTGCGCGCCGCCTCGCGTGGGCTCGCGCCCGGGCTGCAGATGCGCACGAATCGCATCGATGCGCACAAAGTGCTCGAGGGCCGGATGCTGCGCGCGGTTTTGCCGGCGGTGGCCGATGCCGCTGCGAGGTCGGTACAGATTCCCGCGACGGCGGGCCTGGGGGCCGCGGCTGAGCCGCCGAGATCACGCCGGCCAATCTTCATTCTCGCTGCCCCGCGCTCGGGCAGCACTCTGTTGTACGAGACGCTGTCGAGCAACCGCGCACTGCACACCCTCGGCGGCGAAGCGCCGTGGCTGGTGGAAAACATCCCCGCACTTCGCCCAGGCTCACCGGGCGTGGAATCGAACCGACTTACCGCCGCGCACGCAACGCCCGAGCACATCGCACAGATTCTGCAGACGATCGCCGGCGCACTGCGCGATGCCGAAAATACGCCGGTGACATTCGATCCGGCGTTCCGACTGCTGGAGAAGACGCCGAAGAATACGTTGCGTGTGCCGTTCTTTGATCAAATCTTCCCGGATGCTCAGTACGTGTTCTTGTGGCGCGATCCGCGCGAGAACTTAAGCAGCATCATCGAGGCCTGGCGCTCGGGGCGCTGGAAGACCTACAACGGTCTGGTGGGATTCGACGGGCCGTGGTCGCTGCTCCTGCCTCCCGGCTGGCAAGCGATGAATGGACGGCCGCTGGAGGACATCGCCGCATTCCAGTGGAGCCGCGCGAATCAGATCGCGCTCGATGATCTGGCGGCGCTGCCGCACGAGCGCTGGATGGCGTTGAGTTACGCGGACCTTGTGGCCGATTCCGCGGCAAGCATCGAGCGGATCTGCAGCTTTGCCGGCATCGAGATGGATACGGCGCTGCGCGACCGGCTGAAGTTTCCCCTGCCGCTGTCGCGGTTTACTCAGACTCCGCCCGCGAAGGACAAATGGCGCCGCAATGGCGAGGCGATCGAGCGCGTGTTGCCCTCGCTCGCCGCCGTGTGGGAGCGGTTGCAGGCGCTCTAGTCCCCGAAGCGAAAGCCGTGACGCGAGATGATCTCGGTGTCGCGCTCGGCCACGAGATCACGCAGCGCCGCACCGTAGTAGGTCGTGTACGGCTCGTGCTCGGAAGTATTGCTGGGCGGGGCGTCGCGGACATACGCGCGCATCTGCGCGGTCACCGGCTCACCCACCGCCGTCAGCATGGCGAGCAGATCCTCGCGCAGATGGTCCATGCGGCGGATATGAAGAATTCCGGGACCGTCGTACATGTAGCGATAGAGGAAGCTGTAGAAGCCGCGGCCTGATGCACGGATCGGCTCAAGTGCGGAGCGCGGCAGATTCAGGCCCCGGTTGGTGTAGCGCTCCGGCAGCGCTGCGAGGATTGCAGCGAGCTTCGCACCGCGAGTGCCGAGATCCAGCATATTGGCGAGCGTGTGCTCGAAGTCGAGTTGCCCGTCCTCGGACAGAATGCGAAACAGCGGGTTCGGTTGCTGGCGCCGCTTCTGGAATGAATACCAGGAGACGTAGTAGCTCCACGGGTTGCGGACGAATCCCAGAGTCGGCAGATTCGCGGCAGCAGGAGGCGCCATCCTGCGCGGCAGGTGATAGCCGACCTGCTGCGCATCGGGCAGAAACTGCATCAGGAACTTATTTGCGAAAGTTCCGCCCGATTTGTGCAAGTGCAGGAAGATGAATCGGTCGGTAACGATCATCCGTCGCCCGCGGCCGAGCGCCGCCCCGGCGCAGCGAAGTGCTGCTCGACTGCAGGCTCGCGGCGGCCAAGTCCGCGATCGGCGGCCGCCAGCAGATCGAGCAGCGCCGGGCGCGCGAGAAAGTCGCAGATCAGATGCGTGCGAGAGCGCGTCGCATCCGCATTCCACACCGCGTGCGGCGCGCAGTTGTTGAGCGCCCATACCTCACCCGGACGCATGAGGTAACACTCTCCCGCGCAGATCATCCATGCGAGCTCGTGCGTCTCCACCGCGATGTGAATCCGGATCGTCTTGCTGAAGTACGGTGCCCGATCGATATGCGGCGCGATCGAGGCGCCGGCCGGCAGGCGAGCGAGCAGGCAGCGCTGGGGCGGTGCGGGGATCTGCTCTTCGATGATCGAGCGCACATAAGGCAGAGCCGCCAGCGCCGGGCGCTCTTCGATGGGCTTGTCGCCTTCAGCCGGTGCATGACCACGCAGGAACAACGCCTGTGCCGCGAGATGCACCCCGACCCGTCCGCCGGTCGTGCCCCAGAACGACTCGGGAAGCGCTGCGACCTCCGCGTGCAGGCGGGTGGCATCGACGCGCAAGGCGAGGCGCGAGCAGGCACCGATCAGTGCAAGCTTGTCGAGCAGCGGTTCACCGGCCAGGTCGAGCATCGGACAAGTCTGCCAGATTCAAGGACAATAGGCCTATGCCGAAGCCCACGATTCAGGCCGCTTACGATCACCTCACGCGGGGCGCTCTCGCCGAGGCCGAAGCGATGTGCCGGAGCCTGCTGACGCTCTCGCAGGGTCGTGATTCGCAGGCCTGGACGGTGCTCGGCATGATCATGCGTCAGCACGGAAAGCTGGTCGAGTCGGAGGCCGCCTATCGCGCGGCCATTGCGCAGGCGCCAAACAACGTCATCGCACATCACAATCTGGGCGCGCTGCTGTCTCAGCTCGAGCGCGCCGAGGAAGCTTTGAGCGAGCTCGAACGCGCGAGTGCGCTGGGCCTTACGGCGCGCGAGCTGCAGATCAATCGCGGGCGCGCACTGATGCAGCTGTATCGGACCGCGGAGGCCGAGGCGGCTTATGCCCAGGCCATGGCGCTCGATCCGCGCGATCCGATGGCGCAATCAACGCTGGCCCAGATCCGCCACATGCGCGGTGATCGTGACTTCGCTCGCGACATGGCGCACGCCGCGCGCGCGAACCCGGAGCACTTTCCGCTGCAGCTCGCCTACGGCGACCTGTTGCGTCGCGCTGGCGATCTGGCGGCCGCCGAAGGTCACTTGCGCGCGCTTGCTTCGCGCTCGGCCGGCGCGCCCGAGATCCGGGGCGCCCTCGCCGGCGTGCTGCATGAGGCCGGACGTCTGAAGGAAGCCGAGATCGAGGCGCTCGAAGCCGCACAGGCCCGGCCGCACGATGCGGGACTCATCGAGGCTCTGGTGGGAATCGAGCTTGCGCTCGGGCGCGCGCGTGAGGCGGTGCCCTTCATTCGGGCGCAGCGGGAGCGCCAGCCCGATGAGCAGCGCTGGATAGCCTATGAGGCCACAGCCGCACGTCTGCTGGGGGAGCCGGCGTATTCGCAGCTGTATGACTACGAGCGCTTCGTACGCGTCTACGATCTCGAGCCGCCGCCGGGTTTCAGCTCGATGGAGCAATTCAACGCGGCGCTCACGCAGACTCTGCGCAAGCGTCACATCTTCGCGACGCATCCACTGGATCAGAGCCTGCGCAACGGCAGTCAGACCGCGCGCAGCCTGGTGACCGAGCGCGAGCCGCTGATTCAGGCGCTGCTTGCGGCCTTCACCGGACCCCTCGATCGCTATTGCGCGGAGCTGGGCACGCAGGAGGGGCATCCGCTCAGCCGCCGCAACCGCGGCAGGATCGCTCTGCAGGGATGCTGGTCGGTGGAGCTGCGCCGCAACGGCTATCACGTCAATCACGTGCACCCGCAGGGCTGGATCAGCTCGGCGTATTACGTCTCGGTGCCCGCCGAGGCCGAAGACCCGGTCCAGAAGTCCGGCTGGATCAAGTTCGGTGAGCCAGGTATGCCGGTCCCCGGTGCGAGCGCAGCACACTATGTCCAGCCCCGTGCGGGACGCCTGGTGCTATTCCCCTCTTATATGTGGCATGGCACGAACGCCATTCAGGGCGATGAGCCACGACTGACCGTGGCGTTCGATGCGATCCCCATCCCCGCGGCCGGGATGCCGGGGCCGAATTCATAGGCTATGCTGGCGCTCCAGGACACCCCCCGAAGGATTTGACATGCGTTTGATACTGGTACTCTCGACGGCTCTTGCCGTTACTGCCTGCGCCCCCGCGACCGCGCCAAAGCCGGCGCCGGAAACGCATACCGTGAAGGTCGATGCGACGAACGTCGAAGATGCGGAAAAGGCCGGCTACACGGTCATCAACAAGAACGGCGAGAAGCTCTACTGCCAGCGCAATCTGGCCACGGGCTCACACATCCAGAAGGAAACGCGCTGCCTGACGGAGGCTGAGGTCAAGGAGCTCGAGGCGACCCGCTCGCTCTCGCAGACTCAATCGAAGACGCCGGTATTCCGCGGCGGCGGCTAGTCCTCTTCTTTTCGCGGCCGCCACGCCTGCATCAGCTCCTGCTGCTTCCGGGGCGGGACCGGGTCGTAGTGGCTCAGATCCATGGTGTAAGAACCCTCACCGCCGGTGAGGGCCTTCAGGCGCGACTGATAATCGGTGATCTCCGCGAGCGGCGCGAGCGCCGTGACCGACGCGCGCTGCCCCGGCAGTGAGCCGTTGCCGCTGATGCGGGCACGACGCGTGGCGAGATCCCCGGTGATATCCCCGATCGCTCGCGTGGGTGCGGCGATTTCGATCTTCACCACAGGCTCGAGCACGATCGGGTTCGCCTTCTGGATCGCATCCAGGAACGCCTTGCGCCCCGCGGAGACGAACGCGACTTCCTTGCTGTCGACCGGGTGATGCTTGCCGTCGTAAACGCACACGCGCACATCGTCGATCGGAAAGCCGGCGATGGCGCCTTCGTGCAGCGCCTGTCGCACGCCCTTCTCCACCGCGGGGATGAACTGTCCGGGGATCGATCCGCCCACGACCTCATCGACGAATTCAAAGCCTGAGCCGCGCTCCAGCGCCTCGACGCGCAGATACACCTCACCGAACTGACCGGCGCCGCCGGTCTGCTTCTTGTGGCGGCAGTGGCCTTCGGCCGCGCGCGTGATCGTCTCGCGATAGGGAATCCCGGGCGGATGCGTCTTCACGCGCACCCCGTAGCGCTCGGCCATGCGCTCGAGCAGGACGCGCAGATGCAGCTCGCCCATGCCGTACAGCACGGTTTCATTGAGCGCCGCATGACTCTCGATGCGTACGCAGGGGTCTTCGGCGATGAGTTTGTGCAGCGTGTCGGCGAGGCGCTGCTCATCGCCGCGCCGTTCGGGCTCGATCGCAAGCCCGAGCATCGGCGGCGGGAAGCGCACGGATTTCAGGTGATAGTGATCCTCATCGTGCGAATCGTGCAGCACGGCATCCATGTGCAGCTCGTCGATCTTCGCCACCGCGCAGATATCGCCGGGGATCGCCTGCGCAATCTCGATCGTCTCCTTGCCCATGAGCCGGTAGAGGTGCGCGACTTTGAACGGCTTGCGGCCATCGCCGATCAGGAGCTGGCTGCCGGTGCGCACCGTGCCCTGGTAAATGCGGAAGATTCCGAGCTTGCCAACATAGGGATCGATCGTGACCTTGAATACATGCGCGATCACATGCTTGCCGGGCTCCGCGCTCACCGCCACGCGCTCGGCATCGTCGGCGGGCCCTTTGAGGAAGGGCGGCGGATTGCCTTCGGTCGGATTCGGCATCAGCCGCTCGAAGACCCGCAGCAACTCACGCACGCCTGCGCCGGTTTCGGCGGAGACAAAGCAGACGGGAATCAGATGGCCCTCGCGCAGGGCCTTCTCAAAAGGGTCGTGCAGCTGCTCCGGCGAGAGTTCCTCGCCCTGCTCGAGATACAGCGCCATCAGCTCCTCATCGACCTCGACGACCTGGTCGATGATCTGGGTATGCGCCGCTTCCACCGTTGAGAAATCGGCCGCCTGGTCAGACGCACCGGCATGCGGCTGAAAGAAACAGTCGACGACGCCGCGGCCGGATCCCGCCGGCAGATTGAGCGGCAGACACTCGGCGCCGAAGGACTCCCGAAGCTGCCGCAGGATGCTCTGCGGATGCGCCTCCTTGGCATCGATTTTATTGACGATCACGAGGCGGCACAGTCCGCGATCGGCCGCGAATTCCATCAGGCGATGCGTGTAGGAGTCGAGGCTGCCGGTGGCACTCACGACAATGGCCACGGACTCAACGGCCTCCAGCGCCGGCAGCGTACGGCCGATGAAGTCGGGATATCCCGGCGTGTCGATGAGATTCAGGTGCGTTGCGCCGCGGTCGAAACCGCAGATGGCGGCATCGAGCGAATGCAGCAGCCGCTTCTCCTGCGGATCGAAGTCCGAGAGCGTGGTGCCGCGCTGCAGGCTCCCCTTGGCGCGTGTCGCGCCAGCTTCCAGCAGCAGGGCCTCGAGCAGCAGCGTCTTGCCGCCGCCCGCATGTCCGGCCAGTGCGATGTTGCGGATGCCTTGCGTCAGGTAGCTCATAAAGATGACTCCCGCTTCTTCTCGGCCCGGACTGGAAAGCCTACTCCTCGCGCGGGGAGGTCGGCTAGCTGGAGCGCGAATCAGGGAACAGACAGCTCCAGAGCGCCGCCATCCTTGTCGACCGTATGCAGCAGCACCGGCCGGCGCCAGACCCGCTTTACGTATTCCAATACCTTGCGCGAGCGGTCCACATCGAGACCCCGGCCGTCGGTGTCGGAGATGTGCTTGAGCTCGAGGGTGCCATCGTTGCGGATGTTCTCCACCGCGACATTGGGGGCGCCGAAGTTGTACTTTGGTGCGAGCAACGCTTCGTGCAGCGCGTTCAGATCCGTCTCGAGAACCTTGATCTCCCCGTCGCTGCGGGCGTTGAAGCGGAACAGCCCGAGCTCCTCGGCAACCTCGCGCGTGAGGTAGTTGCGCACGAAGCCGAAATCATCGTCCTGACGCATGATCTCCCGCGCCGCCTCGAGCCCCCGGTCCGCGATGATCTTCTCCCACAGCGAGAAGCCGAGGTGATACGGATTGACGGCGAGCGAGACCTGCTGATCCGCCGCCATCGGGCGCACCACGTCCGAGTGACACTTGATGGCATCGACATAGGCCTGCTGGGGGACGAAGTCGGCTTCGCGCAGCAGCCGCGCATGCCAGTAGGATGCCCAGCCCTCGTTCATGATCTGGGTTGCGAACACCGGATAGAAGTAGAACGACTCCTCGCGCACGGCGAGGAAGATGTCGCGCTCCCAGCTCTCCATCTCCGGCGCATAGGTCGCAACGAACCACAGCAGATCGCGCTCCGGATGCGGCGGGATCGGCGCGCGCTTCTTCGTTTCAAATGCGCCGGCGGCGGCGGCGGGATCGAGCGCGGCAAAGCGGCGCCGGAAGTCATCATCCACCAGCGCCTTGGCATCGGGGAGATATTCCGGATAGCGCCCGCGCCGCAGCTTCTGATCGATGTCGATGTGCTGCTCGAGCGCCAGAGCCGCATCCAGCACCGCCTCCACGCGCTGCGCGCCGTAGGATTCGATCGCCTGCTGGATCTGGCGCGCATGGCTTGCCGCGTGCTCGACGATGTGCTCGCTCACCTGCTCCTGGCAGCGCCTGAAGAGCATGTTGTTGTGGGAGAAGTCGGCGTGTCCCAGCACGTGCGCCGTCACCAGGATGTTCTCGGCAAGTCCGTTGCTCGAGGCGAGATACGCGTGTCCGGGATTGCCGGGAAAGACCACCTCGAACACACGCGAGTGGCCCATGTGGCGCTGGATCAATTGATAGATGTAGCGCACGCCGAACGACCAGTGCGGCATGCGCACCGGCAAGCCGTAGACGGCGATCTCCATCATGAACGAGTCGGGTACCGCCTCGAACTCGACCGGTGAGAACTTAAGTCCGTGGCGCTCGGCCAGGCGCTCGAGCCGATGGACGTAGGAGTGCCAGTCCTTGCCTGAGGCCACCGCTAGCCCTCGATCGCGCTCTGTTCGGCAGTAAAGAAGTGCCGCACGGCGCCCCACACGTCGTCGAAGTCGCTGATGACGTAGCTTGCGGCCTGGCCACCCGAGGCGAACTCGGCCCACAGCCGCCCGCATTCGGTCGCGAGCTGACGCGACAGCCCCGAGGCCACCTCGACGTAGCCGCAAAAGCAGGCCTTGCGCACGATATCGGTCAGCGCCGCGTGTGCATCGCCGTGATCGCCCACGGAGTTGTCGCCATCGGAGGCGTAGAAGAGATAGATGTTGTGGCGTCCGGGGTCGTAGCGCTCATCCATGATCTCGCGCACCTTGTTGAGTCCCGTCGACGTCACCGTCCCGCCGGTGCCGGTCACCTGGAAGAAATCGGCCTCCGGAAATTCCCACGCCTCGGTCGTGTGTGCGACGAATACCGTCTCCAGCGAGCGGTACTCGCGCCGCAATCCCTGCACGACCCAGAAGAAAAATGTCTTCGCGAGCTTGCGATCCTTGTCCGACATGCTGCCCGATACGTCGAGCATGAAGAAGACGACCGCGTGGATCGCCGGCTGGCGGCGGCGCGAGAGCTGGCGGAAGCGCAGATCCTCGTCGGTGAAATTGGCGGGCCCGGTCTGCGAGCCGCGGCGCTTGACGAGCTCCTTGAAGGAGCGGCGCCGGTCGAGGCGTGAGCGTGCGCCGCGGCGATCCCAGCCCTCGCGCACCCAGTCCGATTCCTCCGAGGGACCCACACGCGCCTTGAGGTTGGGGAGCTGCATCTCCTCCCACAGCCAGTCGACGATGTCGTCGATCTTGATCTCGAGCAGCAGCTGGATCTGCCCGTCGTCCTCGCCTCCGGGACCCTTCTCGCCCTGGCCGCGGTTCGGCTGGGCATCGGCGAGCACGTCGCCGGGCTGTGCTTCACCCTGTCCTACGCCCTGCGAGTCGCCGGATTGGCGCAGGCGGAAATGGTAGTGCTCGAGCATGCGCACGGGCACGCGCACGGTCTTGGCGGAATCGTTGATGACATCGGCGCCGGAGATGATCTGCGGCAGGTGCTCGCGCACCGACTCGCGCACCTTCTCGTCGTGCCGCAGCCAGTCGCGCGCACCGCGGGAGAACAGGTCGTACCACTTGGCCAATCCGAGTGCGCTGTGATCCTCGCTGCTATCGCCCATGGTCCCTTCCGAGCTTAGGCCCGATACGCTACTCCTGTGCCAGAAGCGTCGTCACGTAGCTCAGCGCCTCCTTGGCGCTGTGCTCGTCATAACCATACTCCTTCACCAGCCGCTCCTGCACCACCGAAATTTTCTGCCGTGCCTCCTCATCGGGGCGTGCGGTGGAGGTCACGAGCCGCAGCACGTCACGCCGCTCCTCGAACAGGTACTGCTCGATCGCTTCGCGCATGCGGGCGTGACTGCCGAGCTTGAATTTCTCGCCCGCCTTGAAGGCGACCATCGCCTTGCGCACGACCTCCTGACGGAACGACAGCTTGCCGGAGTCGGACACCTTGATCTTCTCTTCCACTGAGCGCAGGAAACGCTCATCGGCCGCGCGGGCCTCACCGGTGATCGGATCGGTGACCTGACGATGATCGAGCGATGCCTCGACCTCGTCGAGATATTTCTCGAGCAGCTGCTGCGCCTCATCCTCGAAGGAGGCGAACATCGCCCGGTGAATGTCTTCGTTCACCCAGCGGTTATAGAACTCCTTGCGCGCGGTCACCAGATGATCGATCCAGCCTTTCTTCTGCTTGCTGTCGATGCGCGCGTCGTTGTCGATCGCGTCCTTGAGCGCGAGCAGCAGCTCCATGCTGGTCAGACTGTGAGTGTTGCCGCGCGTGATGGCATTCGAGATCGCATTGATGACGAAGCGTGGACTCACGCCGGTGAGGCCTTCGTCGGCTGATTCGGTCTTCAGCCTTGCGGCTTCGGACTCGGGAACACCTTCGACGTCTTCGCCGGCGTACAGGCGCAGCTTCTTGGGCAGGTCGAGACCCTCGCGATCCGGCTTGGTGAGGCGGGTGAGGATGGCAAATACCGCTGCGAGATCGAGGACATGCGGGTCCAGATGCACGTCGCGGAACGCCGGCGCGCCCGAGACCAGCTTCTGGTAGATGCGCGCCTCGTCGTTGTACGACAGCGAGTACGGCACCTTGATGATCACCATGCGATCAAGCAGTGCCTCGTTCTCCTTCTCCTGCAGGAACTTGTGGAATTCCGCGAGGTTGGTGTGAGCGAGGATCGTCTCATCGAGATGGATCAGGGGAAAGCGCGATACCTTGACGTTCTTCTCCTGCGTCATCGTGAGCAGCAGGTAGAGGAACTCGCGCTTCACCTTCAGGATCTCGATCATCTCGAGCATGCCGCGGCTCGCGGCATACACCGCACCCGACCACGACCAGGCGCGCGGATCGCCTTCATCGCCGATCTGCGCGACCTTGGCGAGATCGACCGAGCCCACCAGATCCGCGATGTCGGCGGTGGTGGGGTCATGCGGGGCGTACGTGCCGATACCGACGCGCGAGGACTCGGCGAGGAAGATGCGCTCCACCGGGACGCGGGCAAAATCGCCCTGGTACTCGCGTTCGACGAAGTCGCGCGCCCAGGGTGACAGCTCGCCCTGGATCTCCACGCCGTAGCGCTCGCGGAATTCCGGGCGCAGGCTCGCGGGAATCAGATTGAGCGGATTCTCGCGCAGCGGTGAGCCTTTGACGGCATAGAGCGCTCCCTCATCGGTGCGGCTGTATTCCTCGAGGCCGCGCTTCAGCAGGATCGCAAGCGTCGACTTGCCGCCGGATGGCGGACCCAGGAGCAGCAGCAGTCGCCGCCCGACATCGGAGCCCGCGGCCGCCGCCTTGAAATAGTCCACCACTCGCCCGAGCGGCTCGTCGATGCCGAACAGCTCGCGGCGGAACAGCTCGCGCGCGCGCGTATTCTCGGGTGCCTCATCGCTGCCTCGTTGCCCGTGCCAGCGCAGCATGTCCCAGATGTACTGGTGACTGCTGCGGGCCATGGCGGCCGGATTCTCCGGCAGCACGGTTTGCAGGAAATCCCCGAAGGTGCCTTCCCAGCGCTGAGCGCGATGCAGTCGCGCGAACGAGCTCAGCGAATTGAGGAATGCTTCGGTTCGTTCGGCGGCGTTTCCATTCGAGGACTGCGCTGGCATCGGCCTTCCCTCCCGCAGCAGTGACGTAGACGATACTCGGCCCGCGGGGCCGTGAGATCAAGTAGAGGCCCTCGGCGCGTAGTCCCTTGGGGCCAAAAACGGCTCGCCGACCCCGGGATTGCCTGACTTTTGGCTGCCCCAAAATCGCGCTGCCGCTCAACGTTTTAAGATCGGGTCGCCCCCCGGCGACGGCGGCGTCTCATTATTGTGAACTGCCGCAAGGTTGCGAATGAACCCTTAACTATGCTCGACCGGGTTCACGCAGGGAGGCGGGCGCATCCGCATCGGGCGGAAGAGCGTCCGAGCCATCCCTGTCGTACGGAGAGCACACAGTGGCAGGTCCAGCATCGAGCGCACCTCGTTCATTCGAGACGGGCAGTGCCGCCTCGGGATCCAATCCGGCACATTCCCCCACCTCAGCGAAAGCAGCGGCTGAAGTCATTGCCGTCACGTCGCGCGATGACTTCCTGCTCGAACTCGGCGAGGCGCTCGGCGGCCAGGTTGCCGTGCGACCGGTGGACTCTTTTGAAGCCGCGCTGGAGTCGATCTCCGGCTCGCGCAGACCGCAGCTGCTGGCCGTCGATGCGCGCGACATTCCCGAGCTGCGCGTGGGTATCGATCGCGTTCACGCCGATGCACCCGGTACTCCGATCGTGGTGTTCGCTGCCAGCGACTCGGAAAAGACCGTCGCCGGTGCGTTGAAGGGCAGCAACACTTTTGCCGTGCTGTCGATCCCCGTCGATCGGCGCAAGACCGCTGCCGTTCTCGAGGGCGCGCTCGGTGAGGCTGCGAACCAGCGCAGCAGCGCGCGCGGCGCGAGTGCCGAGCGCGGTGCCGATCTGCGAGCCCCGCTCGCTCCGCAGACGGCACCGATTGAATTCTCTGCCCCGGCTGAGCCACCGCAGGCGAAGGGTCCGAATTTCGTTCTGATCGGAGGCATCGCCGCAGTCGTGCTGCTGGGTGGCGCGGGCGCGTGGTGGTTCTTCGGCCGCTCGGGAACGGCTCCCGCCCCGGTCGCCGCGCACTCGAACACCAGCACGGTGCCCGCCGAGGCCCCGGCCGTGCCGAGCGCCGTGGAAGTGCCGGTGGTCAAAGGCACGGTCGACGACCTGCTGGAGAAGGCGCGCCTCGCCATGCGGGAGCGCCGGTATACCGAGCCGCCCAATGACAGCGCACTCCTTTATTACCGCTCCGTGCTCAGTGCGGATGCCGCGAACGGCGAAGCCCACGATGGCATGACGCGTCTTGCGGGCCTGCTCGCGTCGCGCTTCGACGAATCCCTGAACGGTGGGCGCTACGAGGAGGCCGCGAGCGCACTCGCCGGACTCAAGGTGGCCACGCCCTCCGATCCGAAAGTGACCGCCCTCGAGGGCCGCTTGCTGCAGGCGGAGATCACCAAGGCCCTGGCCGACGCCAACATCGATCGTGTGAACGCCCTCATCCGTCAGGCGCAGCAGTCGAATGCCCTGCCGGCGGATCAGCTGACGAAGTGGCGCACGGAAGTGGCACGCCGTCAGGATGAAGCCAAGGCCAAGCGCCTGGCGGACGTGATCGATGAGCGCATCCGCGACGGCCGGCTCCTCGACCCGGAGAACGACAACGCCAAATTCTACGTCGCTCAGCTCAAGGAGCAGCCGGGCTCGGCCGCGCTCGTGCAGCGGACGACACGCGATCTCATCGCCGCGTACCTGAAGAAGGCACGCGAGGCCTCCCTCGCCAATCACGCCAGCGACGCCGATCGCTGGGTCGCCGAGGCCCGCGCCGCCGGCCTCTCGGCCGCCGATCTGCAGAGCTTCCAGCGCGATCTCGCCTCGAGCCGGCAGCGTGCCGCCGCGGCCGAGTCGGAGCGCCTGGGACAGCTGGTGCGCGATCGTGCGCGCAGCGGCCAGCTCACCGATCCGGCGCAGGACAGCGCCGTGTTCTACATGACTCAGCTGAAGGATGGCTACGGCGACAGCGCCCAGGCCGGCACGGCCGCGCGCGAGCTCGTCAACCGTCTCATGGATCGCGCCACGGCCTCCGCGCGCGCCGGCCAGAGCCCGGAGAGCGATCTCGCGCAGGCCAAGCGCTGGGGCGCAGATGCCGCGCAGATCGCCGCGGTCGAGCAGATTGCAGCGGGCAAATCGAGCGCCAGCGCCCAGTCACGCAACGCCTCCACCGGCCTGCCGGCGGGCATCAAATTGAAGCGCATCCGCTATGTCGAGCCGGAATATCCGCAACGCGCGTACGACACCAAGGTCTCAGGCGTCGTCACCGTGCAATTCACGGTGGATGTGAAGGGCTACCCGCGCGATGTGCAGGTGGTCTCGTCGAATCCGCCGGTGCTGTTCGACAAATCGGCGACTGATGCGGTGTCGCGCTGGCGCTTCGAGCCGGTGATGGTCAATAACGTGGCAACCGAAGTGCCGACGCGCATGGTGATCCGTTTTGAATCGCCGAAATAATCGGAGCGAGACAGTGGATTCCAAGATGAACGTGTTCGGAGCCGGCCGCAGTCGACAGCTCATCACTGTCGCCGTCGGCGCGCTGCTCGTGATCGTCATGGGCGTCGTGCTGTTGCTCGGTTCGCGAATGGCGAGCCGCCTGACCGCGGACGTGTCGGGCCTGGAAACGGCGAGCGAGCTGCAGGCATATCCCGGCATTCTGGCGCAGCAGCTGGGCTCGCTGCGCGATCGTCTCGAGGAGAAGGCGTATTCCGGCCAGGCACTGGCCGACGTGCGCACCACGAGCGAGGCTCTCGACCGCGATTTGCGGCGTCTGGGGCAGGCCGATCTGGATGAGTCTTCCGAGCTGCGCGAGGCGACGCGGCTGTGGAAGGAGTACTCCCCCGTGCTGGGCCCGGTCACCGCGTTCACCGGCCAGCCCTATGTCGACACCGATGCCTCGGGCAGCACGCTCTCGCGCGCCGGCCGCGAGCACTATGCCGACGTGAAGCGCGCGCAGCTGTTCGCGCACGAGAATTCGACGCACCTGCACTCGCTCTTGTCGGGCGTGGCTACCAAGCTGCAGGAGCAGGCTTCGAGCAAGGCGAGCCGCCTGCGGCTGATCCTGTCGGGCGGTGTGTTCGTCGCGCTGATTCTGGCCGTCGCCGCGGCCTATCTGCAGGCCACGCGTGCGCGGCATGAGCGCGCGGCGCGTGAAGCTCAGGAGCAGACGCGCGACATTCTGAAGACCGTGAAGGAAGGCTTCTTCCTGCTCGATGCCGACTACAAGATCGGCTCGGCCTGGTCGGACGCCCTCGTGCGGCTCTTCGGCAAGAAGAATTTCGCCGGGCTGCCGTTCGAGGATCTGCTGCAGGACCTGGTGCCGGCCGCGACCCTGCAGACGGCGACCAAGTACATCAAGCTCCTGTGGGGCGAGCGCGCCCACGAGAACCTGATGAAGAGCATCAATCCGCTGGGTCAGCTCGAAGTTCGCGTCGAGAATGGCCACGGCGGACAGGACACCCGCTACCTGCAGTTCGACTTCCACCGCGTCATGGGCACCAAGGGCGTCAAGCACGTCCTCGTCAGCGTCACCGACATTACCTCCAGCGTGCTGCTGGCGCGCGAGCTGCAAGAGTCGCAGGAGAACGCCAACGCGCAGGTCGACATGATGCTGGGCGTCATCCATATCGATGCGCTGCAGCTTGGCGGCTTCCTTGATGCCACCGAGACGGGCCTGCGCCTGATCAATGCAATCCTGAAGGAGCCGGCACGCACCGACTCGGAGTTCCGCAAGAAGATCGACGGCATGTTCCGTGAGCTGCACTCCATCAAGGGCGAGGCCTCGGCCATCAAGCTGATGACCGTCGCGCAGCGGGTGCATTCGCTCGAAGACGGCGTCGTCGAGCTGAAGAAGCGCCCGCAGCTCTCCGGTAACGACTTCCTGCCGCTCGTGGTGAAGCTCGATGAGCTCATGGCGCACCTGAAGATGGTGCGCGAGCTGTCCGCGCGCTTCAGCTCGCTGCGCGAGCCGGCTCCGGCTGCCGCCTCAGCGCCCGCCGCTCACGGCGCCGAGGCTGAAGCCGAGCCGGTGCGCGGGTCGAACGAGCTGGCCGCGATGCTGCAGAGCCTCGCCGGCCGCCTTGCAGGCGATCACCACAAGAAGTTCCGCTTCGAGCTCGCCGGCTTCGCCGACGTGCCGGCGCCGTATCACTCGATGGTGAAGGACGTGCTGATCCAGATGCTGCGCAACGCCGCCGTGCACGGCATCGAGCCCGCTGACCAGCGCCGCGCGCAGGCCAAGGAGGAATCCGGCCTGGTGCGCGCGCAGTTCGCGAAGAAGTCCGACGGCTTCGAGCTCACATTCGAGGATGACGGCGCGGGCATCGCGCCCGAGGCCCTCAAGGCCGCAGCCGTGCGGCGTCAGATCCTCACGCCGGAGGAAGCGGATGCGATGGACAATCGCGCCGCCATGGGGCTCATCTTCCGTCCCGGCTTCTCGACACAGGACCAGGTCTCGATGGATGCCGGCCGCGGCGTCGGCATGGATGTGGTCGCCCGCGGGATCTACTCGCTGGGCGGCAAGATCGGCGTCAGCACCAACCCAGGGAAGTTCACGCGCTTCAAGATCTCGCTGCCGCTCAATGCGGCGCGAGCCGATTCGGCTGTGGCCTAGGGTGCAGATATGAACGCATCGAACGGCCATATCGTCGCTACCGGCGAGAGTCGCCCGGTGAAACTGCTGATCGTCGATGACTCGAACATCATGCGCCGGCGCATCGAGCGCTCGCAGCAGTTCGACGGCCTCGAAGTCGTAGGCTCGGCCGGCAACGGCGTGGAGGCGATCCAGCTCTTCCGCCAGACCGATCCGGACCTCGTCACCATGGATCTCACGATGCCGCAGATGGACGGCATCGAATGCATCGAGCAGCTCGTACGCCTGAAGCCCGCGGTGCGCATTCTCGTGATTTCGGCGCTCGCGGACAAAGCAACCGCGGTCGATGCCATGGAGAAGGGCGCGAACGGATTTCTGAACAAACCCTTCACCGACCGGCAGCTGAACGATGCGCTCGGTGAGTTGATCGCAGGACGCCCACGCTGATGGTACAGGAACAGGAACTGAAGACTTTCGTCGAGGGGACGACGAACTACTTCGAGGTCGCCGCGCAACAGGCGGCCTCGGTCGGTTCGCCGTACCTGGTGACCGACGGCGCGGCTTCGATGCACGAATACACGGGCGTCATCACCATCACCGGCCGGCGCGAGGGAGTCGTGTGCTTCACGGCGCCCAAGGCGATGCTCACCGTGCTGCTCATGAAGATGCAGGAGAACGACTTCAGTCACGAGAACATGCGTGACCTGGTGGGCGAAGTCGCGAATACGATCTCGGGCAACGCGCGCCGCGACTTCGGCAACGAGTTCGTGATCTCGGTGCCGAGCGTGCTGGCGGGCGATCGGCCCGAAGTGCCGCCCGTGCCCGGTGCGCGCTCCTTCGTCATCCCCATCAACTGGCGCAGTCACTGCGCCAAGCTGGTCGTGACGCTGAAGTAGGCGTCGCGCGCCGTGGCCGTCAGTCGAGCCGCTGCACGCCGACCGCGATGAGTCCCCCGCGCTCATCGAGCTGCACGGCGAGCTCAATCGGGCGACAGCACACCTCGCAATCCTCGATGTAGCGGCGCTCGCCCTCGCTCATGTCGACGCGCGTCTGCAGGCGCTCGCCGCAATGGGGGCAGCGGAACGCGACGATCTCCTCCGGCTCGCAGCCGCCAGCGCCCGAGCCCGGCTCGTAGACCGGCTCGAGGCCGTAGAGCCGATCGATGTCATCGGCGCTCGGGCTGGCGACCTCGCGCGCGAGCGAGCCGATGGGATTGGTAACACGCCGCTTCACGAGGCCACTTTTTCACAATCCTGTTCAGCTCGTAAAGCGTCGCAGGTAGACTGGCTGGCGATGCAAGTCTCCGCCCTTGCCGCCGCGTTGACGGCGGCGATCCTCGCAAGCGCCTGCGGCACCATGTCATCCCTGTCGGATGAAGCGCCTTCGGGCGTGAGCCTGGCCGGCACCTGGAAATTGAATCCCGCCCAGAGCACCGATTCGCGCCAGGCGTTACAGAAGCTCGTGCCACACCGGCCCTCCGGAGGGCGCAATCCGGACCGCCAGGTGCTTTCGACCGGCTCTCCCATACAAGGCGGGACTGCCTATGCGTACGTGAACGAGACGGCACTGCCCGTGGATCTGTCGCTGCAGCGGGATGCGCTGCGCGGCGGGGACTGGCTGCAGATCGAGCAGAAGCCGACTGAATTCCGGATCTTCGACGGCAATACGACCCACACATATACGCCCGGGGAACGCAGCGTCGTGTCGGTCTCGACGGGGGTCGCGGATCAGCGCTCGGGCTGGAGCGGCTCGGAGTACCGGGTGCTCCTGGTTCCGCAGATCGGGCCGCGCATGCAGCAGAGCTACCGGCTGTCCTCGGATCACAAGCAGCTGGTTGAGACCATCGAGGTTGGCAGCGAGGGACACATCCCGGCCCTCAAAGTGACCCGGGTTTACGACCCCACGACCGGTCCCCCCCGCTCCATGCCGCTCGGCGACTGAGGGCGCTTGCCGGGCATCTCGTGCTGCCCGGCTCGCGGCTCGCAACGCCGGCTTTGCCCCGGGGGGTGGGCCCGCCTATCCTTGTCCCCGTGAGCGCGAGCCATCCAGCGTCTGCCCCGGTTCTCGCCGGTATCGATACCCACCCGGAGCGGGCACCGCTGTCACGGACGGAGCTGCTCCTGATCCTGGGGTTCTGGACCCTGATCGCGGTCCTGACCTCCGGCAATTACCTGCTCGAGCCCCGCGGCAACCCCTGGCAGCCGGCCTACCCGTTCGTGCCGGCCCTGATGGCGTTCACCAATGCGTACCTGTGGGCGGCGTTGACGCCACCCATCTTCTGGCTCGCGAGCCGCTTCACCATCGAGCGCTCCCACTGGGGCACGCGCGTGATGTTCGTCATCATGGGGCTGGTGCTCGCGGTCGGCGTGGATCTCGCCATGTCGGTGCTGCGCTCGCAGCTCTACAAGCAGCCTGCCTATCTGACGCCGGAGCTCCTGGCCATCGCACGGCTGCGGCGGCTGTGGTTCATGAACGAGTTTTTCGTGTTCGTCGCCGTGCTGTCGGCGGGCTACGCGCGCAATTACTTCCTGCGTTACCGGCTGCGGCGCGAGGAAGCCATCCTGCTGAAATCGCAGGCGGCGCACCTGCAGGCTCAGCTGGCCGATGCGAGACTGGCGGCGCTGCGCACCCAGTTGAATCCGCATTTCCTCTTCAACACGCTGCACGCCGTCTCGGCGCTGGTGGAGCGTGATCCGCGCGGCGTGCGGCGCATGGTCGCGCGGCTCTCGGAGCTGCTGCGCACCTCGCTCGATGAATCGGATGAGCCGGAAGTGCCGTTGCAGCGCGAAATCAGTTTCATCGAGCGCTACCTCGATGTC
>Ga0335081_10004327_pt1 | contig 22373 bp, 18 predicted proteins | sample Lox_Sample_35_FD_206713 | JGI IMG/M metagenome (GOLD analysis project Ga0335081, IMG submission 206713) | Soil microbial communities from Loxahatchee National Wildlife Refuge, Florida, United States - Lox_Sample_3.5 | ecosystem: Environmental > Terrestrial > Soil > Wetlands | place: USA... | reverse complement strand
TCCACAAAGGATTTGCCGAAGAGGAATTTCCCATTGGTGCGATCCAGGATGTAGAGGAAGCCGTTGCGGTTTGCGGTGACGATCAATTTACGCGGCTGGCCTTTGAGCGATGCATTGACGAGAACGGGAGTCTGCACCGCGTCGTAGTCATACAAATCGTGCGGGCTGAACTGGAAATACCACTTCAGCGTGCCGGTATCCGGATCCAAGGCCAGCAAACAACTGGTGTACAGATCGTCGCCGGGGCGGAGGCTGCCCTCGTAGTCCGGAGCGGGATTGCCGGTTCCCCAGTAGAGCGTGTTGAGGTCCGGGTCGTACGTGCCGGGCATCCAAGTCGTGCCTCCACCATGCAGGTACGTGTCTCCGGGCCAGCTTTCATTGCCTTTTTCGCCAGGCCCAGGGATGGTCCAGAAGCGCCACTTCTCTTCGCCGGTTTCCGCATCGAATGCCGCCAGAAATCCGCGCACGCCGTCATCGCCACCGGAGATGCCGACCACCACCTTGTTTTTCACGATCAACGGGGCGCTGGTGGCGCCGTAATTCTTGTTGCCGGTGGCATAGGCAACCTCCCAAAGCAAGTGGCCCGACCGCGCATCGAGACATAGCAAGTGCGCATTGTCCGTTTCCATGTACAGGCGCGTGCCCAGTATGGCCACGCCGCGATTGTGATGCTGGCCGGGGTCGTCGATGAGCCCAGGTGACACGGCTCGGACGTGATGCCACAGCACGTTGCCGCTCTTCGCGTCCAGCGCGTAGGCATCATTTGCGCTGGTAACGAACATAATCCCGGCCACCACGACGGGAGTGACTTCGAGAGGGCTGACCGCATGCGGGTGAAACACCCACTGGGCGGCCAGCCGCCCCACATTGCCCCGTGTGATCTGCGTCAAGCTACTGTAGCGGGCGCCGGTGTAATCGCCATTGTAGGAAGGCCAGTTGTCAGCAACCGGCTTCTGGCGCAAGTCCTTCTGCTGAACGTTGATAACGCCATCGGCATCGACGGAAGACGGTGCGTGCGGAGCGGCGGAATGGGCGCGCTCTTTCTCCGCTTGTCCCAACGCCATACCTGCGCGCAACCCCAGCAGGAGGCACGTGGCGGTCAGGACTCGGAGTGCACAACTAGCGCGGCGCATTTTGCTCGCTGGCCATTTTGGCGTGGTGCGCGCTCCGCAGTGGCCGGTAAATCATCGCCTCCCCACCTTCTCCGGGTGCGGATTTCTGCTGGAGACAATTAGAAAACTGACAAGGTCATTGAGTTCCTTTGCCGAAAGCCGGGTCGCGTAGTTGCGCGGCATGAGAGAGTGTCCAGTGTAGTGCACATCCTTGACCTCGCTCCTGGCCAGGAAATGATACCGACCGTCTTCGCTCTGCAGTTCCAGGTTGAAGTTGTCTTCGTTGCGCAGTACGCCCGTCAACTCTTGTCCGGTACTGGTCGTCACGGTCACCACTTGCGATGAAGGCGCCAGCGGAGTATCGGGAGTCGTGATGGCTTTCAGGATCTCATCCGCAGCACGGTTTCGACCGTAGTTCGTCAGACTGCTAGCGATGAACCCGCCCTTTCCTTGCATCAAGTGGCACTGGGAGCATTGCGCCTTGCCAAAGTACAGCTTGCGGCCCGAATCCGCGTCTCCCGTGACGGCTGCCTCGACCGAGGCAGACTTCGCGGCGGTGTTGTTTTCGAGCCCTTTCAGGAACTGCACCACGGCTCGGATGTTGGCGTCGCCGATCTGCGCGAAGGGTGGCATGCCGCCCTTGGCCCCGTCGCGCACAATGCGAAAAAGTTCGGAGTCGGAGCGGCTGGCCGCCGGAGTAAGCGAGGGAGCTTTGTCGCCACCCTTGGCATCAGCACCATGACAGCCCGCGCAGTACTCCAGGAATCGCTGCACACCCTGGCGCGCTTCGCTCCCTTGGGCATGTCCATCGGGGACGGTGAACGCTAAAAGGAGCAGCGTGACCAAGAGCAACAAAGGCGCAGTCCGGGGGGCCATTCGTGTCCACACACTCCGCAAGCTGCAGTAATAGCAGACGGAAGGTACTACAGGTTACGTGAATACGGCCATATACGATTTCCATCGAGTGCCGGGCCGAGGCCTTGTCCAGCACCGAACGTTCACAAGTTCGCGAATTTTTACGTTGCAACCTGTCACCCGAGGGCCACCTGCAGCGTCTCATTCACTAGTTGGCATGTTCTGGACGTTCGAGGGAGTGCTATATGAGTGGCTCTACCTTGCTCGGCCTTTCCCTTTGTATTGCCTTTGCCGCCGCCCCGGCAATCTCGCAGGAAGTTGCGGTCGGCACTGTGCGCACGCATATCGAAGGTATTGAAATACCCCCAATTCCCGACGCCCCATTCACTGCCAAGGTGGTCGTCACGTGGAACAGGCCGCTGGTAGGAGGCGGCACGGTTTCACGGAAGTATTACACGTTGGTGGCACGCGACTCGCAAGGACGTGTGCGTCGCGAAATGCGCGAATTCGTTCCCGCAGATTCCGCAGCGGAACCTCCGTTGCGCAGCTTTACGATACTGGATCCCGTCTCCGGCACACGCACCACGTGTACTAAGGCCTCGATGACCTGCGCCACCAGCGTATTCGACGCGAATCTGGTTTTGGCAGAAAATGCGGACGGCGGCAATGTGGGCGGCGAGAGCCTGGGCCAGCGGACGATCGAAGGTTTGCCGGCGACCGGAACCCGGGAGACGGTGTCCAATGTTACGGGCCCACGTGGCAGCAGCCGGCTGGCTGTCAGTCACACCGATGCCTGGTATTCTCCCGACCTGCACATCGATCTCTCGGTGACCCGCACTGATCCTCAGTCAGGCGTCGTGACGCTCAACGTCACGGAACTTGTGCGCGGCGAGCCCGATTCCACGTGGTTCGCCGTCCCGGCTGGATACACGGTAAAAGGCGGCAAGACACAATAGGTGGAAGCGTCGGAATTCATGCACGAAGAGGGTTCAAGCACGAACCGAAGAAAATTGTCGGTGCCGGGTAGTCGGTTCGAGCGGCCAGTTGGTGTTGCGATCCTGTGGAGAGCTACGATGCGTTACTTGGCTTATCTCGCTTCGTCAACGGTCTTAACGGCGTTCTTGCTGAGCGGTTGCGCATCGCACGGTCGGCCTATCAGAGGTGGGTCCAGCAGCGGCGGCACAATCGGCAGCGGCGGGGTCGGTTCCGGCACTTCGGGTGGCACGGGCACGTCCGGCGGCACAGGCACTTCAGGGGGCACCTCCGGTGGGACTTCGGGCGGTACCTCGGGCGGATCTGGCGGATCCGGGGGTTCGGGCGGATCCGGAAATGCCATGCCTGTCAGACCAGGCTCCATTCCCCAAGATTCTGACGGGCCCGATTCCGAGGGTTCTTATCCCACCGCATCCCCTGCGGGGCCTTACCAGGGCGTGGTGAATGGAGGGCAATCCCGTGCCGTCGCTGGGGCCAGGGTTTATGTGCTGCAAGTTAATTCGAGTGCCTATGGCAACGCCTCGGTTTCGCTGCTTAGTTCTGACAACCCAGCCGATTCGATCGGTCACTACGTACTCAGCGGAGAATTTGGCGGATTCTCAATCGCCGGTCATTACACCTGCACTGCGGGCCACCAAGTCTATGTTTACGCCCGGGGCGGCAACAGCGGTGACGATGGGGCAAACTCCGCGATTGGCCTGATGGCCTTGCTCGGCGCATGCCCTGAATCTGGAAATTTCGATACCGCCGCGCCGTTTGTCTTCGTAAACGAAGTAACCACGGTCGCTGCGGCGTATGCGATGGCCGGAATGGCCAACGACGCGACCCACGTGGTCAGTCCCGATGCGCTGCCGCTGGAGATCGCCGACGCCGCCGGTCTTGCCAACATTGCTACGGGAGCGGCCTACTCCGCCCTGCCATCGAGGCCCGAAACCCAGGCCCCACAGACCAAAATTCATACCCTCGCGAACATCCTGTCCGCGTGCATCAACTCCAGCGCACCCACCTCGATCAGTTGCACCGCGCTGTTCAGCAACGCGCGGAGCAACGGTACGTCCGGAGCCGCTCCCGACGACACGGCCACGGCCGCTATAAACATTGCGCGCCATCCGCACGCCAACATTGCTGCTCTTTTCGGCCTGCAACCACGGCTCGCGGCTCCGTTCCTGCCAGCGCTTGCGTCTGCGCCGGAAGATTTCGAGCTTTCCATCGCCAGCGAAGAGTCGAAAAACGCGGTCGCCTCGCTATCAACCCATCCTTAAGTCTTGATACAAATGTAGGTCTGTCGGCTTTGACCGGCGGAAAGGGCCGGCTTGATTTGTATTGACGCCAAGTCTGGTTGCAAGGCCCAATGATCTGCGGCGACGTTGAAAGAGGCCCGGCTCGTCGAGGACAAACGTATGGCAGAGAGACTTTCGTGGGATCCGGCGCGCACGGCGGTGCTGAGCATGGACTGTCAGACCGGGATCGTCTCGATCTACGCGAAGGATCAGGAAGGGTTCTTGGCGCGCGCGGCGAGCGTGCTAGAGCGTGCTCGCGGCCTGGGGATGTGCGTCATCCATATTCAAGTGGGATTCCGGCCGGGGCTTCCCGAAGTGAGCTCGCGCAATTCCTTGTTCGCAGCGATCAAGAACTCCAGCCAGCATCAAAAGCTATTTGAAGGCGCGCCTGGCGCGATTCATCCCGACCTCGGTCCGCGGCCACAAGACATCGTCATTACGAAACACCGGGTGAGCGCGTTTTGTGGCACCGACCTGGAGATGATTTTGCGAGCCAAGGAAATTGAGACGTTGATTCTGTTCGGCATCGCTACCAGCGGCGTGGTGTTGTCCACGCGTGTGGAAGCCGCCGACGCCGATTACCGTGTTGTCGTAATCAAAGACTGCTGCGCCGACCTCGACGCGGAATTGCACTCGTGCCTGATCGAGAGACTCTTTCCCAAAAGAGGCACTGTGATTTCCGCAGCTGAATTTCTCGCTGCCGCAAATTGATAGCCCATAAAGTTTCATTCGTAGCGCAACGCAACCATGGGATCGACACGCATCGCGCGTCGCGCCGAATGTAGGAGGCTAGCAGTGCGACGAAAGAAAGCAGCGCTCCGACAGCAACAAAGGTCAGCGGGTTGATCGACCGCCGATTTGCTTTTTCCTCACCAGCGGCCAACAATAGTTGGAGATCTGCTCGGCACTCGCCAGGGAGTACATCATGCCTGAAGCCGTTATCGTTTCCTCCGTTCGCACACCCGTGGGAAAGGCCTTCAAGGGTGCCTTGCGCACTACGCGTCCTGACGATTTGGTCGCGGTGGCCATTAAAGAGGCGCTGGCGCGCGTGCCTGGGCTGGAGCCCAGAGAAATCGATGACGTGATTCTCGGCTGCGCCATGCCCGAAGGCGAACAGGGCATGAACGTGGCACGCATCGCGGCCATCCGTGCCGGCCTTCCCATCGAAACTTCCGCGATGACCATCAACCGGTTCTGTTCCTCCGGGTTGCAGGCCATCGCCCTGGCCGCCGAGCGCATTCGCGGCGGCTCCGCGCACGCCATTGTCGCCGGCGGCACGGAATCCATGACCATGGTGCCCATGGGTGGCAACAAAGTCGCGCCGAATCCCTGGCTGGTGGATCACAGTCCCGATACGTACATCAACATGGGACTGGGCACGGAAAATATCGCGCGTAAGTTTGGCATCACGCGCGAACAAGCCGACCGCTTTTCCTACGAGTCGCACCAGAAAGCCATCGCCGCTATCGCCGCGGGCAAGTTCAAGGAAGAGATTGTCCCGGTGGAAGTGAAGATCACTTCGCTGCCGAACGGCAACGGCGCTTCTGGAAGCGCCTCGGCGAAAAAAGGCGCCCCAAAGCCGACGACGCAGAACTTCACCTTCGACACGGATGAAGGGCCGCGCGCCGATACGTCTCCCGAAGCGCTGGCCAAACTCAAGCCGGCCTTTCACGTCAAGGGAACCGTCACCGCAGGCAACAGCTCGCAAATGAGCGACGGCGCCGCGGCGGCCGTGGTGATGAGCGATGAGCGCGCCCATACTCTCGGCCTGAAGCCGCTCGCGCGCTTTGTGGCCTACGCCACCGCTGGCGTGCTGCCCGAAGAATTTGGCATCGGCCCCGTGGCCGCCATTCCCAAAGCCCTCAAGCTGGCGGGCCTGACCTTGCAGGACATTGCCGTGTTCGAATTGAACGAAGCGTTCGCCGCCCAGTCGTTGGCGGTGATTCAGCAAGCCGGTCTCGATCCCGCGCGCGTCAATCCGAATGGCGGCGCCATCGCGCTCGGTCATCCTCTGGGTTGCACGGGCGCCAAGCTGACCGCTTCGATTCTCCGCGAACTCACGCGCCGCAACGCCCGCTACGGCATGGTTACCATGTGCATTGGCGGCGGCATGGGCGCAGCAGGAATCCTCGAGCGTCTGTAAACGCTCGCCACACAGCGCTTCCACCAATCTCGGCCGCCACTGTAACGCTTCTTTACTCGGAAGCGTTTAACTTGTCAGTGCGCGCGAAGTCGTCATAGGATGCCTTATAAATGAGATTCCCCTTTTGGTGCCCTCTTGCTCTGTTCGTGTCGTCTGTTGCGCTCGCGCAGACGCCTGCTCCGAATCCTCCGGACTTGCTGAAAGACATCGACATCAACATCCAGAATCCCATCAAGCCCGAAGGCCCCGTTCCCATCAAGGATGAGCCGCACCACGCGCTGGTTTTCAAGAATGACTTTGTCCACGTCTTCAATGTGACCGTTCCGCCGCTCGACGCCACCCTGCTCCACCAGCACGATCTCCCGTATATCTACCTCGTGCTCGGCGCGTCGGACGTCGTCAACGCCGTGCAGGGCAAGCCCGAAGTGGACATGATTCTCTCCGATGGCGACACCCACTACACGCCCGGGGGCTTTGCGCACATCGCCCGCACCGACGCTGGCATTTCCTTTCACAACATCACCATCGAGTTGGCCAAGCCGCAAGCTTCGCCGCGCAATCTGCCCGCCAACGCTCCCGACCGCCCCCTGGGCTCGTGTCCGCAAACCACCGCCGACCCCAGGCGCAATCCGCAGAGTCCCGCCGAGCAAGTCATCCCATGCTTTGAAACGGACGAGCTTCGCCTCGATCTCGTGCGCGTCGAAGGCGGCAGAGACTACGAAGTCGCCTCGCCGCAAACCGCGGCGCTCCTGGTGGCGGAGAGCAACGCCAATCTGGATGTCTCTCTCGGCGGCCAGCACGCCGCATTCCTCCATGCCGGTGACGTGCTGTGGCTACCAGCCGGCACCCCGCGCAAAGTGGAAGACTTTCTCGGCATCAAATCCAGTTTTCTGCTACTTTCCTTCAAAGATACCGCTCCCAACGCCGCAAAGTGAGCTGCGCCGCGAATCGTAGCGCAGGCGCTTACCTCTTTTTTCCTTCCACATGCACCAGCAGCTTCTCCGCCGCGCCGGGCATGGTCACGTACTCCTCCGCAGTCATCCTGCCGCCGTCCAGAAAGCGCGTCACGTTCTTCAATTTCATGGTCGTCCCTCCCACGGAAAGCTCCGAACGAAAGACCAACGCGTCGCCCTCAAACTGGCCGGTCTCAACCAGTGCACCGGGAAAATCGTTTGCAAACAGATAGCCCTTGTACGCCTTCTCTCTCGCGTCCCAGGTCATCACGATCAAACCCTCGAAGTCCCCCACCGGACCTTGCGAATGGAAACCGTTAACGAGCGAGTTTCCACCCGGACCCAGCTTGCTGGTGTACACGCCGGTATTCTGTCCGCCATTCGGGTAAGACGGGGACTTCGGGTAAGACTCCGTATAGTCCCACTCGCCGAGATACGGCTTGAGCCTCTCCATTTCCGGCGCCGCTTTCGGCGCGGCCTCCGATTTTTGCGAAGTCTGCTCCTGATGCCGCGGCAAAGCCGCAGCGCACAATCCCCCGCCCAGAATTGCCGCGACCAGCACGGCCAGCCAATTCACTTTCATGACTCTCTCCTCCGTCCGTCGTCTCGCCTTACAAGGAGACCAACTCGCGCGAATCCCCTCGCGTTTTTCTAGTTCGCGAAGACCGTTTGCAAGCGCTGCTCCCAACTCCGCCCGAACTCCTCCACTCGCGCCGGCTCCAGCCCAAACGCCGAAAGCCACACCTGTACCTCAATGCTGCCGGGCACTCCTTCAATCGTCAGCCAGAGCAGCGCGCCGTTCAGTTCCTGCACGGACAAACAGAAGCCGCGGTTTTCGCGCACGAATTCCACTCGTCCGCTGTACGGTTGGCCCTCAGGTGTCGCAACCGAATAGTTTTCGCCAGGCCGAAGCGCCGCGCCCAAGTCTTGCGCGAAAAGTGCTCCGCCACTGAGGAGTTTCCGGTACGCCTCTTCGCGCGAGTCGGAAACCTTCACGCGCGGCCACGCCACCTGGCGCGGGACTCCCCGATGCCGCTCCAGCGCCACTTGCAAACTCAGCAGCATGAAGCCCCAGCCGTAGCTGGTCGAGTCATACCACTCCTGCTCCCAGTCGGCGCCGCTCAGAAAGGCGCTCTGCACCAGCCGCAGAATGGTTTTCCCACCGCGCGATTCGAGCGTCCATTCGACGAACGCGAATTGGTCCTTGCCCGCGAGCCGCCGCGGCGGCTCCCACGTCACGATCTCCGATTCGCCTTCGCATCCCGGCCCCCAGGAAAGAAAAATCTTGCCGCCCACTCCCGGCGTGACGCGCGCCTGCAGCGGAAACCACCTAGCCAACTCTTTAGCGTCGGTCAGCGCTTTCCACACTTCCTCGATCGGAGCGGCAAGCTCAACTTCGCGCTCGAAGCGCGTCTCTTTTTTCTTCTCTTCTGCCGTTTTTGGCTCTGTCATGGCGCGCTCTCCCCATTTTCTGTAGTTGGTTGGTGCTCATTCTGCAGGTCGGCCGGAGGCATGGGATAACACCCGACGACCAGCCGATAGGGCCGCCCCTCTGCAGGCGAGCCGTCGGCCTTCGTGAAAGGTGCGCTGTGCCGCGCCGCCACTTCGACGACGGCGCGCTGCAGTCCTTCCGTGAACGCAGCGCGTTGCTCTGGCGAAGTGAAGCGCAGCTCAGTGTTTATGGAAAGTGTGGCCAGCCGCTTCCCGGCTGCCGCAGCCAGATCCGCGGATCGCGCCAGCTCCGCTTGCACCTTGGAAGCCAGGCCCAGCAGATACTTCGCTGAAAACGCGTCCGCCACCTGCGCCGGATCCGCCGCCAGCTTCCCCAGCAACTCCGGCGAAAGCACGTACCCGCGCGCCGTAGCCACGTAGCACTGTTCGTAGAGATGTCGTCGGCGCCGGCGTCCCGCGCGGGCCAGCAGTCGCGCTCGCGCGAGCTCGCGAACGTGATAATTCACCGTCTGCCGCGGCAGATTCATACGCCGCGCCACGCCGGTCGCCGAGTCCGGCTCCAGCAATGCCGCCAAGATGCGCAGGCGCAAGGGATGATAAAGCAGCGCCGCCGCTCGCGCCGGATCCCGCACGAGGTCCACGCCGGAGCCCCCTGCCGCGCCCGCATCGACCGCGCCCGCCACACTTTCTACAGCCGCGGTCGCGCTGCGGCGTGCCCTGCCCAGCCGCCAATTCTCCCCTCTCGTGATCCGCAAAGTAGCTCCAGAAAAATGCAATGGTGGAAAGCGAGCGGAAGTATCGAATAGACCATTTATTTTGTCAAGACAAATATTATGGTCTAAATGCGCATCCCGGTTCTACCTCCCCGCCCCCTCCTTCCTGGGCCCTCTTTCATTCCCTACAACACGCCGGTTTAACCCGGCGCACCCTGCTTAACGCTGTTTACCTGCGTCGCTGGAAGATGTAAAATAGCACGGTCGTACAGTTTTTCCGGACCCACCCACATTCAGGAAGAGCTATTGGGGGCTGTGACCCCGATTCGGAACAACACTGCCGCGAACCAGGAGGCAACCATGGCCACCGCAACGATTGCCAAACACGCCGCTAAGGGAGGCAGCTTTCTCCTCGAAAGTCCCCAGCCGCAAGACGTCTTCACACCTGCCGACCTGACGGACGATCAGAAGCTCATCGGCCAAACGGCCGAGGAATTCGTCATCAAGGAAGTCCTTCCGCTGGTGAAGGACCTGGAAAACAAAAAGCCCGGCCTCATGCCGGAACTCGTGAAGAAGGCCGGCGAATTGGGCCTGCTGGGCGGCGGCATCCCCGAGCAGTACGGCGGCGCCGGGCTCGACAAGATTGCCACCACCGTGCTCACCGAAAAGCTTTCCATTTACGGCGGCTTCGCCGTCACCCACGGCGCCCATTCCGGCATCGGCACTCTGCCCATCGTTTATTTCGGCAATGAAGAGCAAAAGAAAAAGTATCTGCCCAAACTGGCTACCGGAGAGTGGATTGGCGCCTATTGCTTGTCCGAGCCGCAAGCCGGATCCGATTCGCAGAATTCTCTGACCCGCGCCGAACTCAACGCCGAAGGCACGCACTACATTCTGAACGGGCAGAAGATGTGGATTACCAACGGCGGCTTCGCCGACCTCTACGTCGTCTTTGCCAAAGTGAATGGCGAGAAATTCACTGCGTTCATCATCGAGCGCACCTTCCCCGGCTTCAAGCCTGGCAACGAAGAGCACAAGATGGGCATTCACGGCAGCTCCACCACGCCGCTCTTTCTCGAAAATTGCAAGGTGCCCAAGGAAAATGTGCTGCACGAAATCGGCCGCGGCCACATCGTGGCCTTCAACATTCTGAATGCCGGCCGCTTCACGCTGGGCGCGTCCTGCGCCGGCGGCGCCAAGCGTGTCCTTCAGGATTCTTCGAAGTACGCCAAGGAGCGCAAAGCCTTCGGCAAATCCATTGGCGATTTCGGTCTGATGAGGGAAAAGCTCGCGGCAATGGCCATTCAGATTTTTGCCGTGGAATCCATGGTCTACCGCTCGGCTGGGAACATCGAGGCCGCCATGGCCCAGGCCGCTGGCTCCGGCGACAAGATTCAGAACACCATGAAAGTCCTCGAAGAGTACGCCATCGAAAGCTCCATCGCCAAGGTCTATGGCAGCGAAATGCTGGACTTCGTGGTGGATGAAGGCGTGCAAATGTACGGCGGCTACGGCTTTCACGAGGACTACCCCGTTTGCCGCGCCTACCGCGATTCGCGCGTCAACCGCATCTTTGAAGGCACCAACGAAATCAACCGCATGCTCATCATCCAGATGCTCATGAAACGCGCCATGGGCGGGCAGCTCGCGCTGATTCCCGCGGCCATGAAGCTGGCGGACGAAATTCTCGCCGGGCCGTCCTTCGAGGAAGCTCCCGAGGGCGTGCTGGCCGAGGAAGCGCGCGTGGTCGCCAACGCCAAGAAAATGTTCCTGCAGGCCGCCGGCGGCGCAGTGCAGAAATTCCGCGAAAAGCTCGCCGAAGAGCAGGAGTTGATCGGCGCCCTTTCCAACATCGTGATGGAAGTCTACGCTATGGAAAGCTGCCTGCTTCGCGCACAAAAAGCGGCTGCCGCCAAAGGTGAGTCCGCCGCGCAGACCATGATTGACGCCGCGCGCGTTTTCATCGCCGACGCCGCGGAACGCGTCGAACACGAAGCCAAGCGCGCCATCGCCGCCGTGCACGAAGGCGATATGCTCACCACCCAAATGGCCGTGCTGAAGCGCTTCGGTAAGCGCGCTCCCGTCGACACCATCGCGTTGCGCAGGCGTGTGGCCGCTGCGGTGCAGGCGCAGGACCGCTATCCGTTTGAAGGCCGCTAAGAATAGCTTCGCGGGCTTGCGAGCTCGGTAAATTTCACCAACGTGTCATTCCGAGGGCGGGTTTAGCCCGAGGAATCTACTGTTTCCTCTTCGGCGTCGGAGTGCGCCACAGAGCGGTTTTTCTTGAGGCGGAACTTACCGGTTACGTCGCGATTTGCACCAGTTCCTGCTTGCTCTCTTCTGGCGGGCCACCGGATCCCCATCGCGACGGCTTTTCCGCGCCGCGGCGCAAGCGGTTCACCAGCGAGCCGATGCCCACCGACCCGCTTACGAAATGGCCCACACGCAGCGGACCTGCAACTTTAACGCTGCGAATCCAGTGCAGCCCCGTGCTGGCCATGCATCCGCACTCCGCGCAGTTCGGAGATCCGCCAAAGACGCACGGCTCCACGCGCGTCTGCAGATCCGCGGAATAGTTCGCCGACATCTTGGCAAAGAGGCAGTCGGCGGGCTTCTCCGGTGGACGAAGAAACGCGCCCGCGATTCCGTCATTCACCAGCAGCTTGGGATAGTTCCGAGCTAGGGGCGGCAACAAACGCGCCACCGAATGGCGATCCTCGCTTGTCAGACGTTCCGCACTCTGCTCGTCTTGCTGCGGCGTGTAGAGGCTCACCCAGAGGCGGTCCACCTCGGGACGCGCATTCCAAAAGGAGACGTATTCCTCAAAATATCCCGGCCGCCGCAACATCGGTCGCGTGATCACCCAGTGGACGTTCACTCTACGGCCAGTGATGTTTTTCAGGATGCGTTCGTACGTTGCAGGCCTGCGGCGCACGTCGTGGTGTTCTGGCAGGCCGTCCACGGAAATGGCCACGCGCACGCGCGGTAAGTCCATCCACTCCGTGGGAATTGGAATAACGCCGCTAGTCACCACCAGCGTGAAGATATTCATCGCGCTCAGCGCCGGCAGAATCGCGCTCAGTTCACGGTGCCGAACCAGAGGTTCCCCGCCCACCAGAGAAACGTGCATGGGTTGATGTTTGCGGACTAAATCCACGACGCCATGGACAAGCGCCTCGCCGCGAAAATCACTCAGTTCCCGCAGCAGCTTGCCTTCACCGAGATGCGCGTCGCCATAGGCATAGCATCCCGGGCAACTCAGCGGACATTCCCGCGTAATTTCGATGGAAAGGATCGGCGCTTTGCCGGTGAGGATTTTTCCCCACGCGCTGAGGATCTGCCGGGGGGTAATGCTGGCATTTGGGCGAGCGTTTGGCATGCTTCTTGGATGCCGTGGCAGGGGTGAAAGCTGCTTAATGAGCCATGTATTTTCCTTTGTTGTTTTCAAATCTTTCAAAACGGCGGGCCTTCCGGAAAATCGTGGCGGCATCTCACAATAGCAAGGAAGCGCAGCGCGCCTGGAACGGTTGAGACCGCTGAGGTCCCGGCGTCCCTCACCCTACGTTACATTCCGGAATACCTGCATGGGATTAATGCGGCTCTCCTTTTCTGGGTCGGGTAAGCTGTAATTTCAGAGTCGTTCGTCTTTACCGCGCATCACGCGCACAGGTATGCCTAGGAAGCTCCTGATTCTCGCTGCTACCCTTGTCGGCGCTCAGCTTGCGCAAGAGCTGCTGCTGGGGACCTCTCCGGCCGGCGCCGCTCTTGCCGACCTGCTGCAAATTGCCGCTGCTGTTCTCGCCGCGGTCATGTGTTTCCAAGCGTCACGCCGAGCCCGCGGCCTGGCCCACCCGTTCTGGATTCTTCTGGGTTTTGGCATGGCCTATTGGGGATTGGCCAATACCTGGTGGATGTACTACGAGATGGCGCTGCACGTCCGGCCGGCTCCCGGAACGGCGATACAGTTTCTCTTCACCTTGCAAGGCGCTCTCTTTGCCATGGCGCTTTTTCTCGATCCTGAAAAGGATTCCGCACGTATTGAACCGGAGTCCTTTCTGGATTTCACGCAGATTGCCATCGTTTTCTTCTTCGTGTTCCTCGGTCTTTACTATGTGCCTTCCTCTCACCTGGGACACGAAAGCCCGGCGGCCCGCCAGATTTGGATGGATTGCGGAGAAGAAATTGCTCTCGTGGCGCTGGCCTGCTTTCAAATGGCCCGTGCACGCGCGCCGCATCTTCGCCAACTCTATGCAGGTTTTGCGCTGTTTTGTGCCGTCTTCACCATTGGCACGGCCATCTCGGATTACCGGCAGTTCGTCCATCCTACGCCAACCGGTACGCCCCTGGATCTTTGCTGGACGCTTCCGCTCTTGTGGGGTGCGGGTTGGGCCGCGTGGTGGCAGCCGTCCGCCACACCGCAGCCCCTGCCGCGGCAGCGGCCAAAGACGCTCAGTGGAATCCTGCTGACCAATGTGATGTTTGTCCTCGCACCGCTGATTGTGCTCGTGCAGGTCGCGCAATTCCCCTCCGAGTGGCGCATTCTTCGTTTTTCGCTGCTGGGCGTGTCCATCCTGTGCTTCGCGCTGCGCCTCGCCATTATCGGATTCCGCGAAGCGAAAACCGCGGAAACCGTGCGGCGTCAGGCCCTGGCTATGGATTCCGCCGCCGACGGCATTTCCATCGTGGGCGAGACCGGAGAGCACATTTATGTGAACGCGGCCTTTGCGCGCATGCTGGGCCACGAGAGCCCGGACTCCATGCTCGGCGTGCACTGGACCAGGACCTATGACCCGCGCGATATCCAGCGGCTGCAAGGCGAAGTTCGCCAGGCGCTGCAGGCGGACGGCAAGTGGTCGGGGCAAGTGACGCTGCGGCGCAAGGATGGCAGCGCCGTGCCCATCGAAATGGCCGTGACCGCGCTCGCGAACGGCGTGACGGCCTGCATCGGCCACGACATCAGCGCGCGCAAGGAAGCCGAGAAAGCGCGGGCCGACGCGGAAAACAAGTACCGTACGCTGGTCGAACAGGTTGCCGCCATCAGTTACATCGCGGAGCTGGGATTCCACGGCGATTGGTTGTACGTGAGCCCGCAGATCGCTTCCATCACCGGCTATTCGCCGGAGGAATGGCTGGCCAATTCGCGCGACTGGACGCGCTTCGTTCCGCAAGAAGATCACGATGTGATTCAGGCAGCCGAAGCGGCTTGTCAGCGTGGCGAGCGCTTTCAGGCGGATTACCGCCTCGTGCGCAAGGACGGCTCCATCATTTGGGTCAGCGACACGGCCGTGGTGGTCTCGGGCAGCGATAAGCATCCGGTGATGGAAGGCATCATCGTGGACATCACCGAGCGCAAGCTGCTGGAGAACCAGTTGCAGCAGTCGCGCAGAATGGAAGCGGTCGGCAGGCTCGCCGGCGGTATCGCACACGATTTCAACAATCTTCTGACCATTATCAAAGGCTACGCGGAGCTGGCGGTACAGCGCAGCGGAATTCCGCCGGAACTGCGCAACGACGTCATGCAGGTGGAGAACGCGGCGGAGCGCGCCACCTCGTTGGTGCGGCAACTCTTGGCGTTCAGCCGGAGACAAGTGCTGCAGCCAAAAATCATTGATCTGAATTCCATCGTGCTCGGCCTCGAGAAACTGCTGGGGCGGCTGATGGGCGAGCACATCAAGATGGTGACGCGCTGCGGCGCGAATGTCGGAAACGTGAAGGCCGATCCCGCGCAGATCGAACAAGTGCTGATGAATCTGGTGGTGAACGCGCGCGACGCCATGCCCAAGGGCGGTACGCTAACCGTGGAAACGCGGGACGTGGAGTTGGACTCCACGTATGCGCGCGACCACGTTACGGTAAAGCCGGGGCCGTACGTGATGCTGGCGGTTTCCGACACGGGCGTGGGCATGAGTCCGGAAACCGTGGCGCACATTTTTGAGCCGTTCTACACGACGAAAGAAAGCGGGCAAGGGACGGGGCTCGGGCTTTCGACGGTGTACGGCATCGTGAAGCAGAGCGGCGGCTACATCTGGGTGTACAGCGAGCCAGGCAAAGGCACAACCTTTAAGGTGTATCTGCCGCGCGTGGCAGCCCTCGCGGAAGAGAAGGTGGAACCGGTGAAAATTCCCGCGGTGCGCAAGGGCCACGAAACAGTGCTGCTCGTCGAAGACGAAGAAGCGGTGCGCGATCTGACCAGCATGATTCTGAATGCCAACGGTTACCACGTGCTCTCTGCGCCCAGCGCGCTGGAAGCGGAGCGCTTCTCCGCGAGTCACCGTGGCGAGATTCACCTCCTGCTGACCGACATTATTATGCCGGGCACGAGCGGACGGGAGCTGGCGCGGCGGCTTGCGGCGCGGCATCCGCGCATGCGCGTGCTGTACATGTCCGGCTACACGGACAATGTGCTGGCGCAGGGCGGCGTGCTGGAAGAAGACGTGTCATTTTTGCAGAAGCCGTTCACGCCGGCGGTGCTGGCGCAAAAAGTGCGCGATGTGCTGGACAGCCCGGTGCACGCGAAGTAGCCGCGGGATCGCCTGGTTGTTCCGTTGTTCTGCCTGTTGTTACCTCCTGTGGTTCTCTCGACTCGAACCAAATGTGCTGATGCTGCCGCGATTCATCTGCTTCGCTCGATTTTTGGATCGTGCCAGGTTCCTTCGCTGCGCTCAGGATGACCGCAAGATCGTTCGATTGGCGCAGTTCGGCAGATGTCGACGCTTCCAACGAGCTTGCGCTGGTTGTACCTCCTCGTTTCGATCTGTTTGTCGATTTAAGCCAGACTCGCATCGCTTGGCTTGCTCCGTCTCTCAATTTGCCGCCGGAAGGCGAATGGTCTTGCCGGTGGCGGCGGATTGGCGTGCCGCGTCTAGAATTTCTGTGACGATGATGTTGGTCTCGAGTGAAGAGGGGCCTTGCGGCGGCTTGCCGTCCAGCAGCACGGCGCGCAAATAGCTGACCGAATCGCTTTCGCCGGCATCGAGCGGCTTGGCGTCAATCATTTTTTCTGGATCTTGCTCGCGGAGACGGACGCGCACAGAGTCACGCGCTACGGTGATGGCGTAGCCGGTCTGGCCGTAGACTTCCATGTCTTTGCGCGAGTAGGGCCAGTTCCAGGAAGCCTGCAGAATGGCTTGGGCTTTGGGATAGGTGAGGATGATGGTGGCTTCGTCGTCCACGTGCGGATAGATATCCGGCTTGATGTACTGCGTGACCGCGGTGACGCTGTCGGGGCGGCGGCCGTCCATGAGCCAAGTCATGAGGTCGGCGCCGTAGCAGCCGAAGTCGAAGAGCGCGCCGGCGCCGTTGAGCTTGGGATCGCTGAGCCAGGCAAGGAACCAGGGCTCAACGTTGATCTCCTTGGGGCCTTGATGGCCGTCGTGCACGACGACTTTGCGAATGTCGCCGATGGACTTGTCGTGGACGAGATCGTAGGCGGCGCGGTTGCTGCGGTACCAGGTGGTTTCGTAGTTGACGAGGACGGGAATTTTGGCGACCCGCGCAGCGGCTTGCATGGCGCGGGCATCCGCGAGACTCACGGCGAGAGGTTTTTCCATCATGACGGGAATGCCGTGCCGGGCGCAGACTTCCACGATGGCGCGATGGTCGTACGTGTTCGAGTAGATGAGCACCGCTTGCGGCTTGCTTTTGTTGAGCATCTCTTCGAGGTCCGCAAAGAAAATTTCTTTCGGCAGGCTGAATTTCGACGCAATAAAGTCCGATAGTTTGGCGTCGGCTTCCGCGACGCCGACGATTTGAATGTCCGCACGATTCCGGTTCTGGTTGAGGAAGCCGCCAACGTGCCCATGCACCAATCCGGCGATCCCAACCCGCAGCGGCGCCGATGCGGCGGTTTGCTGCGGCGGTTGCGAGCAGGCGGGTGAAGACATCAGCGCGGCAACGAGAAGCAGAACGAGGATCAGCCTGCGCATGAAGGCTCCTTTCGCGAAGGAGCCATCCTATCACCGTAGTGGCGGGTCTTTAGACCCGTGCTTGTTCGATTGCGATGGCTTGCTTATACTGCGCGATGCAAAATGTGGTGCGCTATTTTGCGTCCTAGCTGACGGTGCATTCGCGGTGCACTTCGAGGTCTTCAAGGCTGCATTCCAACTCGAGGCCATGTTCCTTCAGGAAAGCGTCCACGTCCATCCGGGCCGGTAGTTCCAGAAGGCGCCGCAACTGCGCCGTAGACGCGACCTGTCGCGCGGGATGCGCCGTACGCCCGGCCTTTGCGCATGCTCTTTGACTTCTCCGAGAACGGCGGGAGAACGACACCCCATCAAGGCCTCTAACCGCAACTAGCGCAACGACTTATTATTTAACTCTTGAGAAATCTGAGAAATCTTGTATACTTGTTTTGTACTTCCGGCACAGTTCCCGCTGCGCCACCGCAAGCCCAATGAACGCCCGCCAGGCAGTCCTTCAACTTTCTCCAGGCGCCTCAGAACCCGCCGTTTGGCACAAACAGGAAACGCCGCAATTGCAATCCGTCCAGCACCTTACGGACAAATCTCCGTATACCCCCTGGTGGGGGGTACATCTTACTTGCCGCCCGAAGGGGCCACTATCCCTTTCCCACCAAACCCACCGCGGCTCACCACTTCGCTATCCCCTTTCTTTTCAAACTTTTTTGCACTTTTTTGCACTGCGCCAAACACTATGTGCTGTATTCTCAATGGCTTCCGCACTCTCTGCGCAAAATCCGGGGTGGGGGTATCTATCAACTCAAGGCGGACAAGCGAAAAAGGGACGCGGGTCGGAAGACCCTCCAACGGAGGCACAGGGGATACCCGAAAGCGCGCCCCAACACAGAAAGGGGATGCCGCCCTCAAGGAACGGCGCTACTTGAGAGGCAACGGCAAGCCGCCGCACTCCAACGCGCGGGTTCTGAATTGGGCGGCTTAGAGGCTTTCGGTTTTGCGTCTTTCGGCGGTGGCGGCGTCAATCCATTTGCGGAGGACGAATAAGGAGGGGGCGGGAATGTCGCCGAACATGAGGCCGGCGTCGCTGGGAGTGGAATGGACGACTTTGGCGGCGGCTTCAAACTGATCGGTAGCGGTCTGGATTTTGAGGGTGATGGCCGCGCCGAGGGGTAATTGCGTCTGCGTAAGCAGGCGGCAGCCGCCATAGCTGATGTTGGTGACAGAGCTGCGCATGCCCGCACCGGAACCGGTGAGGATCTCCCCAGCAGCCGAGAACGGATAACGCGTGTAGAGGCGCTCGCGAGTGTAGGCCATTATCCCCTATACGATAGTGACAGAAAGCGCGGAACGTTGCAGGTGTGTGGCCCGGTACGCGCGATTGCAGGGCGAGGAAGAGGTCCCTCCACTGCGGTCGGCATGACAGGCGGAAGAGAGGGTGCGATTTGAGTCGGGAAGGGGAGGGCGGTACGATGGGGCAAGGCTGGGTCGAGACGGAGAGTCCGGCGTAACGCCCGGCCGGCTGGTGCGCCTCGAAAAAATACGAGGTGATTCGTGAAGCGAATGTTGCTGGCATTACCTATGGCTTTGTCCTTGCTGCTGCTGTGCTCTTGCGCAAACAAGGGCGCGGAGGCGAATCTGCCGCATGCCACGCTGCGGTTGCGCGATGGCACCAAAGTCGCGGGTCTTGTGAAGTCCACGTCGTCGACGGAAGTGACGTTGATTGGCGACGACAACACGACGAAGACCTACCCGATGGCCCAGGTGAAGGGCATTGATTATGACGAAACGACACCGGCGCCGGGATCGCCGACGGCCGCGGGGGCTTCCGAGTCAGATTCGTTCCACGAGGGCCACCACCACCCGACGCAGGCGGACATTCACACCAAGACGTACCGGCTGCCGGCCGGCGCACAAGTTTCGGTGCGCACCGAGGACACGATTGATTCCGGGAGAGCAGTGGAAGGGCAAACGTTCGCGGCGGAAATTACGGACGACGTGCTGGATGCGAACGGGGACGTGGTAATTCCGCACGGGTCGAATGCGCAGATTGTCATCCGTTCGGCGTCGAAGGGCGGCCGCTTCCGCGGGCAGTCCGATCTGGTGCTGGATTTGCAATCGGTCAGCGTGGAAGGGCAACAGTACCTGGTCAGCGCCACGGACCTGGAACAAAAAGGCAAGGTGGGCATGGGGAAGAATAAACGGACGGCGGAGTACACGGGCGGAGGTGCGGTGTTTGGAACGATTATTGGAGCGATCGCCGGACACGGAAAAGGCGCGGTGATTGGGGCGGGAGCCGGGGCGGGGGCCGGCGCACTCACGCAGGCGTTGACCAAGGGCGGCGCAATCAAAGTGCCGGCGGAAACGGTGTTGACGTTTAAGTTGGATAAGCCGGTGCAGATCGTCGTGGCGCAATAGGCGGGATGCGCCAAGGAAGACGAAGAGAGGTCCCTCCACTACCATCGGGATGACATTGTGGCAGAGAGGGCGCGCTCGGGTTGGGGCGCAGCGTGCTGCGCCACTACAAACGCACGGAGGGGACGCGCTGAAGCGCGCCCCTACAGCTGCAGAAGAGCCCTGTGGTCAGATGCCGGCGTACCAGGCGTAGCCGGCTTCGGGGGAGGCGGAGCCTAGACCTTTGCCGAAGCGTCTGAGGTTGTCAGTGACGGTGAGATGGGTGATGAACTTGACGCTTTTGTAGCCGAGCTGGCGAGGGACGCGCATGCGCAGCGGGCCGCCGTTGCCGATGGGAAGGTCGCCGCCGTTCATGCCGTAGGTCAGAAACGTTTGCGGGTGCGCGGCGTCGGCCATGTCCAAACTGTCCCACCAGTTGGAATCGATGGAGAAGTAGACGACGTAGCGGGCGTGCGGCTGGACGCCAACCGCGTCGAGCACGTTGTGAAGCGGCACGCCGATCCATTCAGCGATGTAGGACCAGCCCTCTTCGCACTGCACCATGGTGATCTGGCGCCGCGACGGATAGCTTTTGAGCTGCGCGAGGGAGAAGGAGGCGGGACGGTCGACGAGGCCGTCGATGGAGAGACGCCAGTCGGCGAAGCCGCCAGCCTGAAGGCGCTTGAAAGCATCCGGCAAGGGCGCCATTTCGTTCGGGAAGGGCGGCTTGGAGATTTGGCTCGGCTGGAACTCGCGGGCCAGTGAATGGCGGGTGATGAGGCGCTGGGAGGCGTAGGTGAGCGTTTCGCCGACGCCGAAGATGCCGCCGTGGTCGGGCGGGACGAGGCCGTACTTTTGCGCGAGACGCGCGGCGACGCCGAGGCCGGCGGCGCCGGCGGTGGCGGCGAGCCCGGTGACGATGAGTTTGCGACGGGAGAGATGGCTCATAGACGCTCCTTCCTTAACTCCCGGGGGGTGTGGCGGCGTGACCAGTGATCATGGCGCGTGTGCGGCTCCAGAATCCGGCGAAAAAGACCATGGCGACGTGAACGAAAAGAAAGAACACGAGAGCGAGGGAAACGAAGAAGTGCAGCGTACGGGCGGATTGCTGGCCGCCGAGCAGATTGACGGTGAATGGAAAGGCGGAAACAAAGGCCGGAGACATGGCGAGGCCGGTCCAGATGACCAAGGGGAACAGAACGAAGATGACGAAGAGGTAGGCGAGGCGCTGAGGGAGGTTATACGACCAGGCTTCATCGGCGGGCGGGCGACGGAAGCGCAAATGGCCGGCGAAGGCGGCGGCGAACGCGCGCAAGGAACGATCGGATTTGGCGGGGAGCAGGTTTTTGCGGAGGTGGCCGGTGAAGAAGGCGAAGAGTACGTAGAGCAAGCCAGTCAGGAGGAGGAGCCACGCAGATTGGAAATGCAGGTAGCGGCTCCAGCCGTTCTGGTCGGGGAGGACGTAGTTGTAGCCGGAGGGGACGAGGGCGCGGGAGGAGGGGATGGGAATTTTGAAGAGCGGCGTGGTTAGCACATTGCCGGTTTCGCCCCAGTAGAAGCGCGGGTGAGAGACGACGATCTCCACGCCGGTGATGAGCAGAGCGAGAAAGCAGAGAGTGGTAATCCAGTGCGTGAGGCGAACAAGGAAAGAATGGCGCGTAATGGCGAAGACGGAGGAGACAGACGCCGGGACAGAAACTGCCAGCGGCGCGCCAACGGACTCCACGTTCGCCATTCTTAGCCCCCGGTTGAGGCTACGACTCGCTTGCCAAGCCAGGGGTCATACTACCACGAGGGCTAGTCTTGCGGTTTTTCGGGGTTGGGCTGGCTCGTGTTAGGTTTTTCGGGGTTGGGTTTTTCGGAGGCGGTTTGGTCGGCGCCTTTGGGCTTGTTGATGGTGGCGAGGGTTTCAACGTTGAAGCGCTTGTAATCGGAGTAGCGGGTGACGGCGTTGACGTTGAAGCCTTTGACCATGAAGACGCGGACGCCGACGTGGGCTTCTTCGTAGGTGGGGAGCCAGACTTCGTTGTTGAGATAAGCCTGCTCGAAGACAAAACTGGTGCCCTTTTGAAGATTGGCGAGGAGGCCGCCGGCGAAGCGGAAGTCGCCGACAAAATAGGCTTCGAGGCGGGCGACGTCGTGGGCCTGCTCGTCCACCCAGATGACACCCGCTAGTTTTGAAACGACTTTCTCAACCAGATTCTTGGGCTTGTACTCGGGATTGGGCTCGAAGTCGAAGACGAGGACGTCCTGGCCGCGGAAGCGTTCGCGGCGCGGATTGACGAACTGGCAGGTGCGCAGGAAGGTTTCGATGCCGACGTCATCGTCGTCTTTTTTCTCCTTGCCTTCTTCCTTGGCTTTTTCTTCTTTGGCTTCCTTTTTGGCTTCGCTCTTCTGCATGTCGGCGATCATTTTCTCGGTTTTCTCGTTCTCTTTCTTTTGCTCCTCGTCGCTGAGGGGCTTACCGTCTTTTTTGACGAGGGTGGAGACCTCGTCGCCGTGCAGATAGAAGAAGGTGTATTCCTTGATTTCGGTCTTTTTGACTTTGCCGTCTTTCTCGAATTC
>Ga0335081_10004326_pt1 | contig 22374 bp, 17 predicted proteins | sample Lox_Sample_35_FD_206713 | JGI IMG/M metagenome (GOLD analysis project Ga0335081, IMG submission 206713) | Soil microbial communities from Loxahatchee National Wildlife Refuge, Florida, United States - Lox_Sample_3.5 | ecosystem: Environmental > Terrestrial > Soil > Wetlands | place: USA... | reverse complement strand
CGGCGCCGTACTGGTGCTGGGCACGAACATCATTGCGACCGGCGGCAACGCGCCGATTGCGAGCCACGATCCGACGGCGCACGCCGAGATCGAAGCGCTGCGCGCCGCGGGTAAGGCGCTCGGCAGCTATCGCCTCACCGACACCACCCTGTACGTGACGCTCGAGCCGTGCGTCATGTGCGCCTCCGCGATCGTGCACGCGCGGGTGCGGCGGCTGGTGTTCGGAGCCTGGGATCCGCGCGCCGGGGCTGCCGGCAGCATCAGCGACGTGTTCGCGCTGCCACAGCTCAACCACCGCGTGGATGTGTTCGGCGGCGTGCTGATGGAGGAGTGCGCGCAGCTGCTGCAGCGGTTTTTCGCCGAGCGTCGTTAAGGCATCACGCGGGCGGCAGTCGGTGTCGCCGTGGCAGGCGTCGCCGCGGACCGGGCCCCGGGTGCCGGCGCCGCCTCGCCGGGCTGCCACTCGAGGAGGGTGAGGTAGCGCTGGATGCGGTCGACGAACTGCACCGGCTCCCAGCCGCGCGCGTAGCCGCGCTTGGCGCGGGTGTACCAGCGGCCCTGAGCGAGCAGCGGCAGCTGCGCACGCACCGAGGTCCACGAGTCGGGATCCTTGCCGAGGGCCTGGGTGATGATGCGCGCGTCCTCGAGGTGGCCGAAGCCGACGTTGTAGGCCGCGAGGGTGAGCCAGGTGCGGTCGGGCTCGGGGACGCGGTCCGGGATCATCTCCCGCACCTGCGCCAGATAGCGCGCGCCGGCGAAGATGCTCTGCTTCGGATCGTTGCGGTCCTTGATTCCCATCGCCTGGGCGGTGTCGGCGGTGAGCATCATCAGGCCCTGCGCGCCTTCGTCCGAGACCGCGCGCGGATCCCACTTCGACTCCTGGTAGCCGACGGCGGCCAGCAGGCGCCAGTCGATGCCCACCTGGGCCGCCGCCTGCTCGAACCAGCTGCGATAGCGCGGCAGCCGGTCGGCGACGTGGGTCTGGAACTCGCGCGACTCCTCGTATTCGAAGCGCCGGGTATCGCCCGAGGCCGACTGCACCAGCTGCGTGAGCTCGCCCGACTGGGCGAGCGAGCCGAAGAACTGGTCGACCGCCTCGAGCAGGCCCGTCGCGCCCTTGCGCACGATCCATTGCACCGGGCGCGTGTCGGGCAGCGCGAATCCCACCAGCACGTTCGGATAGAGGTGGCGTGCGTAGGAGAACTCGCGTGCGTCGGTGATGGCGTAGTCGGCGCCGCCCGTATCGACGTCGTCGATCGGGTCCGCAGAGGAGGGTGCCGTCTGCACCCACTGCAGGGTCGGCGCCACGGTGGCCCGTATCTTCTCGAGGATGCGCTCCTGCGGGCTGCCGGCGCGCACCGCGAGGCGCGCCGACTCGAGCTGCAGCGTGTCACGCGGGCGCACGCCACTCCTGCGATAGACGACCAGCTGCGGAATGTTGGCGTACGGCACCGCGGCATCGCCGACGCGCCGCCAGTCGGGCGAGTCGCTGAGCGAGGCGGCGGCGATGTCGGCGCGGCCGCCGGCAAGCTCGTCCTGCATGGCGCGCTCGCTGGCGACCGGGTACATGGTGAGCTTCACGCCGAGTTGGCTCGCGAAGCGGTTCGCGAGCTCGAACTCGAGCCCCTCGGTTCCCTGCGCGCCGAAGTAGTAACAGGTGGGGAGGTTGAGCGTCACGACGCGCAGCTCACCGCGCGCGCGCACCGCATCGAGGGCGGATGGCGCGTGGCCTGTGCAGCCCGCGGCGAGCAGCAGCGCCGCGGCGGCGAGAGTCAGTGCCCGCACGAAGGCGGCCCTCCTGGCGAACGGCTTTCCGCTAGAATACCAGCCCCGCAGAACAGTCCTGGTCGCGGAGCCGGAGAGGTACCGAAGCGGTCATAACGGCGCCGACTCGAAATCGGATGGTCGGGTAAAACCGGCACGTGGGTTCGAATCCCACCCTCTCCGCCAACCTCACGCCGGTTCAGGATTCGTTCTTCTTCATCGCCTCGCGATACGCGGAGCTGAATGCCTCGATGAAGGTATGCGGCAGGTGGTCGGCCGGCATCTCGATCAGGTTGCGGTAGAAGCTGACGAACAGCTCCCAGTACTGAGCCTTGTCGGCCGCGCGCGCCTTGCCGCGCCGTGCGGCGCGCTCGAAGCGCGCTTCGAGCTCGGCCGGGTCGAGGCGACCGAGGAACTCGACGAACGCGGCGCGCGTCGCCTGCGCGGTGGCGTTCTCGTGCAGCTTCGCCTCGTCGACCGTCTCGCGCAGCCACTGCACCGAGTCGAGCCGGCGATTCTCGTGCTGCACCAGCAGGCTGATCAGCAGATCCTCCACCATCGAATCGGCGAGCGAGGGACGCGGATCGTCCTGCTCGCGCGCGGGCATCTCGATGCGGTAGCGGTTGCGGGTGTTGGCGCGGGTGCGCTCGAGGTCCTTCAGGCCCACCAGCGTCTCGCGGAACAGCCGCCCGGCGAGATGCAGCAGCCGGGTCTGGGCGTCCGCCGGCAGCTTCTCGGTGTCGATGCCGGCGCCGCGGCAGAAGGCGTCGAGGCCCGAATGCACATCCGACAGCGCGAGCACGCCGTTGCCGCTCTTCGGCTCGCGCGCCACGGCCTCGGCGAGGCGCGCCATGCGCGCGTTGTGCGCCTCGGCCTCGGCCTCCGGCGCGGGCACGGCTTCGGCAGGCACGGGCGCATCGTTCGCGGTGAGCTCGATCTCGGGGGCGGCGAGCGCGCGCACCGGCGCGGATTCGACCGCCTGGCCGTAGGCGTTCACCGGCAGCACCGGGTCGCGCCGGGGCTCGGGCACCAGCAGCTCATCGAGGTTGAGCACCGCGCCGATGTCGGCGTCCGGCGCGCGCCCGAGGGTGCGCAGCGCATGAATGCTGGTCGGCACCGCGGCGGCCGCCGGATCCTCCGCGGAGGCCGGCGCCGCGCGCTGCGCCTCGAGCGCCGCGACGATGTGGTACTCACCGATCCGCAGCACGTCGCCGTTCACCAGGCGGTAGCCGCTCGAGCCGCGCTTGGCGAGCGGCTCGGTGTCGTCGTTGATGTAGACGCCGTTGGTGCTGACGTCCTGCAGGTAGAAGTGGCCCTCGCGGAACTGCACCCGGGCGTGATGCGCGGACACGTAGCGCATGGGGTCGGGAAGCACCCAGTCGTTGTCCGCGGAGCGGCCGATGGTGCCGCCCTCGACGGAAAAAACGGCGGTGCTGCGGTCGGCGAGCGACCGGCGCTGGTCACTGACGACACGCAGCCGAAGCGTCATGGTTCCCCGACTCAAGGAAGTCCGTCCGTTGTCAAGAAACAGCCGGGTGCAACAGGGCGCGGCAGCGTCCCCGGCACGCCCGGACATATAATGCCAGCGTCAAAGCTACCCGACCCCCACCGAGAGGCCATGGCAGCCAGTCACATTTTCCGCATCATGTTCGTGAATCAAGGCAAGGTTTACGAGGTGTACGCGCGCAAGGTGAGCCACGGGGAGCTGTTCGGCTTCATCGAGGTCGAGGAGCTGGTGTTCGGCGAGCGTTCCTCGGTGGTGCTGGACCCGTCCGAGGAGCGCATCAAGGGCGAGTTCTCGGGGGTCAAGCGCACCTTCCTGCCCCTGCATTCGGTGCTGCGCGTCGACGAGGTGAAGAAGCAGGGGACCGCCAAGATCACGGTGCTCGAGACGGGCGCCAACGTGGCGCAGTTTCCCATGCCGATGTACTCCACTCCGCCCGGAGAGAAAAAGTGAGGCGCGGGTAGCGCATGCTGGAGATTCCGGGCGCACCGGCACTGTCCGCGTTTCGAATCGCCAAGCTGCTCGACCGCCTGAACGCCATCGAGCCCGCGGTGCGGGGGCTCGCGGCGCGCTTCGTGCACTTCGCCGACCTCGAGCGGCCGCTTGCGGCCGCCGAGCGCGAGCTGCTCGGGCAGCTCCTCACCTATGGTCCGACTCTCCCCGGCGACCTCGGCGCCGCCGCCGGCGAGCGGCTGCTCGTCGTGCCGCGCGCCGGCACGATCTCGCCGTGGTCGAGCAAGGCGACCGACATCGTGCGGGTCTGCGGGCTGAGCTGCGTGCGCCGCGTGGAGCGCGGCATCGAGTATCGCTTGAGCGCGGCGCGGGTCCTGGGAAGCGCGCAGCTCACGCGCCTCGCGCCCGCGCTCTTCGACCGCATGACCGAGATGGCGCTGCTCGATGCCGGCGAGGCCGCGCGGCTCTTCGAGCACACCGAGCCGAAGCCGCTCGCCACCATCCCGCTCGGCGGCGGGCGCGCGGCGCTCGCGGAGGCGAACGAGCGGCTCGGGCTCGCGCTGTCGGCCGATGAGATCGACTACCTGCTCGCGAGCTTCACGCAGCTCAGGCGCGACCCGACCGACGTCGAGCTCATGATGTTCGCGCAGGCGAACTCCGAGCACTGCCGCCACAAGATCTTCAACGCCGCCTGGACCATCGACGGCCGGCCGCGCAGCGAGTCGCTGTTCGCCATGATCCGCCACACGCACGCGGTGAGCCCGCAAGGCGTGCTGTCGGCCTACCGCGATAACGCCGCGGTGATCGAGGGCTCGCTCGGCGCGCGCTACTTCCCGGACCCCGAGTCCGGCATCTACCGCTCGAGCCTCGAGCCCATCGACATCCTCATCAAGGTCGAGACTCACAATCATCCGACCGCCATCTCGCCGTTCCCGGGAGCCGCGACCGGCTCGGGCGGCGAGATCCGCGACGAGGGGGCGACCGGGCGCGGCGCCAAGCCCAAGGCCGGACTGACCGGCTTCTCGGTGTCGAACCTGCGCATCCCCGGCTACCAGCGTCCGTGGGAGCGCGACTTCGGCGCGCCCGCGCGCATCGCCTCCGCGCTCGAGATCATGACCGAGGGTCCGATCGGGGCCGCCTCCTTCAACAACGAGTTCGGACGCCCGGCGGTGTGCGGCTACTTCCGCACCCTCGAGCTCGAGCTGCCGGGGGACCGACCGAATCGGGCGCGCGGCTACCACAAGCCGATCATGGTCGCCGGGGGCCTGGGGAACATCCGCCGCCCGCAGGTCGAGAAGGCCGACGTGCCGGTCGGCGCGCAGCTCGTGGTGCTCGGGGGACCGGCGATGCTCATCGGCCTGGGGGGCGGGGCCGCATCCTCGGTCGGCAGCGGCAGCTCGAGCGCCGAGCTCGATTTCGCCTCGGTGCAGCGCGGCAACCCGGAGATGCAGCGCCGCGCGCAGGAGGTGATCGATCACTGCTGGGCGCTTGCCGGACGCAACCCCATCCTTCTGATCCACGACGTGGGCGCGGGCGGCCTCTCGAACGCCGTCCCCGAGTCGGTCGCCCACGGCGGGCGCGGCGCCCGCATCGACCTGCGCTCGATTCCGAGCGCCGAGCCCGGCATGTCGCCGATGGAGCTGTGGTGCAACGAGGCGCAGGAACGCTACGTGCTGATCGTGGCGAGCGAGGCCCTCGAGCGCTTCGCCGCGATTGCCGCGCGCGAGCGCTGCCCCCTCGCGGTGATCGGCGCGATCGACGCGAGCGGACGGCTCACCGTCACCGATCCGCTGTTTCGTGACCGGCCGGTCGACATGCCGCTCGACCTGCTGCTCGGCAAGCCCCCGCGCCTGAGGCGCGACGTGAAGAGCGTCCGCGCGCCCGGGCAACCCTTCGACTCGAAGTCCATCGATCTCAAGGAGGCCTTGTACCGCGTACTGCGGCTGCCGGCGGTGGCCGACAAGACCTTCCTGATCACCATCGGCGACCGGACCGTCGGCGGGCTCGTCAGCCGCGACCAACTGGTGGGACGCTGGCAGGTGCCGGTGAGCGACGTCGGCGTCACCGCCGCCGACTACCAGGGCGTGGCGGGCGAGGCAATGGCCATGGGTGAGCGCACGCCGGTGGCGCTCCTCGATGCGCCCGCCTCGGGCAGGCTCGCGGTCGCCGAAGCCATCACCAACATCCTGGCGGCCGAGATCGATTCGCTGTCGAAGATCCGCCTGTCGGCCAACTGGATGGCCGCGAGCGGTGAGCCCGGCGAGGATGCCGCGCTCTATGCGACGGTCGAGGCGGTCGCGAAGCAGCTCTGTCCCGAGCTCGGCATCGCGATCCCGGTCGGCAAGGACTCGCTCTCGATGCGGACGCGCTGGAGCGAGGGCGGCGTCGAGAAGAGCGTGGTGGCGCCGGTGTCGCTCATCATCTCGGCGTTCGCGCCGGTAGCGGACGTGCGCGCGACGCTCACTCCGGCGCTCGAGCTCGAGGAGCGGCCGAGCTCGCTGTGGCTCATCGATCTCGCCGCCGGCCGGAACCGCCTGGGCGCCTCGGCACTCGCGCAGGTGTACGGCCAGCTTGGCGAGGAGCCGGCGGATCTCGACGAGCCGGCGAGGCTGCTCGAGCTCGCGGCGGCGCTGAAGGAGCTGCGCGCCGCGAAGCTGCTGCGCGCCTATCACGACCGCTCCGACGGCGGACTTCTCGTGACGCTGCTCGAGATGGCCTTCGCCGGGCACTGCGGGCTCGACGTCGCGCTGCCCGCCGCGCGCGGGCCGGCGGCGGCGCAGCTCTTCAGCGAGGAGCCCGGTGTAGTGGTGCAGATCCTCGCGGGCGATGAGCCGCGCTTCAGCGAGATCCTGGCGCGGCACAACTTGAGCGATGCGGCGCTCTACCTCGGCGCGCCGACGGCGGAGCTGCGCGTCGAGGTGCGGGTCGGCACGGCGCTGATCGATGAGGCGTGGGCGGACCTCAAGCGTGCCTGGTCCGAGACCTCGTGGCGCATGCGGCGGCTGCGTGATGACCCGCAGTGCGCCGATGAGGAGTTCGCCGCGCAGAGCGCGGAGGCCGACCCGGGGCTCAGCGTGGCTCTCAGCTTCGACCCCGAGGAGGACATCGCGGCGCCCTACGTGGCGCGCGGCGTGGCTCCCAAGGTCGCGATCCTGCGCGAGCAGGGGGTCAACAGCCAGACGGAAACCGCGGCGGTGTTCGCGCAGGCGGGCTTCGAGCCGCACGACGTGCACATGACCGACCTGCTCTCCGGGGCGCGCACGCTCGGGGAGTTCAAGGGTCTCGTGGCCTGCGGCGGCTTCAGCTACGGCGACGTGCTCGGGGCGGGCGAGGGCTGGGCGAAGTCGATCCTGTACACCGAATCGGTGCGCAGCGAGTTCGAGCGCTTCTTCGCGCGCCGCGACAGCTTCGCGCTCGGCATCTGCAACGGTTGCCAGATGTTTGCCGCGCTGAAGAGCCTGATTCCGGGCACCGCGCACTGGCCGCGCTTCGTGCAGAACCGCAGCGAGCAGTACGAGGCGCGCTTCCCGCTGGTCGAGGTGCTGGCCTCGCCCTCGGTGCTGCTCGAGGGGATGGCGGGATCACTGCTGCCGATCGCGGTCTCGCATGGAGAGGGGCGGGGCGAGTTCTCCTCGCCCGCGGCGGCCGCGGCCTGCGCCGCGAGCGGGCTGGTGGGATTCCGCTACCTGCAGCACGATCGCAGCGTCGCGAGCACTTACCCGGCGAACCCGAGCGGCAGCCCCTTCGGCATCGCCGCGCTCTGCAATGCCGACGGGCGCGTCACCATCACCATGCCGCACCCGGAGCGCTCGTTCCGCTATCTGCAGAATTCCTGGCGGCCGCGCGCCGCGGGCAGCTACAGCGGCTGGATGCGGCTGTTTCGCAACGCGCGGCGGTGGGTCGGGTAACTAGCTGGCGGACTGCAGCGGGGTGACTTTCCAGGACCCCGTCTCCTCGAGCAGGAAGCGCCGCACCTTGATCGCCTGCTGCAGCCGCCCCTTGCGCACGTAAGCCTCGTACAGCAGGTCCTTCATGACTTCCAGCATGATGCCCGCCTGGTAGCCGTCGAGCGGCGGCAGCGCGGCACGCGCATCGAGCTCGGCGCCGAACAGCACGTTGCGCATGGTGGTGAAGAGGTCCGGGGCGATGTCAGTGAGCTCGCGCAGGCCGTTGAGCTCATCGAACAGCCGCAGCTTGCCGGCTTCGCCGAGGTCGGCGAACACGGCCTGCGCCGTGCGCCGGCACATCGAGCCGAAGGCGTTGAAGGCGTCGTGCGTGAAGCAGGTGAGCGCTTCGCGGAACAGCGCCTCGACCTCCCCGGGAATGTAGGTGAAGCTGAACTTCTCCCGTGCGCGCTCGACTTCGGTGAATTGCGGCGCGAGCTCGATGCGTGCCGCGCCGTACACGCGCACCGCGAAGCGCAGGAAGATCGGCGCGTGGCAGGCATCGCACAGGTACACCACCCCGACCTGCTTGGGCCGGTAGAGCTGCAGATCCTCGAAGCGCGGCACGGCGCTCGGCGTGATGTGCGCGACCGTCTGGCAATGCGGGCAGGTCACCACCAGGTTCTTTTCCTGGTCGTGATGCAGACGGCTCGCCGAGTCGATGTACGACGACATACCCTTCACCAGGCAGCGCGGACTGTTGTTTTCATGTCCATCGCACTGCGCGACTCCATGTTAACCGATCGCGCCGCGAGCGACCCTTTCGGCCGGCGGGTACGTTATGTCACAGGGCGCGCGGTGCGCGCGAAGGCGAGGATGCGGTCGGCGAGCGTCGCGTATTCGCCGCTGAAATGGTGACCCTTGCCGATCTGCTCGCGCGCGAGATTGGCCGCGGCCGGCAATCCGGGGCAGATCGAATCCGACTCGCCCTCGCCGTAGATGCAGAGCACCGGCACGTGCGACAGGGCCGTGACCTCGGGCCGCGTGGGCGAGCCGCCGTCGCCGCTGCCGACCCAGTCGGCGACGCTCACCTCGAAGGAGGCGCTGGCATCGATGCCGAGCAGGCTCACGCTCGCGATGCGCGCGCGCAGCTCAGGCGGCAGGCGGGTCACCACGAAGGGCAGCACGTCGGCGCCGAAGGAATAGCCGACCAGGATGACGCGCTGCTTGTTCCAGGCCGCGAGGTAGTGGCGCATGAGGCGCGCCACATCGCGCGCGGTCTGGTCGGGAGTGCGCTGGGTCCAGAAGTACTTGAGCGAGTTGAGCCCGACGGTCGGCACGCCGCTCGCGGCGAGGCGCGCGGCGAGCTCCTGGTCGAGCCCTGCCCAACCGCCGTCCCCGGTGAGCAGCAACGCGAGCTCGGTGGAATTTCCCGTGGCGCGCACCTCGGTCACCGGCAGATCGCCGATCTCGGGCGGCCGCAGCGGCGGCGCTTCGACCGGGGCCGTGAGCCGCGCGTAGGCCGCGCGAAACTCACGTATCCAGTTGCGCTCGACCGAGAAGCCGTGACCGACGAGCGGCAGCCGCACCACCTCGGCGTTGGCCACCTGGGCGGCGAACTCATCGACCGCCTGCGCGCTGCAGACCTCATCCTTCTGCCCCTGGAACGCGATCCACGGCTGCTTCAGGCTCGCCGCCGGCGAGAGCACCAGCTCGTGCTGCTTGTTGGGCGTGTAGTGCAGCCCCGCGCCGGGGCAGAGCGCCGCACCCGAGAAATCCTGATCGGCACAGAACCCGAGGCTGAGCGCGCCGGCGAAGGTTCCGGGCGGGGATTGCACCAGCGCCCCGTAGACCAGCGTGGCGCCCGAGGAATACCCGACCAGCACCGGCACGTGGTACTCGCGCAGGCCGATCTCTTTCTGAATGTGGTGGCTCAAGTCCTCGAAATCCGCCGCGAGCATCTGGCAGGGCGCACCCGGCCTGGCAGCCGCCGCGCCGAGCTTGGCGAGGTAGTGGCGGATGTCGGCGCCGATCACCACCGCGCCCTGATCGCGCAGCGCCTTCGCCATGTTGATGACGCCGAGCTCCCAGCCGCCGTCGCCCGAGAGAAAGATCGCGACGCTGTTGGGTTTCCCCCCGGGGATGTAGACGCTGACGGTGCCGAAGCGCCCGGCGGCAATGTGCACATCCGCCCCGTCGGATGGCGCGGCGGCGACCGCCGGGCCGGCTGTCAGCAGCACGAGGATCAGGGCGGCAAGGATCCGGGTCATCGCGCGAACAGCTCCTTCATTCCTCCGGCGATCAGCGTCGAGACATCGATCAGCACCCGCGGCAGCGCGATGCCGCCGCGCGCCACCAGATAGCGCGGCTCCCACGCCGGATCGAACTTCGCCTTGTAGCGGCGCAGTCCCTCGAAGTTATAGAAGTGCTCGCCGTGACGAAAGATGAAGTTTCCGACCCGGTGCCAGGCGGGCGCCAGCGGATGCGCCTCGAGTCCCGAGAGCGGCGCCATGCCGAGATTGAAGTGGCGGAAGCCCGCGCGCTGTCCCCAGAGCATCAGCTCGATGAAGAGGTAATCCATCGAGCTGCGCGGAGCCTCGGGGCCGAAGCGCATGAGATCGACCGAAAGCTCCGCCCTGGTTGCGGTGGTCCAGAGATTGGCGAATGCCACCGGCGCGCCTTCCGCGCGCACCACCGCGACCGGGAACTGCTCGAGGTACTGCGGCGAGAACGCGCCCACCGAGAAGCGCTTCTCGCCAGTCGATTTGCTCGAGAGCCAGGCATCGGAGACGCGCTTCAGCTGCGGCAGGAGCGGCGCGACGGCGGTGGGCGGCACGACCTCGAAGCTGGCTCCGTCGCGCTGCGCGCGGCGGTGTGCCTGGCGCAGATCCGCGCGCGCGGCCCCTTCGAGCGAGAACTGCTCGAGCGGCACGCGCGCTTCCTCGCCAATCTTGAGCGCGGCGAGGCCCAGGTCGACGTAGAGCGCGAGGCGCTCGGCGCACACCTGGTAGAACACCGTCTCGCAACCGTGGTGGTCGGACATCTCGCGCAGCCGCCACACGAGCTCCTCGGCCCCCTCGCGCGCCCCCACCGGATCGCCGAGCGCGATCCAGCTGCGGCCGGCGATCTGGTACATGACGAACGCGGTGCCCGCCTCGCTGAAGAGCAGCCGCTTGTCGCCCGTCAGCGCTGCATTCGCCATGGTGCTGTCGCACTGCTCGATCAGGGCGCGCGCCCGCGCGAGCTCCTCGGGACCGGCCACCGCCGGCTCGGGCCGCGCCGGCCGCAGCATGTTGAGCAGCACATAGGCGGTGCCGAGCACCAGGATCGCGAGCGAGGCGCGCAGCATCCGCGGCGCATTGCCATCGAGCGCGAAGGTCCACCACAGCTCGTGTGAATAGCCGACGTGCCGGTAGGAGAGCACCCCGAGCCAGATCGCGAGCGCGACCACCCCGGTGATGCTCGCCACCCAGACGGGCGTGAAACGCTCGGAGAGGATCGCGGTCGGGCGATAGAAGGCGCGCCGGCCGAGAGTGAGCACGCCGAGCACGAGCGCGAGCAGCGTCGCCTCCTCGAAGTCGAGGCCCTTCAGGAGCGAGGCGAGGATGCCCGCGAGCAGCAGCCACACCGTGATGAGGTAAGCGGCCTGCACCCGGCGGAACAGCGCGCGCGACAGCACCAGCAAACCTAAGCCGATGACGCTGCCGGCGAGGTGCGACACCTCGAGGACCGCGAGCGGCAGGAAACGGTCGAGGAAGGCGAGCCGCCCCTCGATACCCGGGGTCGCGCCCGAGAACAGCAGCAGCGCGCCGGCGAGGAAGGTGAGCGCGCCCGCCACCTGCGGCACGACCGGGGCGATGTAGACGGACGCCAGCTCCTGCGCCCGCGCCATGCGGCTGCGCTGCGCGGCGAGCTCCTTGGAGCCGAACAGCAACGTCCCGAACACCAGCGGCACGAGGTAGTAGACGCCCCGGTAGGCGAGCAGCGAGCCGAGCAGCGCATCCGCCGGCACACCGGGGATGGTGAGCAGGATCACCGCCTCGAACACGCCCACGCCTCCCGGCACGTGGCTCACGATCCCGGCGATCACCGCCAGCGCATAGGTGCCGAGAAACGGCACGAAGCCGATGTGCGCTTCCGCCGGCAGGAGCGACCACAGCACCGCGGACGAGAGCGACAGGTCCACGACCGAGAGGGCGAGCTGCGCGAGGCCGATGGCCGGCCCCGGGGCGCGCAGCGCCCAGCCGCGCAGCTCGAGCGTGCCGCGCGCGAGGCTCGCCCACAGCGCGTAGAGCGCCACGGCGCCGAGCAGCACCGTACCGGCGAGCAGCGACCAGTTGTGACGCATGTGCAGGATCTGCGTCGCGTTGCTCGGTGAGAGAAACAGCGACAGCCCCGCGATGGTGGCGAGCCCGATGCCGAGCGAGAGGCTGCAGAAGGCGGAGATCGTCGCCACATCGACGGCGCTCACCCCCGCGGTGGCATAGAGCCGGAAGCGGATGGCGGCGCCGGTGAAGGCGGAGAAGCCGAGCGTGTGGCCGAAGGAGTAGGCGATGAAGGAGGTGAAGAGGATGCGCGGGTAAGGCATCGCACGGCGCAGATACGCGAGCGCGAGCACGTCGTAGTTGGAGAGCAGCCAGTAGCTCGCCGCGGTGAAGCCGAGCGCCGCCAGCACCTGGCGGCGCGGGATGGCGTGCAGGTGCTCGAGGACGCTCTTCGGGTGCAGGTGCGCGAGCTGGCGGTGCAGGATCAGCACCACCGCGGTGAATACCAGCAGGGCCGCGATCGGCCCCACCCAGCGCCAGCGGCTGCGGTCTCCGCCCAGGATCTCCGGCGTTAGCCTCGGCGCTGACAAGACTGCGCGGCGCCTGCGTCAGCGCGTGAGCGGCTTGTACCTGATGCGATGGGGCTGCAGCGCCTCATCGCCCCGGCGGCGCTGGAAGTCGGCGACGTACTCCTGGTAGTTCCCCTCGAACCACACGACCTGCGAGTCGCCCTCGAAGGCGAGAATGTGGGTCGCGATGCGGTCGAGGAACCAGCGGTCGTGGGAGATCACCACCGCGCAGCCCGGGAAGGCGAGCAGCGCCTCTTCCAGCGCGCGCAGCGTCTCGACGTCGAGATCGTTGGTGGGCTCATCGAGCAGCAGCACGTTGCCGCCGGCGCGCAGCACCTTGGCGAGATGCACCCGGTTGCGCTCGCCGCCGGAGAGCTCGCCGATCAGCTGCTGCTGCTGCGCGCCCCTGAAGTTGAAGCGGCCGACGTAGCCACGCGAGGGCGTCTCGTAGGAGCCGACCTTGATCATGTCGAGGCCGCCGGAGATCTCCTGCCAGACGGTCTTCCCGTCATCGAGCGTCTGGCGCGACTGGTCGACGTAGGCGAGACGCACGGAAGGGCCCACGCGAATCTCGCCCGCGTCGGGCTTCTCGGCGCCGGTCAGCATGCGGAACAGCGTCGTCTTGCCCGCGCCGTTGGGTCCGATGATGCCGACGATGCCGCCACGCGGCAGGTTGAAGGCCAGGTTGTCGATCAGCAGGCGCTCGCCGTAGCCCTTGCGCAGGCCCTCGACCGCGATCACGAGGTCGCCCAGGCGCTCGCCCGGGGGGATATAGATCTCGTTGGTCTCGTTGCGTTCCTGGAACTCACGCGAGGCGAGCTCCTCGTAGCGCTGCAGGCGGGCCTTGCTCTTCGCCTGCCGCGCCTTGGGGTTCTGCCGCACCCACTCGAGCTCGTGTGCCAGCGCTTTGCGCAGCGCTTCCTGCTCGCGCTCCTCGAGCGCCAGGCGCTGCTCCTTCTGCTCGAGCCAGGAGGAGTAGTTGCCATGCCAGGGGATACCGTAGCCGCGGTCGAGCTCGAGGATCCACTCGGCCACGTTGTCGAGGAAATAACGGTCGTGGGTGACCGCGATGACGGTGCTCGGATATTCCTCGAGATAACGCTCGAGCCAGGCGATCGACTCGGCGTCAAGATGATTCGTCGGCTCATCGAGCAGCAGCATGTCGGGAGCCGAGAGCAAGAGGCGGCAGAGCGCCACGCGGCGCCGCTCACCGCCCGAGAGCGTCGCGATGCTCGCTTCCCACGGCGGCAGGCGCAGCGCATCGGCAGCGATCTCGAGCTTACGCTCGAGCTCCCAGCCGCCCGCCGCATCGATCGCATCCTGGAGCTTCGCCTGCCGCTCGAGGAGCTTCCCCATCTCCTCCTCGGACATCTCCTCGGCGAAGCGCTCGCTGAGCGCCATGAACTCCTCGAGCTGGCGGAAGGTCTCGCCGAGGCCTTCCCTGACGGTAGTGCGCACGTCGCGCGAGGCATCGAGCTGCGGCTCCTGCGGCAGGAAACCGATGCGGATGCCGCTCTGCGGCCGCGCCTCACCGTCGAACGACTGGTCGATGCCCGCCATGATCCGCAGCAGCGAGGACTTGCCGGCGCCGTTCAGGCCCAGCACACCGATCTTCGCGCCGGGAAAGAACGACAGACTGATGTCGCGAAGGATCACCCGCTTCGGCGGGACCACCTTCGAGACGCGGTTCATGGTGTAGATGTACTGGGCCACGGAGCTTCCGGCGGCAGGGGAGGGAGCGATTATACGGGCAGAGGCGCACGCGGCGGCCTTGGGTGCCGCCGCGCTGTGTTAGGCTCGTGCCACGGGGACTTGCCGCGGGGTTTGAGGCGCATATGAATGCGGGCGTCGGTGTGGTGGTGAGCGAGCGGCTCGCTCGCTACAGCTTCGGTGACGGCCACCCGTTCGGCCCGGACCGGCTCGCCGCCTTCATGCGCGAGTACGAGGCACGCGGCCTCGACCAGCGCGTGCAGGTGCTCGAGCCGCGCACCGCCACCGAGGAGGAGCTGCGCGCGTTCCACAGTCCCGAGTATCTCAACTTCGTACGCGAGCGCTCGGCGAGCGGCTCGGGGCTCCTCGATGCCGGCGACACGCCGGCGTTCCGCGGCGTGTACGAGGCGGCCGCGGGAGTCGTGGGGGCCACCTTGAGTGCGATGGAGGCGATCATGCGCGGCGAGTGCCGGCGCGCCTTCGTGCCCATCGGCGGGCTGCATCACGCCGCGCGTGACCGTGCCGCGGGCTTTTGCGTCTTCAACGACTGCGGAGTCGCGATCGAGCTCCTGAAGCGCGCGGGCCTGAAGCGCGTCGCCTACGTCGATATCGATGCGCATCACGGCGACGGCGTGTTCTACGCCTTCGAGGACGACGCCGCGGTGGTGTTCGCCGACCTGCACGAGGACGGCCGCTACCTCTATCCCGGCACGGGCGCGAGCGGCGAGACCGGACGCGGCGCCGCCGCCGGCATGAAGCTCAACGTGCCGCTGCCGCCGGGGGCCGACGATTCGGTGTTCGAGCAGGTGTGGCCGCGCGTGCTCAAGCACCTCGAGGCCTTCGAGCCCGAGTTCATCATCCTGCAGTGCGGCGCCGACAGCCTCGAGGGCGATCCGATCACGCACCTGCGCCTTTCGGCCCGCTCGCATGGGCGCGCCGCCCGCTCGCTCAAGGAGCTCGCCGACCGCCTCGGCCACGGCCGGGTGCTGGCGCTCGGGGGCGGGGGCTACAACCGCGGCAACCTCGCCCAGGCCTGGAACGCGGTGCTGGAAAACCTGCTGTAGACGCGCGCCCTTCCGGTACAATTCGCGCCCGTTTCCGCCTGCCTCGCATTCAGGGCGTACCCGCATGTTCCGCAGCAACGAGACCATCGCAGACTTCGATCCCGAGCTGGCCCGGGCCATGGAGGGCGAGCGCCACCGCCAGGAGGATCACGTCGAGCTGATCGCCTCCGAGAACTATGCGAGTCCGCGCGTGCTGGCCGCGCAGGGGTCGGTCCTCACCAACAAGTACGCGGAAGGGTATCCCGGCAGGCGCTACTACGGCGGCTGCGAGTTCGTCGACGTGGCCGAGCAGCTGGCGATCGACCGGGCGAAGCAGCTGTTCGGCGCCGACTACGCCAACGTGCAGCCGCACTCGGGCTCGCAGGCGAACGCCGCGGCCTATTTCGCGCTGGTGCAGCCCGGCGAGACCATCCTCGGCATGAGCCTCGACCACGGCGGCCACCTGACTCACGGCGCCAGGGTCAACTTCTCCGGCAAGTTCTTCCGCGCCTTCCAGTACGGCATCCGCGCCGAGAGCGGCGAGATCGACTACGAGCAGGTGCAGCGCCTCGCCGCAGAGCACCGGCCGAAGATGATCGTGGCCGGCTTTTCCGCCTACTCGCGCATCATCGACTGGGCGCGCTTCGCACGCGTCGCGCGCGAGGTCGGCGCGTACTTCGTCGTCGACATGGCGCACGTCGCGGGGCTGGTCGCGGCCGGCCTCTATCCCAACCCGCTGCCACACGCCGACGTCGTGACCACCACGACCCACAAGACGCTGCGTGGTCCGCGCGGCGGGCTGATCCTGGCGCGTGCCAACGACGAGATCACGAAGAAGCTCAACTCGATGGTGTTCCCCGGCACTCAGGGGGGACCCCTGATGCACGTGATCGCTGCCAAGGCGGTCGCGCTCAAGGAAGCGCTGCAGCCTGAGTTCAAGGATTACCAGCGTCAGGTGCTCGCCAACGCACGCGCGATGGCCGCGCGGCTGGCGAAGAACGGCTACCAGATCGTCTCGGGCGGCACCGACAACCACCTCTTTCTCCTCAGCCTCGCCGACCGCAACATCACCGGCAAGGATGCCGATGCGGCGCTCGGACGGGCCAACATCACCGTCAACAAGAATGCCGTACCGAACGACCCGCGGCCGCCGATGGTGACCAGCGGGCTGCGGCTCGGCTCACCCGCCGCGACCACGCGCGGCTTCAAGGAGCGCGAGATCGAGCAGGTGGCGGACCTGGTCAGCGCGGTGCTGGACGCCGAAGGCGCGGCGGCCGCCATCGAGCGCGTGCGGCCGCAGGTGCTCGAGCTCTGCCGGCGCTTCCCGGTCTACGGCAGCTGAGCCGCACGGCGCCACCCGAAGCCGCATGCACTGCCCCTTCTGCGGCCACGAAGAGACCAAGGTGAACGACTCGCGGCTCGCCGGCGAGGGACGGCAGATCCGCCGCCGCCGCGAGTGCCTGAAGTGCGGGGAGCGCTTCACGACCTTCGAGACCGCCGAGCTCGTGATGCCGGTGGTCGTGAAGGGCGATCGCGCGCGCGAGGCTTTCGATGAGGCGAAGCTGCGCGCCGGCATGGAGAAGGCGCTCGAGAAGCGCCCGGTGGCGCGCGAGCAGATCGACGAGGCGGTGAGCCGCATCGTCCACCAGGTGCGCAGCCTCGGCGACCGCGAGATCTCCGCGCGCGCCATCGGCGAGCTGGTGATGGAGGAGCTCAGGCACCTCGATGAGGTGGCGTACGTGCGCTTCGCCTCCGTGTATCGCCAGTTCGAGGACGTACAGGCGTTTCACGATGAGATCGAGCGGCTGCGCGCGGGCCGCCCGGCCAAACCGCCGGCCCACCGCCAGCCTCCCGCACACAAGCGCCGCGGCGGGCACCCTGCCAGCCGTGACCAGTTGCCGCTCCTCCCGGGCGAGGGCACCGACGAGGAGCCGGGCTCCGGCGGCAAGCAGTAAGGGCCTGATCGCCGATGTTCTCTGACTTCGACCGCACCGCGATGCAGCGCGCGCTCGAGCTCGCCGCGCGCGGCCTCGCGACGACGCATCCGAATCCGCGCGTCGGCTGCGTCATCGCGCGCAACGGCCGCATCGTGGCGGAGGGCTGGCACGCGCGCGCCGGCGAGAGCCACGCCGAAGTCGCGGCACTCGCTGCGGCCGGCGGACGGGCCGCGGGCGCGACCGCGTACGTGACGCTCGAGCCCTGCAGCCACCACGGGCGCACGCCACCGTGCGTGGACGCGCTGATCGCGGCGCGCGTGGCGCGCGTGGTGTACGCCGTGGGCGATCCGAATCCGCAGGTCAAAGGCCAGGGCGCCGAGCGGCTGAAAGCCGCGGGCGTGGCGGTCGAAGCGGGACTCCTCGCGCCGGAAGCCGAAGAGCTCAACGCGGGATTCATGAAGCGCATGCGCAGCGGGCGGCCCTGGGTGCGCGTCAAGCTCGCCGCGAGCCTCGATGGGCGTACGGCGCTCGCGAACGGGGCGAGCCGCTGGATCAGCAGCGAGGCGGCGCGCGCGGACGTGCAGCGCTGGCGCGCCCGCAGCTCCGCGATCCTCACCGGCACGGGGACGGTGCTCGCCGACGATCCGCGGCTCGACGTGAGGCTGCCCGAGGAGACGGGCGGCGAGCGGCGCCAGCCGCTGCGCGTGGTGCTCGACAGCTCGCTGCGCACGCCGCCGCAGGCGCGCCTGTTCACCGTTCCGGGCGAGGTGCTGATCGTGACGGCCGTCCCGGCCGACGACCCGCGCTGGGAGCCGCGCTGCGCCGCGCTCGCGGCGCGCGGGGCGCGCATCGAGACGCTGCCCGCGGTGGCAGGGCGGGTGCCGTTGCCTTCGGTGCTCGACCGGCTCGGCGAGCTCGAGACCAATGAGCTGCAGGTCGAGGCGGGGCCGACGCTCGCGGGCGAGCTGCTGCGGCAGGGGCTCGCCGACGAGCTGCTGCTCTACGTGGCGCCGAAGCTCCTCGGCCCCTCGGCGCGGCCGCTGCTCGCGCTCCCGGAGCTCACCGAGCTCGACGCGGCTCCCACCTTCGCCTTCGCGGAGGTCACGCGGGTGGGCGATGATCTGCGGCTGCGCCTCAAGCCCCGCGCGGCCGGCGGGACGGAAACTTAGAGGGAAGTGCCTTGTTCACGGGGATCGTTCAGGACTTAGGGCGCATCGTCGAGCGCGAGACGCGCGGCGGCGACCTGCGTCTGGTCATCGCCTTCGCACAGCTCGACGAGTCGCGTCTGGCCGTAGGCGACAGCGTCTGCGTGCAGGGCTGCTGCCTCACCATCACCGCGCGGGCCGGCGCGACCTTCTCCGCCGACCTGTCGCGCGAGACGCTCGCGCTCACGACCCTGGGCGCCCTCGCGGTCGGCGCGGCGGTGAATCTCGAGCCCGCGCTGCGGGCGGGCGATGCGCTGGGCGGGCACCTGGTGTCGGGGCACGTCGACGGCATCGCGCGCGTCACGAGCGTCGAATCCGACGCACGCTCGCGGCGCCTCACGATCGCGGTGCCGCCCGAGCTCGCGCGCTACCTCGCGCGCAAGGGCTCGGTGACCGTCGACGGCGTGAGCCTCACGGTCAACGAGGTGGCGGGAGCGAGCTTCGGCGTCAACATCATCCCACACACCCAGGCGGTGACGACGCTCGGGGCCCTGAGCGCCGGCGCCGCGGTCAATCTCGAGGTGGATCAACTCGCCCGCTACGTCGAGCGGCTGCTGACGCCGGCAGCATGAAGGCCTGGCGTTAGCTCGTGTGCCAGTCGACCGAACGTTGGGGTCCGGTGTAGCCTCGAACGATGGCGCCGCTGCAGCGATTCCGCCGACACCGTTTGAGCTGGGTGTTGCTCGCCCTCCCGGCGCTGCTGCTGCGTGCTCTGATCCCGCCGGGGTTCATGCCGGTCGCGGGCGAGCGGGGATTCGGCATCGAATTCTGCCCCGACGCGGCCGCCCTGCCGCCGGGCTTGGCAGCCGCCTCGGCCGGACACGCGCATCATCACCACGCGCACACCGCAGGTGCGGGCCACGGCGACGATCCGGGCTCCGCATTGCATCACGCGCCGTGCCTGTTCGCCGCGAGCGCGACGCTCGCGACCGCGCCGGTCGACGCCGCCCCGCTCGCGGCACCGTCGGGGGGCGACGGGATCGGCGGGCGCGTCCGCACCGGACAACTCTTCCCTCCGACCATCCTCCGCGCCCAGTCGCCACGCGGCCCGCCCCCCTCGGCCTGACCTGAGAAGACCTTGATGTGGCGCCCGAAGCAGTTCGGGTGTACGCGCGCGCGCCGCGAGTGCGGTCGTGCGGCGCAGGCTCGTGGGATGAGGGAGATGGAACGTGAATCTCAAGAATCGGCTGATGGGAGCGGTACCGCTGGCGCTGGTGTGCGCATCGCCGGTGGTCGGCACGGCCTGCGCGTGCGGCTGCGGGGTGTTCGACGTCGCCACCAGCGAGATGTTTCCAACCGCCTCGGGGGGCATGGTGTTCCTCGGGCAGGACTTCATGGATCAGAACCAGAACTGGAGCGGCACCTCCTCGGCGCCGGCCGATGACAACAGCGACAAGCGCATCCGCACCAACTTCTGGACGCTCGGCGGACAGTACCTCTTCGACCGCAGCTGGGGCGTGCAGGTCGAGGTGCCGTACTGGGAGCGGCTGTTCCGTACCACGGCCGACAGCGGTGCGGTGGAGGATTTCACGCACGGCGCGCTCGGCGATGTGCGGCTGAAAGCGCTCTACACCGGGCTGTCGCCGGATCTATCGACCGGGCTCAGCCTCGGGGTGAAGCTGCCGACCGGCGACTCGACCTACCCGAACTTCGATCCGGACACCGAAATCGGCACCGGCAGCACCGACCTGCTCCTCGGCGCTTACCATCTCGGCCCGCTCAGCAGCGACAACCGCTTCTCGTGGTTCGCGAGCGCCCAGTGGCAGCAACCGATCGCGCACAAGGCGAGCTATCGGCCGGGCGCCGAGCTCGATGCGGTGAGCGGCGCCTACTACGCAGGGTGGAGCCTGTCACCGACGGTACGGCTCACGCCACTCCTGCAGGTCAAAGGCACCTACCGGCGGCATGACGGCGGAACGCTCGGCGACGCGGCGAACAGCGGCTACACGCGGCTCTTTCTCGCGCCGGGTCTCGAGCTCGACGCCGGCCGGATGCGCTGGTATGCGGACGTGTCGCAGGCCGTTTACAGCAACACTTCCGGGAACCAACTGATCGCGCGCACGCTCTTCAAGCTGTCGGTCGCCGTGGGCTTCTGAAGGAGGGTCGACGTGCATCATTACAGACGGGCGCGCCGCCTGGCGGCGCTGCGCGCGGCGCTGAGCGCGGCAGCGCTCACGGCGCTCGCGGCGGGCTTCGATCTCACGCCCGGGGCCGCGGCGGCGCGCGGGGTCGAGGTCGGACAGCCCGCCCCCGCGCTGCTCGCGCCCGAGCTCGACGGCAGGACCTTCGACCTCGCCGCCGAGCGTGGCAAGGTCGTGATCGTGAACTTCTGGGCGACCTGGTGCGGGCCGTGCCGCGCCGAGATGCCGCTCCTCAACCGCTTCTATCTCGCGCATCGCGCCCAGGGCCTCGCGCTCGTCGGTGTCAGTGTCGATGACCGGCACGACCGCAAGGAGGTCGCCGAAGTGATGCGCCAGTTCGCCTACCCGGCGGTGCTCGCCTCGAGCGCCGGAGAGAACGGCTTCGGGCCGCCGCTCGCCGTGCCGATGACCTGGATCATCGACGCAAACGGGGTGGTGCGGGCGCGCCTCGTTTCGGCGGTCACCGAGCAGGCACTGGAGCAGGCCGTGTTGCCGCTGTTGCCTCAGTCCGCCACGGCCACGGCGCACTAGTCACTCGCTGCGCGCCGGCCCCGGCGAGGCCGGCCGGCGAGGCTCGGGTATACTGAACGGTCATGTCAAAGGTCGTGCCACTTTCGGGAAAGGCGGCGCCCGCGCCGAACGCCACCAGCCTCAACTCGATCGAGGAGCTGCTGGCGGAGCTGCGCGCCGGGCGCATGGTCGTGGTCATGGACGACGAGGACCGCGAGAACGAGGGCGACCTCATCATGGCGGCCGAGTACGCGACGCCCGAGGCGGTGGCCTTCATGATCCGCCACACGAGCGGCATCATCTGCGTGCCGATGGAGGAGCAGCGGCTCGCTGCGCTCGAGCTGCCGCAGATGGTCCCGGCCAACAGCGAGTCGCAGCGCACCGCGTTCACCGTGTCGGTGGACTTGGCGCTAGGGACCACCACCGGCGTATCGTCCGCCGACCGCGCCGCCACGATCCGCGCACTCGCCGACGGCCGCTCCACCGCCGCGGACTTCGCCCGCCCCGGCCACATCTTTCCATTGCGCCCGCGCGCCGGCGGCGTGCTGGTACGCGCCGGGCACACCGAGGCGGCGGTCGATCTGTGCCGGCTCGCGGGCCTCACCCCCGTCGGGGTGCTGTGCGAGGTCATGAATGACGACGGCACCATGGCGCGGCGGCCGCAGCTCGAGGAGTTCGCGCGCCGTCACGGGCTGAAGATCGGCACGATCGCCGCGCTCATCCGCCACCGCCTGCGCACCGAGCGCTCGGTCGAGCGCATCGGCGAGCAGACCGTGCAGACGGCGCTCGGCGAATTCCGGCTCTACGCCTACGAGGACCGCGTGACTCTGGAGGTGCACCTGGCGCTCGCGCTTGGTGCGCTCGACGGCCCCGAGGTGCCGCTGGTGCGCGTGCACCTGCCGGACACGTTGCGGGATCTTCTCGGGGTGCGCAGCGGTGTACGCGCCTGGACGCTGCACGCCGCGCTCGAGCGCATCGCCGAGGCGGGCAACGGCGTCGTGGTGTTGCTGCGCCAGCAGGAGCCGCCGGCCGAGCTCGCCGGCGCGCTGCGCGCTTTTGCCGCTGCGCAGCCGCAGGCTCCGCCACCCGAGGCGGCCGGCACGGGCGGTGGCGGCGAAGGCGCGGTGCTGCGCACCTTCGGCGTCGGCGCGCAGATCCTGAAGGATCTCGGCGTCAAGCGCATGCGGGTGCTGTCGGCGCCCAAACAGATGCACGGCATCTCGGCCTTTGACCTGGAGATCGAGGGCTATGTCGGGGAAGAGGGGTGACCGGGCCGCGGATCATCGAGGCTGAGGCCGGCGCGCGCGGCCATCGCGTGGCGATCGTCGCGGCGCGCTTCAACGATTTCATCGTCGCGAGCCTGCTGAAGGGCGCGACCGCGGCCTGGAC
>Ga0335081_10004325_pt1 | contig 22381 bp, 14 predicted proteins | sample Lox_Sample_35_FD_206713 | JGI IMG/M metagenome (GOLD analysis project Ga0335081, IMG submission 206713) | Soil microbial communities from Loxahatchee National Wildlife Refuge, Florida, United States - Lox_Sample_3.5 | ecosystem: Environmental > Terrestrial > Soil > Wetlands | place: USA... | reverse complement strand
ACAGCGATGAGGTGGAACGGGCCCGGCGGCTACTGGGTCAGCGACGACAAGTCGCTGATCGATCTGCGCCTCGTGCATCACTGGATGAGCCGCGAGAGCTACTGGGCCATCGGCCGGCCTTACGACGTGATGGTCAGGGCCGTCGAGAACTCGCTCGTGTTCGGGCTGTACGCTGCCGACGGCGAGCAGGCCGGGTTCGCCCGGATGGTGACCGATTGCGCCACGTTCGCCTGGATGTGCGACGTCTTCGTCGGCGAGGAGCATCGCGGCAAAGGCATCGGCACCTTCCTGGTACGGACTGCCGTCGGCCATCCCGACGTGGACGGCATCCGCCAGATCCTGGCGACCAGGCCGGGTCGCACCCTGTACCGCAGGCACGGGTACGGCGCCCTGTCGAATCCCGAACGCTGGATGGAGCGCCCGCCGTGCTCCATGGTCGGAACCTCAGATTGAGCGTTAAGCAAGTTGACTGTCAAGTTCTTTGACTAATGCCCCCCCATCGGGCAGGCTGAGTGTATGACAACGGGGAACCAGGAGGACCGCGAGCCGCGGGCGACGGACGTCGACGAGATCGTCATCCCGGCGCTGCTGCGCGCGGCGCGCAACAGCTACGGCAACGCGATCAGGGCTGGCCTCGCCGCGGCCGGGTTCGACGACGTGCCGAGGAACGGACCGTACGTGCTCGGCGGGATGGCCAACCGCGGCGGCTCCGCGGCCGGCCTGGTTCGCGAGCTCGGGGTGAGCAAGCAGGCGGCCAGCCAGCTGATCGACACGCTGGTCCTCAGGGGCTACCTGGTACGCGACGTCGACCCGCAGGACAGGCGCAGGCAGACCCTCGAGGTCACCGAGCGGGGTAAGGCGGCGGCCGTCACGATCCGCACGGCCATCGAAGCGGTGGATGCGGAGCTAGCCGAGCTGATCTCTGCGCAGGAGCTGGCCGGCCTGCGAGCCGGCCTGATGGCCCTGATCTCGATCAAGGAGCGGATGGAGGACCACGCTAGAAGTGGGCACAGCCATGACCCCGGATAACGACCCGCCAGCCGCGACAGACTCCGGGAAGCTCCGCCGGGTACCGCTCGACCTCGGATCGTATCAACGGCGGTCCGCGGCTGGCCCTTGCCAACCTCGCATCGTCCATCCGGTGACCGGCTGAAACCGAAGTGGTCCTCAGCCTCGACGGTCCCCGGCAGGGCCAGCGCGATCCGGCGCACATCGGACTGGTCGGCCATCCAGCTGGTTCCTTCCCGCAGGTCAGCCGCGCACGCCGCGGCACCGCGGCCTCGCGTTGCTTCGAGCGTACGCCGGCAGGAAGCCGCGGCACGTGGTCTACGCGACCGCCTCGCCCGACGAGAACATCCTCGGCAGTGGCGCCCAAGCGGCTGGCCGCCGCCCATCACGCGGAACGGCGCGCACGCTATCCGCGTGGAACCCACAGCACCTGACCGACCTGGATGCTCGTGCCTGCCAGGCCGTTCTGGTTGACGATCTCCTGGATGACGACGCGGGGGTCGGCAGATGGATCGGCGGCCGTGGCGATCATCCAGAGAGTCTGCCCCTGCCGGACCACGACGCGCTCAAGACCGCCGCTCCCTGACGTTCCGGGCCGCACGTGACCAGCCGCCCGCGCCTGGCCGGCGACCAGGATCCAGATCAGCCCGGCAACGGCGATCACTCCAAGGACGGCCGCCAGGCAGACCACAATGCGCCCGCGTCTGGTCAGCCTGATCGGCGCGGCGGCCGGCGAACGCCGTCGCGGCGCCGCATGGGCTCCCTTGGCCGGCATCTTCGCCGCGCCGGCTCCTCCGGGCCGCCCGCTTGCTGCGGTCACCTGAGCTGCGATCACCTGCACCGCGGTCACCTGGACCGCGGTCACCTGCGCCGCGGACTCGCCTTCGCCCGGTCCCCCTCCGACCGTCGCCTCGGGTGCCGGGTCCGCCGATCCGTGCGTCCGCGATGTAAGCGCGGGAAACGGCGCGCCGTCCGCTCCGAGGCCATTCGCCTGGTGCGAGGCGCCTGTGTCGGGGACGACGGCGAGGCGGCGCTTCGGGTAACTGGTGCGCGACCGCATCGCCGCGATGTCCGGCCTGATCCTGGCGTTGAGCTTCGACTCAGCCGCACTCGTCATAGTCATGGCACGCCTCCTACAGAACGGCAGTTCGATCGCACCCCTGTTCTATCGTCCGAGCGTTCGATCGAACGAAGGTACGATCGAAGTTATACCGCAAGGGTCCGACACTTTTCGACAACCGTCGAACAGATGTTTGATCTCGTCGGCAGGAACCACTAGCGTCGGCCATGACATCAGACATCGAGCCGGAGGCCCGAGATGAATAGCGACACAGAAGGCGGAGGGACTACGGGCTGGCGCTCGCCGGATCAGCGAGCGCCAGCCGAGCAGGCGGCCAGGGACGGCGCCGACGCCTCCGCGGAGGCCGGGGTTGAGCATGCTGACATCGATCACGCCGGCATAGATCAATCGGCCAGCGATCTGAGCGGCGGACTGGCCGGCGGCGACCTGGCGGCGGCCGGTGAGCGGCCGCGCGGGAGGCCGGGGCGGAAGCCAAAGGGCAGCATGAGGGTGCCGGTACCGGTACCTGACCTGCCCGATCAGCCTGATCCCGACCACGTGCTCACCTGGCGGCAGCGCAAGGTGCTGCAGGTGATCCGCGACTCCGTGCAGCGACGTGGCTACCCACCTTCGATGCGCGAGATCGGCGAGGCCGTCGGGCTGACCAGCACCTCAAGCGTCAGCTACCAGCTATCGACCCTGCAGAACAAGGGCTACCTGCGCCGCGACGCCGGCCGCCCGCGCACCGTGGAGGTCAGGCTGCCCGGGCATCCGGCGGTCAGGCCTGACATCGGCATCGACGACGACATGGCGATGGACATCACCTCGCAGGAGGCTGCCTACGTTCCAGTGGTCGGCAGGATCGCCGCTGGCGGACCGATACTCGCCGAGGAGGCAATCGAGGACATCTTCCCGCTGCCTCGGCAGCTTGTCGGCGAGGGAACGCTGTTCCTGCTCAAGGTCGTCGGCGACTCGATGATGAATGCCGGAATCGTGGACGGTGACTGGGTCGTCGTCCGGCAGCAGCCCGTCGCGGAGAATGGCGACATCATCGCCGCCATGATCGACGGCGAGGCCACGGTCAAGACCTTCAAGCGCTCAGGCGACCACATCTGGCTGATGCCGCACAACCCCGCCTACACGCCGATACCCGGCGACGAGGCTGAGGTCCTCGGCAAGGTCGTGGCCGTGCTGCGCCGCGTCTGATCAGCCGGGAGGGGATCAGTCAGGCGTGGGGACGATGTTCACCAGCTTGGGCGCGCGGACGATGACGGTCTTGATCCCGCGCCCGCCCAGGGCGCGGATGATGCCGGGAGCTGCCAGCGCTAGCTCGCGCAGCGCGTCCTGGCCGATCTCGGGCGGGACCTCAAGCCGGTCCCGCACCTTACCGTTGACCTGGACGACGCAGGTGACCTGGCCCTGGACCAGCAGCGCAGGGTCGGCTGAAGGCCAGCCGGCCATCGCAACCGACGGCTCGTGGCCGAGCAGCTCCCACGACTCCTCCGCCGTGTAGGGGGCGAACAGAGACAGCAGGACGGCCAGCGTCTCCGCCGCCTCGCGCACGGCCGGGTCGGCCGCACCGGGGCCCGAGTCGATCGCTCGGCGGGCCGCGCTTGCCAGCTCCATCAGCCTGGCCACGGCGACGTTCAGCCGCGCTCCCTCGACCAGCCTGGTGACCTCGTCGATGGTCCGGTGGGTGGCCCGGCGCAATGCGACGTCACCGGCGGCGGCAGCAGCAGCCGCTCGCTCTTGCGAGCCCGTCGCAGCGGCTGGGCTCGCGGCCCCGGCCTCCGCGGCGATCCTGGCCACCCGGCCGAGGAACTTGACCGCCGCCTCGGGGCGCACGTCGGCCCAGTCGATATCGTCCTCAGGCGGGCTGGCGAACAGCATCGTCAGCCTGATCGCGTCCACGCCGTGCGCCGCCAGCTGCTCGCCCAGGTCCACGCCGTTGCCCAGCGACTTGGACATGGCCTTGCCCTGGTTGATCACCTGTCCCTGGTTGACCAGCCTGGTGAATGGCTCGGCGAAGTCCAGCATCCCCATGTCATAGAGGACCTTGGTGAAGAACCTGCTGTACAGCAGGTGCAGGATTGCGTGCTCGACGCCCCCGACGTACAGGTCGATGGGGCACCACATGCGGACCGCGTCGACGTCGAACGGCGCGTTCTCGTCCTGCGGCGAGCAGTACCGCAGGAAGTACCACGACGAGTCCACGAACGTGTCCATCGTGTCGGTGTCCCGCCGTGCCGGACCCGAGCACTTGGGGCACTGGGTGTTCACCCAGTCCTCAGCGCCGGCCAGGGGCGAGATTCCCTTGGGGGCCAGGTCCTGGCCGCGCAGGTCGGGCAGCCTGACCGGCAGCTGGTCATCGGGAACCGGCATCTCACCGCACGACTCGCAGTACACGATCGGGATCGGCGCGCCCCAGAACCGCTGCCGCGAGACCAGCCAGTCGCGCAGTCGGTAGCCGACGGCAGCCCGCCCGAGCCCTTTGTTCTCCAGGATCGCGGTGATGGCAGCGATCGCGTCGGCCTTGCGCATCCCGTCCAGCGGGCCGGAGTTGACCAGCTCGCCATCGCCGGGCGTCGCCTGCCAGGTCTGGCCGGGATCGGGCAGGTCGGTCTGCACAACCACCCGGACTGGCAAGCCGAAGACCCTGGCGAAGTCCAGGTCGCGCTGGTCGTGCGCGGGGACGGCCATGATCGCGCCAGTGCCGTAGTCCGGCAGCACATAGTCCGCCGCCCAGACCGGGATCCGCTCGCCGTTCACCGGGTTGATCGCGTAGCGGCCAAGGAACACCCCGGTCTTGGGGCGATCAGCCGACTGGCGCTCGATGTCGGTCAGCTTGCGCACCTGGGCCAGGTAGGCCTCGAGTTCCTGCCTACGATCGGGAACACAGAGCTCGGCGGCCAGCGGCGAGTCCGCAGCGACCACGAAGAACGTGGCGCCGTACAGCGTGTCTGGCCTAGTCGTGAACACGGTCACCGGCTCGGGCCGACCCTCGATCGCGAAGTCGACCTCGGCACCCTCGCTACGGCCGATCCAGTTCCGCTGCATCAGCAGGACCCGGTCTGGCCAGCTGCCCTCGAGCGGCTCCATGTCGGCAAGCAGGCGGTCCGCGTACTCGGTGATCTTGAAGTACCACTGGGTCAGGACGCGGCGCACCACCTCGGCACCGCACCGCTCACACCGGCCGTTGATGACCTGCTCGTTGGCCAGCACGGTCTGGTCGCGCGGGCACCAGTTGACGTGCCCGTCGCCGCGGTAAGCCAGGTCGCGCTCGTACAACCGCAGGAACAGCCACTGCGTCCAGCGGTAGTACTCGGGGTCGCAGGTGTGCAGGCGACGGGTCCAGTCGAACGAGAGCGCGTACCGGCGGAACGAGTTCGCCTGGGTCTCGATGTTCTTGTAAGTCCAGTCCGCGGGGTGAGTGTTGCCCCTGATCGCCGCGTTCTCGGCGGGCAGGCCGAAGGCGTCCCAGCCGATCGGGTGCAGCACGTTGCGGCCGCGCTGGAAGTAGTAGCGCGCGATCGCGTCGGCGACGGCGTACGCCTCGGCGTGCCCCATGTGCAGGTCGCCCGACGGGTAGGGGAACATGTCGAGCACGTAGCTGCGCGGCCGCGTGTCCGCCGGGTCGTCACTGGCCAGGAACAGGTTCATGGCCGGCCACCTGGCCAGCCACTTGTCCTGGATCGCGCGCGGATCCCACCTGTCAGGCGACTGGTCAGACGCCTCCGCCTGCGAGTGGTCGGCGCCAGCCAACCCCTCCTGCTCTACGGCTGTCATTGCTTCCTCGCGATGCTCGTACGGGTGGGCACCTGGTTTGCCTGTGGCTCCAACGAAAAAGCCCCCCGATCCACGAGGGGCAGCCGCGCCAACGTCAGGAGGTCGGCGCGGCTAGGTAAGGAGCAGCACGGTGCTACGCACGGCGCAAGAATATCGCACCCGTAAGTGCCGACGCCATCTGACCGCGCGCGCCGGCCCGCCGCCAGCCGGGCAAGGTTGACTTTGCACCCTCTAGCGCCTCACAAATCAGCCCAAAAGCCTCGTGATCATGACGCTAGCGGATGCAAAGTGGCGCCAGCGGACGGCGGGCTATTGCGTCGCAGACCACCTTGAGCCGGTCCAGCGCAGGATGATCGGCCCGACCCCGGACTCGTACCCGATCGCCCAGGTGGGCCCGCCGGGGATGGCCACGACCCTGGTCAGGGTGTCCGACTTCGTGCCGGGATCCGGGCTCGGGACCTGGGTCCACGAGGTGCCGTTCCAGCGCAGTACAAATGTCCGGCCCGGGTTCGCCAGCTCGGTGCCGACCGCCCACGCGCCCTTCGTGCCGGAGGCGGTGACGCCTTCGAGCGCGGCGCCGCTGGCCGGGGTCGGGCTCGGCACCTGCGTCCACACGGTCCCGTTCCACCGCAAGATGAAGGTACGGCCCGGTGCGGCGAAGGATGTGCCGACGGCCCACGCGGTACCGTCCTGCGCCGCGGTGACGTCTTCAAGGGTGCCGCCGCCCGCTGGGCTCGGAACCGGGGCCTTGCTCCACGCGGTGCCGTTCCAGTGCAGGATCAGCGGCTTGGTGTCGCTGACACCGACCGCCCAGGCATTGCTCGGCGAGGTCGCGACCACGGACTCGAGCACCGTACTTGGCAGGTCCGGCGCGGTGACGTTCTGCCACTTCCCACCGACCAGGCGCAGGATCAGCGGCCAGCCGTTGATGGTCTGGCCGACCGCCCACGCGACGCCCGACGGGCCGACGGCCACGCCGGTCAGCACGCCGCCGGTCGGGCTCGCGACCTCCTGCCATGAGCTTCCGGCCCAGTGCAGGATCAGCGTCCTGGTGTTGTAATAGCTGCCCACCGCCCAGGCGTCGGTCGCGGACGTCGCGGCCACGCCGGTCAGGGCCTCGACGCTGCCCGCTTCGGGGACTGCCACCTGGCTCCACGTCGTGCCGTTCCAGTGCACGATCAGCGCGGCCGACCTGCTGTCGGCCGTCGACCCATCGCGTGCCGTCGGTATGGACCCGACGGCCCAGGCGTCGCTGGCAGAGGTCTCGGTCATGCCGGACAGAATGCTGCCGCGCAGGAACAAGGTCCCGTGGGGAAGCCGGGACAGCGTAGGCGACGGAGAGGTGCTCGGCCGCGGCGATGTGGCCGCGGTCGGTGACACCGACGCCGAGCAGCCTGCCGTCGCGAGCAGCAGCACCGCTCCCGCAGGCAGCAGAGCAGCCCAGATCCGCTGGCCGCGCCTGGACGGATGCATGCCGCGCACGCCGTACCCCTCTTCTCTCCGCAGGCCTCTTGGAAACGCGCGTTTACCGCACTCTGTGAGCTGCGGGCCGCGTGCTCGCGAGCGCGGTGCCGGTGGTCCCGCCGCCTCGGCGGCCTGGCGACTCGGCTTCCGCAACTCGCACGAGTCATGCCATGAAAGCGTGACGCGTGCAAATCATAGCTAAATGTGGTACATGCTCGGAATCAATCCGCCGGGACTTAGCCGCGACCCTGTCCGCCGGTGCCGGCCTGCGGACAGGCAGCGCGAACCGGCGGAACAACGGACTGGCCGACCGGCAGAGCGCGATCCCGGCGCAATGACCGCAAGGCCGACGTCCTCGCTCCGGGTCCGAGAATGCACCTTGACCGCCTCTTGACGCGCGTCGATAATGGCGTTTCGATCGAGCCGCGACGGGGTGCGCTGCCTGCGGATACTCAGATCGTCGGCCGAGCCGGGCCGCGGTGCGGGCCTATCCGGCCAGCAGGCGAGCGGCGGGCAGGCCACATTCGGGGGAATGGTGGGAATGCGACTTTCCGAGCAATGGTCGGCGCGCGCGTGCCCGGGCTGTACTTCGGGCGCGGCCCTTGCCCGCGGTGCGACCCGAACTCGCGGCGCTGGCCGAACTGGTGGCGCTGGCCGAACTCGCGATGCGGGCCGACGGCATGACCGCTGAGCCCGGCGCGACAGGTCAGGCTGACGCTGTCGCTGGCGGTCAGCCTTCGGTCGCCGTGGTGGGGCTGGCTTGCCGGTATCCCGACGCCGACGACAGCGCGGCGATGCTGGACCTGGTGACCACCGGGCGACGTGCCTTTCGGCGCATCCCGCCAGGGCAGCGCTCCCCCGCCGGACTGGATCCCGCACGCCGGCCGCGGGCCGCGCTGATCGGCCATTGGGAATCCCGCACGACCGCGCCGCACGTCGGCAGAGATCCTGCGAGACCAGAGAGCCCTCCGGAAAAAGAGACCCCGGCGGACCCGGCCAGCCCGGCGGTCACCCTGGCGCTTGAGACATCGGCGCGAGCGCTCGCCGCCGCAGGGCTCGATGACGGGCGAGATCTGCCGGCCGGCCGGTCCGCTGTGGTCCTCGGCTGCCGGTCAGCGGCCGCCGTGGCGCGGCGTGCCCAGGCCACCCGTGCCGATCAGGCCCAGCGAGCCGCGGCACGCTGCCTGGCGCCGTTCGCCGCGGTCGCCGCGGGCCCGCCGGATGACGGCGCGCCGGGAACGGTCGCCGCCCGCCTGGCCAGGCGCCTCGGGCTCGCCGGCATCGGGCTTGACGTCACCGCGGGCGGCGCGTCCTCGCTGGCCGCCGTCGCCGCGGCGTGCGCCGAACTGGCCAGCGGCGACATCGACCTGGCGGTTGCGGGCGGCGTTGAGGTCGGCATCGACGGACTGGATCTCGCCGTCCTGGCCGGCCCGGGCCTGCTGGCCGCCGGTGACATGCGGATCTATGACAAGAACCCGACCGGCTTCCTGCCCGGCGAGGGCTGCGGGATGGTGCTGCTGATGCGCTCCGCCGACGCGGCGGCCGCTGGCCTGCCCGTCTACGCCGAGATACTCGGCTGGGGACTGGCATCGGCCGCCGTGCCAGGTCAGGGTCCGGCCCGCCAGCACCAGACCCCGCACCGGAGCCCGCACCAGAGCCAGCACCCGCCGGCGGCGGGTGCCACGGTCACGGCCAGTCATCTCGCCGCGATGCGGGCGGCCTACGAGATGGCCCGGCTCGACCCGGCCGAGATCGAGCTGTTCGAGGGCTGCGGCACGGCCGTTCCGGTCACGGACGAGGCCGAGCTTGCCGCACTCGGTTCCCTGCGGACGAGCACCGGCCGCCCTGCAGCGCTCGGAGCGGTGAGCGCGAACATCGGCTCCGCGGGAGCCGCCGCGGGGGCGGCCGGACTGATCAAGGCCGTGCTCGCGGTCGCGAACGGTGTGCTACCGCCATCTACCGGCATCCGGACGCCTCATCCGCTGCTCGCCGATCCGAGCTCCGGCCTGCGGACGCTCCCGGCCGCCGAGCCCTGGTCCGCCGGAACCCGGCACGCCGGGGTCAGTGCTTCCGGCCCCGGCGACCTCGCCGTGCACCTGGTCCTGCGCGGCGGTTCCTGGCGCTCGCCGACCGAGAGGGCCGCACGCGGCCGGGTGCTGGTCCGGGTCCCCGGCAAGACGAGGACAAGGACCAGAACCGGCGCCAGGGCCAGGGCTAGGACCAGGCCGGCGCCCGAGCCTGGTGCCTGGGCCGCGCGCACCCCGCCGGCCGGCACGTACCCGGCCGCGTCGCACTACCCGTTCTGCTACCTGATCCGGGCGGCGGACCGGGCCGAGGCAGGCACGGTGCTGGCCAGGATCGCCCAGATCGCGCCGTGGCTGTCCGACGGCCAGATGCAGGACCTGGCCGTGCACCTGGCAGGCGCCGCGGCGCAGGCGCCCGAATCCGCGCCAGGGCACCAGGTGAGGGTCGCCATCGTCGCGGCGGGCCAGGACCGGCTCGCCGAGGCGGCGAGCGAGGCCGCCGCCCTGCTGCCCGAGCTCTCGGCCGGAACGCTGACCACCAGGCCGGGCATCGCCGCCATGGACGACGCCGAAGGAGACGAACGCAACCCAAACGCGCCGGTCGCGCTGCTGCTGGCGAGCCAGCCGGGCAACGCCGACCTTCCGCAGCGCGAGCTGAGCAGGATCCTGGCGGTGCTCGGCCGGCTCGACGAACTCGGCGTCCAGGCCGCGGCGGCCGCCGGGCACGGAATCGGCGAGCTGGCCAGCCTGGTGTGGGCCGACTGCGCAAGCCCGGCTGATGCGCGGGCGCTGCTCGCGCTGCGCTCCGCAGCGCTGGCCGCCCCGGCAAGCACCTGGCCGGGGCAGCTGAGCATGGTGATGGACGAGATCGCGCAGTTCCCGTTCGGGCAGCCGCGCCGTCGGCTGCTGTCCGGCAGCCTCGGCACCGAGGTGAGCGAGCCAGGCGCGATCGCCGACATGCTCAGCGCCGAGATGCTCGGCGCGAGGCTGGGCGCCGCGGCGCCGCCGGGCGGGCGGTTGTCCGCCGCCGTACGAGCCGCGGTGGCCGGCGCCGGCCTGCTGCTGCAGACCGGCATCGACCGGCAGCTCGCCGCAGCGGTCGGGACGGTCGGCCCGATTCCCGTGATCAGCATCGACGCAGACCCGGCCGATGACCGTCAGGTGGTGCTCGCCGCCGCCACACTGTTCGCTGCCGGAGCCCTGACCAGGCCTGGCGCGCTGTACGCCGGCCGACCGAGCCGGCCGATCGACATCTGGGGTGAACAGATCTCACCGCCGGATGCCGGCCGGGCACGCCGCGGCGAACCGGCGGACTCCGCCAAGCCCGAGCAGGCCAGCGCCGGGCTGGCCGACGCCGGGCAGGCCCACGCCGGGCAGGCCGACGCCGTACAGGCCGGGGCCGCACCGGCCGCCGCGCCGACGGCGACCAGCAAGCCCTTCCCCGCCAGCCCGAGCCCTCGGAGCGAGCCGGCCAGGCTCGCGGCGGGAACCGCGCGGTGGGCCCGGTGCTATGCCGAGCGGGTCAGGCCGCTGGCGGATCGGCTGCCCGTCGAGGTCGACCGGCCCTGGCGGGTGCAGACCGGCGGGTGCGAGCCGTTGCGAATGGAAGTCGGTGAGCTGTTCATCGACGACCCTGAGGCCGACCGCACGCTCGCCGTGCTCGGCACCCTCGACGACACCGCCACCCGCGCCGCAGCGCTGATGGCGGCCCAGGACGCGATCGGGACGGGGCGGCTCGTCGCGATCAGTCCCGGTCCCGAGCTTGCCGGGTTCTGGGCCACGCTGCATGCCGAGCATCGCGACCTCGGCATCACTGTCGTGCGCGCACCGCTGACCAGCGAGGGGCTCCGGGCCGCTCGGGCGGTGGCCGCGGCCGTACCCGGCGAGCTCCGCGAGCTTGTCATCGGCGCCGACGGCGCCGTCGGCGAGCCCGTGATGGCGCCGGCCGCGCTGACGGGCGGCGCCGAGTTCCCGTTCGGTCCCAAGGACGTGGTCCTGATCAGCCGCGGCTCGGGCGCGGCCGGACTGGCGCTGGCCCAGGTCCTCGCCTGCTCGGGCGCGGCCGTCGCGCTGATCGGCCGCCGTCACCGGCTCGGGGACGCCGGGATCATCGCCGAGCTCGAGCGGCTGCGCGCGGCCGGAGCGCGGGTCAGTTACGAGGTAGTCGACATGACCGACCACGGGGCCATGGTCGGGGCGGTGACCAGGATCGAGTCCAGGCTCGGTCGCGTTACTGCCCTCAGCCACGCAACGGACCCGACGACGCACCTCGCCATCGCCGAGCTGACCCACGCCGACGTGCATGAGGTCCTCCGGCGGCAGGTGGCGGCGCTTGACCAGATGGCAGCTGCCGTCCGCGCGGCAGAACGCACCACCCTGCGCCGGCCGAACAAGCTGCGGCTGATCGTGACGTTCGGCTCGGTGATCGGCCGGTACGGGCTTGCAGGCGAGGGCATGCTGGCGCTCGCGACCGGCGCGCTCGCCGAGCACGGGCGGCAGTTGGCGCGGGCCAGTGCTGGCTGCCGGGCGCTGCACGTGGACTGGCCAGTCTGGGCGGGCGCCGGTCTCGGCGAGCGAGCCGACCTCGCCGCGGCCTGCCGGGCGGCCGGCTTCGCCGCCCTGCCTCTGTCCGAGGGGACCAGGTTGCTGCTCAAGCTGCTGGCCACCGACGGTCTGCCGGACCGGCTGGCCGTGCACGGGCGGGTCGGCGTACCGGCGCCCACCGCGGTCGCGGCGCGGCAGGCAGACGGCGGGCTCGCCGCCGGGCGGTTTGTCGAGCGCGTGCTCGTGCACTACCCGGACGCCGAGCTGATCGTCGAGGCGACGCTCTCCCTGCGCACCGACCCTTACCTGGCTGACTATTGCCCCGATGGCGTGCCGGTGCTTGCGCCGACCATGGCGCTGGAGGCGATGGCGCAGGCCGCGGCCGTGCTGGCCGGCCGACCCTTGCGCACGGCGAGCGGGCTGACGACGGCCGCGCCCGTCGTGCTGCCGTCCGGAGGCGCCGCGACGGTGCTCAGGATCCGCGCGCTGAGGGACGCCGACGCGGTCACCGTCACGCTGCGCAGTGACAACAGCGACTTCGCCGTCGATCACTGCACGGCCAGGTTCAGCGCGGAGCCGTTCAGTGCGGAGCCGTTCAGTGCCGAGCCGCTGATTCCGCGCCAGCAGTCGGCCGACCTGGTGCCCGGCGGGTTGCTGGCCGGCCTCGGCGATCCGGCGGCGATCGGCTCGCGGCCGCCAGGCTCGGAACGGCACGGCTCGGTACGGCACGGCTCGGAACTGCGCGGCTCGGAACTGTACGGAGCGGACCTCTACGGGGCTGACCTCTATAGCGGTGAGATGGGCGGACCTGAACCAGTCTGCTTCCAGGCTGGGCGATTCCGGCGGCTGACGCTGGTGCACCAGGTCGGCTCACGCTCGGCGAGCGCGCTCGCCGACGGGCGGGACCATCTCGCCTGGTTCGGCGCCGGAGCCGCCGACGATCAGTCGGCCGCCGGTCTCGTGCTCGGCAGTCCTGGCCTTAGCGACGCGACCTTGCAGCTGGTGCAGGCGTGCGTCCCGCACCGCAGGCTCGCGCTGGCCGGCTGCGAGTCGGTCGCGTGGAGCGGCCGGGTCCCGGTCGGACCGGTCACGATCCGCGCGGCGCAAGCCGAGCCACCCGTCGAGGCGGGCACGCCCGGGCGGCCAATCGTCGCGCGCGCCTTGGTTCCGCGACAGGCGGGACCCGCGTCAGCAGAAGCCGAGACAGCGCGCACCGAGACAGCGGGCACCGAGACAGCCGGCACCGAGACAGCCAGCATCGAGACGGCAGCGGGCGAGACGGTCTGGGACGTGCAGGCCACCGACTCGACCGGGCAGCCGCTGGTTACCTGGCGCGGGCTGCGGATGCGCGACGCAGGGCCGCTGCCGCACGCGGGGCCATGGCCGGTACCGCTACTCGGCAGCTACCTTGAGCGTGCCGCTACCGACCTCGGCCTCGGTCCCGGCCTGCGGGTGCAGGTCGGCCGGGATGCTGCGGCCGGGACCGAGCCGACCGCCGGACTGACGCTCCGAGTGTGGGCGCGCGGCCCGGCCGCGGCGGCCTGGCACCAGGCCAGCCTGGCCGACGTGGAACTGGCCGCGGCAGGTGCGGGCCACGGCCAGGGCTGGCTGACGCTGCTCGCCGCCCTGCCGACCAGGGCGGCCCAGCTGAGCGCCGCCCGGCCGGCATCGGCGGCCGACCAGCAGGCCGCATCGATGGTCACCATGCAGGCCAGGGCTGCCCAGGCCGCCGCCCTGGCGGCATGTCTGCGGCGGGATGACCCGCCGCCCGACCTCGCGGTCAGCGTGCGGTATGTCGTGGATGTCGAGTGGCTCGTGCTGCGGACCGCGGGCGCTGTCGTTGCCTGCACCGTGCTGGACGCCGCGGGCATCGGGCAGGTGGCGTTCGCGCTCATGACCGAGGTCGCCACCGCGCCCCAGCCGGCCGAGGCCGATCTGGCGAGCAAGTCACCCCGGCTCACGTCGCCGCAGAACGCGAGTTAGCCTCCGCCGCACGCCCCACGGACCGTCCTGAGGCGCTCTCCTGGCTCGTCACACAGCCCGGCCAGCCCGCCGCACAGCCCGGCCAGCGCGCCGCACGGCCTGGCCAGCCCGCCGCGCGGCCCGGCCAGGCCGCCGGACGGGCTCTGCCTAGCGATCGGCCTGACCGCTCTGCCACTATGGAGTTTGATCTGATCTGACCGGAAGGCCGCCTGTTGTGACCTCGCCCGCATCCTCCCCGTCCGCGCCGGCCGCCGGCGACATTGACCTTTCAACGAACGAGTTCTGGGCGGCCTCCCTGGCCGACCGGCACGCGGCGTTCGCCGAGTTGCGCAAGCGCGACGCGCCGCCGTACTTCGCCGACCCGGAGACGCCGTTCACTACGCAAGGTGACGGGTATTACGCGTTTGTCAAGCACGCGGACGTGGTTGAGGCCAGCCGTCACGCCGACATCTTCTCCTCGGCCAGGGGCGCGACGAGCCTGGTCGACCTGCCGCCCGAGTTCAACGAGTACTTCGGCTCGATGATCAACATGGACGACCCGCGGCACGCCAGGCTGCGCCGGATCGTGTCCCGGGCGTTCACCCCGAAGATGATCAAGAAGTTCGAGGACGACGCCCAGCGGGCGGCCGAGGTCATCGTGGACGATCTCCTGGAAGCAGGGCCCGGCGACTTCGTCAGCCAGGTCTCCGCCAGGCTCCCGCTGAAGATCATCTGCGACATGATGGGAATCGGCGACGACCACTACGAGATGGTGCTGCGGAACACCAACGTGATCCTGGCCGGCGGCGACCCCGAGTTCCTCAGCGACAACATGGACGAGGCCATCGGCCAGATCCTGACGGCTGGCGCCGACCTGGCCGGCCTGGTCACCGGCATGGCGGCCGAGCGCGCGGGCCGACCGGGCGACGACCTGATCTCGGCCCTGGCCACCGCCAACGTCGACGGCGAGCAGCTCACACCGGCCGAGCTCGCCTCGTTCTTCATCCTGCTCGTGGTGGCGGGCAACGAGACCACCAGGACCGCGATCTCGCACTCGCTTGTGCTGCTGACCGAGCATCCTGACCAGAGGGAACTGCTGCTCGCCGACTTCGAGCACCGGATACCCCACGCCGTCGAGGAGATCGTCAGGTACGTCTCTCCCGTGATCTGGATGCGCCGCACGGTGACCCGCGACGCGGCGATCAACGGACACCAGTTCGCCGAGGGCGACAAGATGGCGCTGATCTACTGGTCGGCCAACAGGGACGAGGCGGTGTTCGACGACCCGCAGCGGTTCGATATCACCCGCTCGCCCAACCCGCACGTGGGCTTCGGCGGCGCCGGGCCGCACTTCTGCCTCGGCGCGCACCTGGCCCGCCGCGAGATCACCGTGATGCTGCGCGAACTGCTGCACCGGGTGCCCAATGTCCGCGCCGCCGGCGAGCCCGACCGGCTGCTGTCCAACTTCATCAACGGCATCAAGCACCTGCCCGTCGACTTCGGCTGACGCTCGCGAGCCAATCGCGGCCGGCGGACCCGGCGGGAGCTAACGTGCCGGTGGACGCATTGCGTTACCTCGCCATTCTTTTTCGTAACTAGCTGTAGTCATGCCTGGCAGCGTGTATAACTAGAACCCCAGGCGACGCACAACCCGGCTCCTGCCGGACCCCGGGAGCGCGTCGCCCGGTTAGGGGGAAGCCGCACGTCGCGGAGGGGGACCGTCGTCCGGGGGCGCGGTGCCGTTCCGGCTCGTCAGCCGGAGCCTGGCACGCGTTGTTGACGAGGGTCGCGGCGGGTGGCCTGGTCATTGTCCTGCGGACGGTGCCGCACGGGGGCGCGGCGCCGTTCGCAGGACAAGATCCCCGCCGCGAGCCTCAGGCCTCCGTCAGCACCACCGGGCCGTCCTCGGTGACCGCGATCGTATGCTCCGCGTGCGCGGCCCGGCTCCCGTCGGCCGAGCGGATCGTCCAGCCGTCGCGATCGATCCGGTAGGCGTCGCGGCCGCCCGCCAGGAACCACGGCTCGATCGCGATCACCAGCCCCGGCCGCACGGGCAGCCCGCGCCCCGCGGGACCCTCGTTCGGCACGGACGGCGACTCGTGCATCGAGCGGCCGACGCCGTGGCCGCCGAAGTCGGTGTTGATCCCGTAGCCTGCGCCCCGGCCGACCGCGCCTATCGCCGTCGAGATGTCGCCGATCCGCGCGCCTGGTCTCGCGGCCGCGATCCCGGCCCGCAGTGCCTCGCCGACGGCACCGATCAGGCGCGCATCGGCAGGCCGGGCCTCGCCGATGGTGAACGAGGTCGCCGCGTCGGCCACCCAGCCGTCGAGCACCGCGCCGAAGTCAATGCTGACCAGGTCGCCGCTGGCGAGTCTGGCCCGGCCGGGGATTCCGTGCAGCGCGGCGTCATTGACCGACACGCACAGCACGGCGGGAAACGGCACCGGTGCGAATCCCGGCTGGTAGCCAAGGAACGGCGAGGTGGCGCCCGCCGACGCGAGCACCTCCCTGGCCACCTCGTCGAGCGAGGACAGCCGGACTCCGGCCGCCGCGCTCGTCCGCACGGCGGCGAGCGCCTCGGCGACCACCTTCCCTGCCGCCCTGATCGCGTCGATCTCCCCGGCGGTCTTGATCTCGACCATGCCGCATCAGCCTCCCACCGCACCCGTGGGCGCCGGAGCGCCCGAAGCGGCCGGAGCGCCCGAAACCCCCGAAGCGCCCGGCCGGGTCATGGCAGCGCGCTGATCTGGCGCGCCAGGGCGAAGTCGGCCTCCGTCAGCCCGCCCGCCGAATGGGTGGACAGGACGAGCGTCACCTTGTTCCACGAGATGGCGATGTCGGGATGGTGGTTGGCGGCCTGGGCCAGGTGCGCCACGGCTCCGGCATACAGCATCGCGTCGGCGAAGCCGCCGAGCACCGAGGTCCTGGTGATCTGGTTCCCGGCCAGCTCCCAGCCGACGGCGCGGCCGAGCTCGGCCGCAATCTCGTCCTCGTTGAGCAGCCTCATGAGACCCATCGTGGCAGCACTGCGCCGGAAAGCGCAGGATCACCGCGCAGGCCGCTCGCGCACCGGCGCACCGCGGGCCTGACGGCCGCCCTAGGCAGCGATAGGCTGGGCCACCGCGGCACCACGCCGCCCGCAGCCGCACCGCTGCCGCCGCTCCGCTGTCGCTGACGTCCCTGCCACCTTCAGGAGTCGCAGATGCCAGACCCGCAGCCCTCGGCGCCCCGACGCACTCCGCTGGCCGCCGTGCACGAGGGCCTCGGCGCGGCGATGACCGACTTCGCCGGCTGGCTGATGCCGCTGCGCTACCGCAGCGAAACGGCCGAGCACAACGCCGTCAGGCACGCGGCCGGGCTGTTCGACCTCTCGCACATGGGCGAGCTGTTCGTGACCGGTGACGGGGCGGCGGAGGCGCTGGACTATGCGCTGGTCGGAGCGCCATCGGCGATCGCGCCTGGCCGGGCCAGGTACACGATGATCTGTGCGCCCGACGGCGGGGTCATCGACGACCTGATCGTCTACCGGCTGGCCGGCGCGGAGTACCTGATCGTGGCCAACGCGTCGAACGCGAGCACCGTGGCGGCCGAGCTGACCGAGCGGCTGGCCGGCCGGGACGCCGTCCTGGCCGACCGAACCCTGGAGTACGCGCTGATCGCGGTGCAGGGGCCGCGGGCGGCCGGGATACTCGCGCCGCTGACCGATACCGACCTCGGCCAGGTCCGCTACTACGCTAGCTACCCGTCGACCGTGGCCGGTCGCCAGGCGCTGCTGGCGCGTACCGGCTACACCGGCGAGGACGGATTCGAGCTCTTCGTCGCGCCGCAGGACGCGGTCCCGCTCTGGAATGCGCTGACCGAGGCCGGGCAGGCCGACGGGCTGGTCCCGGCCGGGCTCGCGGCCAGGGACTCGCTCAGGCTCGAGGCAGGTATGCCGCTGTACGGCAACGAGCTGAGCCGCGACGTCACGCCGTACGACGCCGGGCTCGGCCGGGTGGTGAAGCTGGACAAGCCCGGCGACTTTGTCGGCCGCGCTGCGCTTGAGCGGCGCGCGGCCGCGCCTGCGGCCAGGACGCTCGTTGGCCTGGCCGGCAAGACCAGGCGAGTACCGCGGCACGGGTACCAGGTGCTGTGGGACGGCGCGCCGTGCGGCACGGTGACCAGCGGCGCCCCGTCCCCCACGCTGGGCAGGCCGATCGCGATGGCCTACGTCAGGCCGGAGGTGGCTGACGCGGGCGGCGCTGACCGGCTGGCGGTGGACATCAGGGGCAGCGCCGAGCCCGCCGAGCTTGTCCCGCTGCCGTTCTATCACCGGAGCTGACAGCGGCACGGTCAGGGTGCCCGCCCGGCCATCCCGGCAGCGAGACAACGACAACAGCATTGGGATTAACGAAAAGCCGCGCGTAACTGCCGGCCCGAGAAGGGTGACACTGGTGAGCGTTCCCGAAGAGTTGTACTACACCGCCGAGCACGAATGGATCTCGATCAGCGAAGCGACGGCCAGGGTCGGGATCACCGACTACGCCCAGCGCGCCCTCGGCGACGTGGTGTACGTCAGCGCGCCGACGCCAGGAACGCGGGTGTCCGCCGGTGACCCGTGCGGCGAGGTGGAGTCGACCAAGTCGGTCAGCGACATCTACTGCCCGGCCGACGGGGAGGTGACCGAGGTCAACCCGGAGATCGACGAGGACCCAGGCCTGGTCAACTCCGACCCGTATGGCGCGGGCTGGCTGTTCAAGCTGCAGCTCGACTCCCCCGACCAGGTGCCGCCCGGCCTGCTGTCGGCCGCTGAGTACACGGCGCTCACGCAGGAAGAGGAGCAGTGACGCAGGCCGCCGAGGCCGACGATCTGCGCAGGCTCAACGCGGCTACCGCTCATCTGGAGCCGCCATTCGCGGTCGTCGACCTGGCGGCCTTGCGTTCCAACGCCGCGGACATGACCGGGCGGGCCGACGGCACGCCGATCAGGCTCGCCAGCAAGTCGGTCCGGTGCCGACGGCTGATCGGCGATGTGCTCGCGCTTGACGGGTTCCGCGGCATCCTGGCGTTCACACTCCCCGAGGCGCTGTGGCTGGCCGAGTGCGGTGCCAGCGACGACATCGTGGTCGGCTACCCGACCGCCAACCAGGCCGCGCTGGCCAGGCTGGCCGGCCATCCGACCGCGGCCCTGGCGGTCACGGTGATGGTGGACAGCATCGACCACCTGGACCTGATCGCGCGGACTGCGGCCTCGGTGACCGAGCCGCAGCCGATCAGGGTGGCGATCGATATCGACGCCGGCTACCGTGCGCTGGCCGGCGCGGTCCGGGCAGGCGCCCGCCGCTCCCCCATCCGCACGCCCGCGCAGGCGGCGGCGCTGGCCAGGGCTATCGCGGGCAGGCCCGGGCTGAAGCTGGCCGGGCTGATGGCCTACGAGGCCCAGATCGCGGGGGTGGGTGACAACCCGCCTGGCCGACCGGCCTACGCCAGGGCGGTCCGGGCGATGCAGCGCAGGTCGGCAGCCGAGCTGGCGGACCGGCGGGCCGCGATCGTCGCGGCGGTGAGCGCGGTGGCGCCGCTCGAGTTCGTCAACGGCGGCGGCACCGGGTCCATCCAGGCGACCGCCGCCGAGCCCGCCGTCACCGAGATCGGCGCTGGTTCCGGGCTGTACCAGCCGGTCTTGTTCGATGCCTACCGGTCTTTCTCCGGGCGCCCGGCCGCCCTGTTCGCGCTGCCCGTGGTGCGCAGGCCGGGCCCCGCGGTGGCCACCGTGCTCGGCGGCGGCTACCTGGCCTCGGGGCCTGGCGACGCCGGCCGGCTGCCGCGCCCGTACCTGCCGGCCGGCCTCCGCCTGGACGGCATCGAGGGCGCAGGCGAGGTGCAGACGCCCCTGCTCGGTGCTGCCGCCGACGGCCTGCGGCTGGGCGACCGGGTCTGGTTCAGGCACGCTAAGGCCGGCGAGCTGTGCGAGCGGTTCAACGAGCTGCACCTGATCGAGGGCTGCGCGGTCACCGCGACCGCGCCGACCTACCGCGGCGAGGGCAAGGCGTTTCTCTGAGCGGCACGGGCGGGCGCCAGCTGCCGGTCCCGGCTAGTCCCGGCTAGTCCTGCGGCATCTCCTGGAACGGCCGGACCTCGACCGCCTCGCCGCAGGCCCTGGTCGCCTTCGCGGCCCAGGCCAGGGCGCCGTCCAGGTCATCGGCCTCGATCACCCAGAATCCGCCGAGCTGCTCCTTCGTCTCGGCGAACGGGCCGTCCGTGGTGATCACGTCGCCGTCGCTGACCCGCACCACCGTGGCCGTGTCCGGCGGATACAGGCCGCCGGCGAACACCCAGGAGCCCGCCGCCTTGAGCTCGGCGTTGAGTGCGTCCACGTCCTGGTATGCCTGCTGAGTCTGCTCGGGCGGGCGCTGCGACTGGCCGTCGACCATGTGGACTGAGAGCAGGTACTGCTTCATGGTGACCGTTCCCTTCGTGTTGCGACCGGACTTGAGCCGGTCTCTCACCATGGCTACGAACGCCGACTGGCTGGATCGACACGGGCCCGAGGGAGATTTCTCTCCGGGCCCGCAGCCACGGGCACCCCGCCCATACTCCCGCTCCGATGGTGACAACTGACCGCGGGCACGACAGGCTATGTCTCATCACGCTGCCCTGACTGGTAAGGAACGAGCTGTATGCCTGATCTGCTGACCCTCTACGCATCCACCCAGCCGGACAAGCTCGCCGTCATCGACGACCAGGGCAGCGCTGGCGTGGTCACCTGGACCTACGCCGAACTCGAGGCGCAAGCGAACCGGCTCGCCAACGCGCTCGCCGGGCTTGGGGCCAGCCGGGGCCAGAAGGTCATCTGGTGCGGGCCGAACTCGCCGCAGGTGGTCGCGATGATGAACGCGACCAGGAAGATCGGCGCGGTGGCCGTGCCGCTGAACTACCGGCTGACGCCCGAGGAGGCCAGGTACATCATCGTGCACTCCGACGCATGCATCGCCTACGTGGACGTGGAGTACGCGCACCTGTTCTCTGGCCTCGCCGACGAGCCGGCCGGCAGCCTGCGGCACGTGCTCGCCTACGGCGGCCCGGCGCCGGTCGGCATGGCGGGCGATGACCTGGTCGCCGGCGCGCCGGCCGAGCCCCCGGCGTCGGCCGACAGCGACAGCCCGGGTGCCACGATGATCTACACGTCGGGGACCACGGGCAAGCCCAAGGGCGCCTACCGGAACATGACCGACCAGTCCACGGCGATCGCGCTGATCGGCTTCATCGGCTACACCCCCGACGACGTCTACCTCACCTCGGGGCCGCTGTACCACAGCGGTCCGAGCGCGTTCATGGGCGCCGGGCTGGCCCTGGGCCAGACGGTCGTGCTGCAGCGCAAGTTCGACCCCGAGGACTGGCTGCGCCTGGTGGACACCTACAAGGTGAGCTCGACGTTCTCCGCGCCGCCGCTGATCCGCTTGGTGTGCGCGCTGCCCGAGGAGGTCAAGGAACGCTACGACCGGTCGACGATGCGGATCATGCTGGCCAATGCGGCACCGTGGAGCTACGCGCTCAAGCAGAGCTACGTGGCGAACTTCCCGCCCGAGTCGCTCTGGGAGATCTACGGGTCGACCGAGCTCGGCGTGAACTGCATCCTGGAGCCCAAGGACCAGATGCGCAAGCCGGGCTCGTGCGGCAAGTCGGCGCCGGGTGTCGAGATCAGGCTGCTTGACCCGGACGGCAACGAGGTGACCGGCGCCGGCCCCGATCACTCCGGCGAGCTCTTCGTCCGCTCGACCGGGGTGTTCAGCGAGTACTACAAGCAGCAGGACAGCTACGAGGCCGCGCGGCACGGCGACTTCCACACCGTCGGCGACATCGCGTACCGGGACGACGAGGGCTATTACTACATCTGCGACCGCAAGAACGACATGATCATCTCCGGAGGAATGAACATCTACCCGGCCGAGATCGAGGCGGCGCTCGAGCAGCACCCCGATGTCTTCGACGTCGCGGTCTTCGGCATCCCGTCACAGGAGTGGGGCGAGCAGGTGCACGCGACGATCGTGCCTGCTCCCAGCGCCACGCTGACCGAGGCCGAGGTGATCTCGTTCGCCCGCGAGCACCTGGCGGGCTACAAGTCACCCCGGTCGGTGTCGTTCGCGGACGAACTGCCGAGGACGGGCTCGGGCAAGTTGCTGAAGCGCCAGCTCAGAGCGCCTTACTGGGCCGGGCACACCACCCAGGTCAGCTAGCGCCCGCTCACGAGCCCCCGGACTCGGTCGGCTCCGTAGGCTCCCCCGGCTCCGCAGGCTCCCGCAGCTCCCCCGGCTCCCCAGGCTCCCCCGGCGCCGCAGGCTCCCGCAGCTCCCCCGGCTCCCCAGGCTCGGAAGGCTCCCCCGACTCCCCCGGCTCCGCAGCCTCTCCCGGCTCGGCCGACTTCCTCGGCTCGGCCGACTTCCCCGGCTCCGCAGCTGCCGTGAGCGGCACCGACGGCACCTCCGAGGCGGCGCGCTCCGAGTATTCCGCGCTCTGCCCGCCGCGCAGCAGCCGAATGACGCTGCGGCGGACGTCG
>Ga0335081_10004323_pt1 | contig 22385 bp, 18 predicted proteins | sample Lox_Sample_35_FD_206713 | JGI IMG/M metagenome (GOLD analysis project Ga0335081, IMG submission 206713) | Soil microbial communities from Loxahatchee National Wildlife Refuge, Florida, United States - Lox_Sample_3.5 | ecosystem: Environmental > Terrestrial > Soil > Wetlands | place: USA... | reverse complement strand
ATGACGTCTTCCATGCGCGAGCCGCGCAGGGTCTTGGCCGACTGCTCGCCCAGCACCCAGGAAATAGCATCGGCGATATTGGATTTTCCGCAGCCGTTCGGCCCCACAATGGCGGCGATGCCCTCGCCGTGAAATTTCAGTTCAGCGCGGTCGCAGAACGACTTGAATCCAAGAATCTGCAGCTTCTTAAGTTTCAGCACGTCAACCCCTCTCGGCCGGCAGGGAACCACGCTGGAGCATTTTCGCTAACTGTAGCTACGATGCTCAGCCGGGTCAAGCACAAAGGCCCTATATCTTGTAGCCCCTTGTGGATAACCCCCTCATATCGCATAGGTAACGCAACCGGCTCACACATCAGGTTGGAATCAAAGAGGAGGGAAGAAATCGCCCAAAGCTCTTAGGAGTTTACTCCTCAAAACGCACCAGAATCAATGCAAGTGTTGATGCGGGGGGGCTGCTCGCATCGCTACTTATCCCGTGAAATACACACATTGGTGGAAAAAAAGCCCGGCCAGTCGGCCGGGCTCCTTTTAGAACAGAAAACATCAGAATGGAAACTACGTCTCCCCGCCCAATCTCTGGAAGAAGCGGATAATGGACTCGATCCCGCGATAGAAGTTCGGGATGTGGAACTTCTCGTTGGGGGCGTGCAGGTTGTCGTCGGGCAGGCCGAAGCCCATCATTACGCTGGGAATTTTCAAGTTCTTTTCGATATCGCTTACGATGGGAATCGAGCCTCCCGAGCGGATGAACACCGTGTCCTTCTTGAACACGTCATGCATGGCTTCGGTGGCCGCCTTGATGTACTTGCTGTCGGTGCTCACCACCGAGGCCGGCCCTTTGCTGTGCACTTTGATCTTCACTTGAATGCCCTTGGGCGTGATCTTCTTGATGTACTTCTCGTACTTCTTCAGGATGTCGTCCGGGTCCTGATTGGGCACCAGGCGCATGGAGACCTTCGCGTATGCCCGCCACGGGATCACGGTCTTCGCGCCCGCGGCGGTGAATCCGCCCGGCATGCCGTGAACTTCAAGCGTTGGCCGTGCCCACAGCCGATAGAGCGTCGGATACTTTGGCTCGCCGGTCAGCGTGCTTGAGCCCACTTCATTCTTCAGAAAATCTTTGTCCTTGAACGGCAGGCGCTTCCACGCCTTCAACTCGTCTTTCGTAGGCGCTTTTACCTTGTCGTAGAAGCCCGGGATCAGGATCTTCCCGTTCGCATCTTTCAGCTTGCTGATGATCTCGATCAACCCGAAGAACGGATTGGGCGCCGCCCCGCCGTACATGCCGGAGTGCAGATCGATCTTCGGCCCCACCGCTTCGAGTTCGGTGTAGACCAGCCCGCGCAGTCCCACACAGAGCGTCGGCAGGTTGGGCGCGAACAGCTCGGTATCGGTGACCAGCGCAAAATCGGCCTTGAGCCGGTCTTTGTGCTTGGCTACGTAGTCGGCGATGGATTCGCCGCCTACTTCTTCCTCACCCTCGATCAGCACTTTCACGTTGATAGGCATGCCGCCGTTGGACTTCATCAGGGCCTCGAAGGCCTTGAGCTGCATCCAGAGCTGGCCCTTGTCGTCTACGGCGCCGCGAGCGTAAATGTTCTGATTGCGCTCGGTGGGCTCAAATGGCGGGGTGAGCCACTCGTCCAGCGGATCGGGGGGCTGCACGTCGTAATGCGCGTAGCAGAGCGCCGTCACCTTTCCCGGCGCCTGCAGCCAGTCGGCATAGACCAGCGGGTGTCCCTCCGTGGGAATCACTTCCACGTGCTCGAACCCGATACGATGCAGTTCCGTGGCCACGAATTCCGCGGCCCGGCGTACGTCGGGCTTGTGCTCATCCAGAGTGCTGACACTGGGGATACGGAGCAGGTCCTTCAATTCGTTCAGGAATCTCTGCTGATTCTCACGCGCATACATCACCGGAGCATCGACTGCGCTTGCCATAGGAATGTCCTTTCCAGCGCTGAGTATACAACCCGTCGGCAGGCCCGTGCAGCAGGTGCTACCGCCCTCACCGCCGTGATCACCGAGTACGTAAGTTCACCCGAGCGATAGGCCCGAGGGATCACTTCTATCCCGGCCGCGAAGTCCAAGGCCAGTGAGTCGCAGTGCTCGCCGACTGCCACGGACATGGTCATCCGAACCTGGCCGGCGAAAAAGGACTGAGATCAAAATCCGGTGGCGCACCGCGCAGCACCTGCGACAGGACGAGGCCTGTCACAGGCGCCAGCAGGATGCCATCGCGATAATGTCCGGTGGCAACAAAGTAGTCCGGCAAGACCGTGGCGCCGAGAATCGGCATACCATCTGGCGTAGCGGGACGCAGGCCGGCCCACGTTTCCTGGATGCGCGCTTCCCCCAGATCAGGAATGAGCCCGAGGGCAGCCTGGTGCAGATTCTGGATGGTCTTAGTTTCCACACGCTTGTCAAAACCAGCATCTTCGAGGGTTGAGCCGATCAGGATTCGTCCATCACTGCGCGGAACTATATACACTTCCGGCGCGCGGATCACATGGTTCACCAAGCCGTGCTGGCCGCTGACGACGGATAACATCTGGCCCTTGATTGGCCGGGTAGGGAAGGGCAGCGGGCCCACTTCACCCGCCCACGCCCCGCAGCAGTTCACAACCGCCTTCGCCGCATACCGCGTCTTCGCCGTTTTGAGGGCGACGGCGCGGCCGCCTTGCACTTCGACCTCAGCCACCGGTGAACCGGACGCCATGTCGACACCACGATGCTTCGCCGCCGCTATAGAAGCCGTAATAAGGGCGCGGGGATCCACACTTCCCTCCGGCGTCCAATAGGCAACTTCGCCCGAATACACAAGCCGTGGCTCCAGACGCGCAACCTCATACCCCGCCACCGGCCGCGATTCTGTAAATACATAACTTGTTGTCTCCGCCTGGGCCGCTTGTTGGAAATAGGCGATTGTGCCCTGGGTCCGCAAGTCCACGCGGACTCCCGATTCGTCTTCGACTTGGCGCGCGAACTCGGGGTACATACCGGCGCTCGCCTTGGCCAGCGGCCGCAGCGCAGCCGGCAGCATCGGATCACACCAGGCGAGCATACCGGCTGCTGCGTACGAGGCTTCCCGTCCGGGCTGGCCGCGCTCGACGATCAGCACACTGGCGCCCTGCCGGCGCAGCTCCCGCGCAAGCGAAACGCCCACAATACCGCCGCCGGCGATCACCACGTCCCAGCTCTGCACGCCAGCATTTTAGCGGAGCGGGCATTCTCGCGCCTCACGTTGACACTGCCGCAAGAGTGCTGAAACAATGATCCAGTTTGCGATTCTGAGAGGGGAATATGTCGGTTGAGGAACCTGAGGTACCGCCCAGCGGCGGGAACACGCTGAGAAATGTTTTGCTGGCAGTAGCCGCTATTTACGTTGCCGTTTCCCTCTACCTGATGTTCGACATGCACGGCCGGCTGGCGAGGGTGGAGAGCGCGCAGACCGCCGCCGGCATCAGCGCTGAAAAGCTGGCCCGGCGGGTGGCCGAGGACGAGGCTGACGCCAAGGCATCGCAGCGGGCCCTCGCCAAGCAGGTGGGGATGACGGAAGAGCAACTGGCACGCCGTACGGCTGAGTTGTCCCGTCAGCAGCGCGCCACCGATACCCGCATCACTGAGCAGGGTCAGCAGATTGGGCAGGTGAGCGGCGAAGTCGCGGGCGTGAAGGGCGAGGTCGCGGGCGTGAAGGGCGAAGTGGGCAACGTGCGCAGCGATCTTGAAACCACGAAGGGCGCATTAGAGCGCGTGAAAGGCGATTTGGGCCAGCAGAGCGGCCTTATCGCGCACACCCGCGAGGACCTCGAATATCTGAAGCACAGAGGCGATCGCAACTACTACGAGTTCACTCTCACCAGGTCCAAATCCACTACGCCGGTATCGACTGTAAGCCTGCAGCTCAAGAAGGTCGACCCTAAGCGCGGCAGGTTTACGCTCAACGTTATCGCCGACGATCGCACCATCGAGAAGAAAGACCGGACCCTGTTTGAGCCCCTGCAGTTCTATACCGGACGCGATCGCATGTTGTACGAGCTGGTGGTGCTGACCGTGGCCAAAGACAAGGTTACGGGTTACATCTCTACCCCCAAGAACGCGCCTACACCCGCGCCTACCGGGAACTGATCAGCAACCGAGGGCCGCCCCCTGGCGGCGGCCTTCAGTTTTCAGTTTGTCACTAGCCACCCTGCGCTTTTTCGCGACTAGGGGGTCTCCGCGATGACCATCGGACGTCTGTCGTAATTCTCCAGGGTGACGGTCAGGGACTTTCGCTTGTCGAAAGCCTCCTGCTTTACAGGGAACAGCACCAGCACCATGCCTTCGGTTTGTTCGCCGGGAGCGATTTTGGCCTCCGGCGCCAACGGCGCGCTCCGATGCAGCCCGAGATTCGGAAAAGCCTTAAAGTAACGCTCCAGGTCCACACTTGAGGCTGCGTTGTCGGTCCATTCTCCCTGATCGGTCTTGAGCTGGGCTTTGATTTCGCGCAGCCAGATCGGCTTGCTGCTCAGATTGTTGACACGCACCTGTATCAGGACGAAGGTTCCGGTCTTGTCCGGCAATTCCGCGGTGTGAACCTCCATGACGGCTCCCGATGCTCCGGGCTTGGGCCGCAGCAGGAAGACCAAACCAATCACTGCCGCACCCAACACTACGACCACGACGAGAACGGGCAGAAGCGGCGGCAGCGTCCACTTGGCGCTGTCCATTTCTTCGGTGATGGGGATGTGTCCCGCGTCCGGCGACGGCTGCGCGGGCTTCGGCTGGGTTGCTCCCTCGGGCATAGCCACTCTCCTTGGTATTCAGATGCGGGGTTCAGGCGAGGAGACGTAGCAAGCTACGTCTCTACCAGTGCTTCTTCATCGCCCTGGCAAACTTATCGGCCGGCAGCGTATTCAGTACATCCGCGTTGGTCAGCCATGCACGCCGTGCCTGCAACACACCGTACTTGATTTTCTCCAGGTGAGAGGTGTGATGGGAATCGGTGTTGATTACGATCTTCACTCCGCGCTCCTTGGCCATTCTGAGATGCAGGTCTGAGAGGTCCAGACGGTCCGGATACGAATTCAGCTCCATGGCGACGCGGTTCCTGGCTGCAGACTTCAGGATTGCGTCCAGGTCGAAGGCATAGGCTTCGCGGCGCAGCAACTGCCGTCCGGTAGGATGGCCAAGCATCGAGACGTGCGGGTTGGCGATCGCCCGCAGCAAGCGCTCCGTCATCTGCTGCGGCTCCTGGTTGAAGTGTGAGTGCACGCTGGCGATCACCAGGTCCATCTGCTCGAGCACCGCGTCGGAAAGGTCGAGGTCGCCATCGGCGAGAATGTCCACTTCGATCCCGGCGAAGATCCTGATCCCATCCACCTGGGTCGCGCGGATATTCTTGATGTGCTCGAGCGCCCGCGCATCATCGAGCCCGAAGGTCATGGCCAGGCTCTTGGTATGGTCGGTGATGGCCATGTAGTGATAACCGCGATCGCGGGCGGCGCGCGCCATCTCCTCGATCGTGCACCGGCCATCGGTAGTGTTCGTGTGCATGTGAACGTCGCCTTGCAGGTCTCTCTCGGTGATCAACGCCGGAAGGGCGTGCTTCTCCGCCAGTTCAATCTCGCCGCAGTTTTCGCGCATCTCGGGCGGAATGAAGTCCAGGCCCAATTTGCCGTAGACCTCCGCTTCGCTCCGCCCAGCCACCGGCTTCTCATCCTTCAGCCGCGCCAGTGAATACTCACTCAAGGTGTAGCCCATCTTCAGCGCCCGCTGTCGCAGCGCGATATTGTGCGTCTTCGAGCCGGTGAAGTAGCACATCGCCGCCCCGAACGATTCCGGGGCGAGCAGCCGCACATCCACCTGCATGCCGCTGCGGAGCTTGAAGCTGACTTTGTTCTCGCCGCGGGCGACGGTCTCCAGGATGCCGGGGAAAGCCAGAATGCGGGCAATCACCGCCTCGCGCGGTTTCTCACTGACACAGCACTTGCCGGTAACCAGGATGTCCAGATCCCCGACCGTCTCGCGCCCGCGCCGCAGGGAACCGGCGGGAGTAACGGCATCCATTCCCGGTATACCGTGCAGGTGCTGGATCAGCTTTTCAGCGGTGCGATCAGCCTCGTCCAGCAGGAAGCGCCCGGAAACGCGCCGGTATTGCTCGATGGCCTTCAGGATCTTCTGCTCGTTCTTCTCGCCCATGCGCGGCAGCTCGCGCAACTTGCCTGCGCGCGCCAGCTTCTCGACGCCGGCAGGATCGCAGACGTGGAAGGTGTCCCAGATGAGCGCTACCGTCTTCGGGCCCAGGCCCTGAATCTTCAGCAGATCGAGCATTGCCGGCTGGTACTTGGCGAGCAACTCGCAGTGCAGAGCGAGCTTGCCATCGCGGAAGAGCTCCTGGATGTGGCTTGCCATGCTCTTGCCGATGCCGGGAATCTCCAGCAGTTTCTTGATGTCGCCGGCAATCTCCGCCAGGGGCGTGGGCAGTGATTCCAGGGCCTGCGCCGCATTACGATACGAGCGGATGCGGAAAGAATCGTCGCCGCGGACTTCCATCAGGTCCGCGGTCTCGTACAGGATGGAAGCCACGCTCTTGTTGTCGAAGGTGGGCATGGTTGGTTGAGATTCTAAAGCGTTTTCATGGTCGATGTACCTATCCCTCTGTCATGGTGAGCGGCCACGGGCCGGTCTGTCGCACGAGTCGAAGTACCCCTACCCTGCAGTATCTTTCCCATAGGGGCCCTTCGACTCGCGCGTTAAATCGTGCCCTGCGCGATGCCAAAGGGTTGGGCGCGCTCGCTCAGGGTGACAGCGCTCGAGAGCACAGCTTCTCTGGTAACGGCCAAAACAAAAGCCCGGCCTCCTGGCCGGGCTGCGAGAGGAAGTCTTTCAGGATCTCTCTAGGAAGCGAGTTTGTTCACCTTGTCGGCCTGGGGACCTTTCTGCCCCTGCACGATTTCAAACTCGACGTCGTCGCCTTCCTGAAGGCTCTTGTAGCCTTCTGTGGTGATGGCGCTGTAATGTACGAAAACGTCGGCCTGTCCGTCCTCGCGTCCGATGAATCCATAGCCTTTGGCGTTATTGAACCACTTAACTTTTCCTTTCATGCGTGCCAACTTTCTCTCCTTTGAGTTTGGGGGCCCCGTACCGTTGGCGCGCTAAACCTTGGCGACGGTTTCACCCACACTATTCTTGCCGCACCAGGCGGGCGGACGGCGCTGCTATCGGGGAGTGGGAAGCTTCATCCGGTGGGCAGGAGCGTCTGCGACCTGGTGCTGCGTTAAGAAAATTTTCTCTCCCGCAAGCTCTGTTGTCAAGGTAGTAACACCCGTGGCTATCGCTTACAATCCATTTCTTGCGGCGGACCAGATTAGCGCGCCAGGCTGTGCTGGTACCACAGGATACCGGCAATGGTTTTGCCATCGCGCAGCGTGCCATTCATGGCCATCCGCGTCGCCTGTGAGAGAGGGAAAAAGCGCTTGGCGATCATCTCATCTTCTTCGGGCTGAGCAGTGCCGCGGGTGAGCCCGCGTGCCAGATAGATCGCCATGGTTTCGTCCAGAAAGCCGGGGCTCGAAAAGAACGTGAATGCATGGCGCCAGTCGCGCGCGGTGATGCCGGTTTCCTCCAGCAGTTCGCGCTGGGCGCCCGCCAGCGCGCTTTCGCCCGGATCGATACGTCCGGCGGGCAGCTCCCAGAGCGATGCGCCGACGGCATGCCGGTATTGGCGCGCCAGCAAAACCCGTGGCTCGCCTTTCTGCTCATCTACGGCCAGCACTACTACCGACCCCTGGTGCCGGACCATATCTCGCCGCAACGGCTTATCGATGCCAGGCTCGCGCACGTAGTCGGTGGTAATGCTGAATACTGGGCCGCGATACACGGTTTTCGACGAAACAACCCGCGCCTTGCGCTTTTTGCTTCTGCTCTTTTTCTTCATGGTGAGACTATAAATGACGGTCACGTTTGTAGAGACGTTGCTTGCAACTTCTCGATCGGTTGCCAAGACGTAAGCAGGCTACGTCTCTATCGATCGCGCAGAAACCGAGACGTAGCAAGCTACGTCTCTACGGATCCAGTTTCGATGGCTGCTGACTACCGACAGGGAAAACGTCCCAGCATCACGCTGATCGGTCCGGGCAATCTCGGGCGGGTGCTGGCCCTTGCGCTCCACGCCGCCGGCTACCGCATCGATGAGATTGTTTCGCGCAGTGCGCGCGAATCGCGCCAGCGCGCGCGTGCGCTGGCCCGCCAGGTTGGCGCACGCGTCGCGACCTACCGAGACGCGCAGCTCGCCTCAAATATCATCTGGCTGTGCGTGAGCGACGACGCTATCGCTCCCACGGCAGTTGTTCTTGCCAAGCGCGGAAGCTGGAAAGGAAAAATCGCGCTGCACTCGAGCGGAGCGCGCAGCAGCAGGGAACTGGAGGCGCTTCGCCTCCGCGGCGCTGCGGTGGGATCGCTTCATCCCATGCAGACGTTCGTCCGCGCATCACGGGCAACGCTGGCGGGGGTGTCATTCGCGGTCGAAGGAGATCCAGCCGCCATCAGCATCGGCCGGCACATTGCCCGCGATCTTGGCGGAAGCGTTTTCACCATCCGGCCGGAAGCCAAAGTTTTGTATCACGCCATCGGTTCGTTCTGTTCGCCAATGATCGTCGCCACGCTGGCAACGGCGGAGCGCATCGCGTGCGCCGCCGGCATCCCGCCTGCAGCGGCCAAGCGGATCATGCATCCCATTCTGCGTCAGACCATCGCCAATTATCTCGCCAAGGGTCCGGCAGCCGCTTTTAGCGGACCGATTAACCGCGCTGATGTCCACACTATCCGTAAGCATCTCGAAGCCTTGCGCGAGGTTCCGGGAGCTCGCGATATTTATCTGGCACTGGCGCATTCGGCCATGCGCAGTCTGCCCATTCGCGATCGCCAGGCTGTACACAAAATATTGCGCTGAACGAAACTTTCGAGCGACGCCCGGCGTTCTAACGAGAGTACAATCCTCGCCATTTGAAAAGGGGGATCACGCCATGAGAGGACTCAGGCTGTTGTGCCTGCTCCCGATCCTTGCGCTGTCGTCGTTTTGTCAAAACCCCTCTAAGCCGGCTCCAGGAACCGGCTGGCCCAAGGAACTGGATGAAAGCAGCACGCACTATGCCATTTATCAGCCTGAAGCCGAGAGATGGACGGACGGCCAGTTACAAAGCCGCGCTGTGGTCATGATGTCGGAGGCCGGCGGGAAACCTCGTTTTGGCACCATCTTGATCTCCGCGCACACCCGGGAAGACGCAGACCACCACTCGGTCACGCTCGAAAATGTTGAGATCGTCTCCGGCGATTTCCCCTCCGGCGCTTCCGACCAGGAAAAGGCTTTGGGAGTTATCCGCAAGCATCTCGCGGAGTGGCCGCGGACTGTGCCGCTCGACCGCTTGCGCGCGGACTTGAATATCGCGGAAGCAGAAAAGGCGGGCGACGCCGTGCCGCTGAAGAATACTGCGCCGAAGATATTCTTCAGCCCGCGGCGGGCGGTTTTGATCCTGGTGGATGGCGACCCGGTCTATCGCGACGTGGAAGCGACGAAGTACCAGCGCGTTCTCAATACCCAGGCTCTGATCTTGAAGGACACGTCGGACCAGCGGCTTTATCTTGATGGCGACGGCCGCTGGATGACGGCAACTCAGCTCGAAGGTCCGTGGAGCGAAGCGCAGCCGGCACCTGCCGACCTGGAGCGCGTGAAGGCGCAAGTCAAGAAGGCCGCAGAGGCGGAGCCGGGGAATGCCGAGCAAGCCCAGTCGTCACCTGCGAATGCGAAGCCGCAGCAAGTGCCGCCGATGGCCCCTGTCGTGCACGTCAGCACGGTGCCTGCCGAGTTGATCCAGACCAAAGGCAAGCCGGAATTTTCCCCCATTCCCAACACCCAGCTTACCTACGTCACCAACAGTGAAAACGACATTTTCATGTACCTGCCGACGCAGGAGTATTACACGCTGATCAGCGGCCGCTGGTTCTCCGCCAAGGCTTTGCGAGCCCAGTGGAGCGCAGTCGGCTCGAGCGAGCTGCCTAAGGATTTCGCCAAGATTCCGCCGGATAGCCCCAAGGCGTCGGTGCTGGCATCGGTGCCCGATACCAAACAGGCGCGGCAGGCGGTAATCAGCACACAGGTTCCGCAGACCGCCGCGGTCAAGCGCAAGGACGCGAAGCTGAACGTTACCTATGATGGCGATCCGCAGTTCAAGCCCATCGAAGGCACCAGCCTGCAGTACGCGGTTAACACTTCCACCGACGTCATTCAGGCCGAAGACAAGTACTACGCCTGCCACAACGCTGTGTGGTTCGTTTCCCCGGCGCCCACCGGGCCATGGGTGGTGGCCGATTACATTCCCGCCGAGATCTATCGCATTCCAGCGAGCTCTCCGCTCTACCACGTCCGCTACGTGCGCGTGTACTCGGCCACGCCGGACTGGGTGTACTTCGGCTACTACCCGGGCTACATGGGAGCTTACGTGTGGAACGGCGCGGTCGTCTTTGGAACCGGCTGGGCTTATCCGGGATGGTATGGCCGCTATTACTTCGGCTGGCCCTGGACCTGGGGGCTCGGCTTCCGCTTCGGATTCTGGGGCGGCGGATGGTTCTGGCATCCCTGGGGATGGGGCGGCGGATGGTATCACCCCTTCTGGGGTGCGCGGGCCTGGTACGGCGGCTATTGGGGGCACGGCTGGCTGGGCCGCGGCGGAGTTTGGGCGCGAAACGTCAACGTCTACAACCGTTGGGGAGGCTCGACCGTAGTGACGCGCAATGTGCAGACCGCGAGCACTTCCAGAACTGCACAGGCGCAATCGGCACGCACCAGCCAATCGCAGACAGGGCACACTGCGGCAGGTTCGCGGACGGCATCCTCCCAGAGCCACACCGGGCAGAATGCGGCAAACAAGAGTTCGGCGGCGGGGAAGAGTACCGGAGCAAATAAAAGTACGGCGGCGGCCAACCATGCCGGCCATGCTGGCGGCGCTGGGGCAGGAGGTGCCCACGGCGGCGGAAAAGGCGGAGCAGGGCATGCTGCAGGAGGCCACGGCGGAGGACGGCGCTAAGCCGTTGCTGGGCGCGGCGCGGCGCGGCAGATTCCCCGGCAATCCTTTGCAGGCGGGCAGGGATGCTGCATCCTTCGTTCAGACGAAGCGCTACCCGAAAATGTGTCCCATCTTTTGCTGCTTGGTCTTGAGATAGGCCTCGGAGTGGGGCTGGGCTTCGGCCACGCATGGGACACGCTCGACCACCTCAACTCCGGCTCTTTCGAGCGCCTGCACTTTATCAGGATTGTTGGACAGCAGGCGCACTTGGCGCAGGCCGAGCGCCTTCAGTACCTCGGCAGGAAGCGCAAACTCTCGCTGGTCGGCCTTGAAGCCAAGCTTCTCGTTGGCTTCCACGGTATCGAGTCCCTTGTCTTGTAATTCATAGGCTTCGAGCTTAGCCATTAAACCGATACCGCGCCCTTCCTGCTGCTCGTAGACCAGGACGCCGGAGCCGGCTGCGCCGATCATCTTGAGCGACATCTCGAGTTGCTGCTGGCAATCGCAGCGCAGCGAGCCAAAGACGTCGCCGGTCAGGCACTGCGAGTGGATGCGCACCAGCGGCGGCTCGGAGCGAAGGTCTCCCATCACCAGCGCAACGGCAGTTTCCAAGCGGCGCTCCGCACCGCATTGCGCCTGCCCTTCAAAGCCCATGATGCGGAAATGTCCCCAGCGAGTGGGAAAATCGGCCTCCGCGACCTTGCGCAGCTTGTAGCTGTTGCTCACGAATTGATTATTACATGACGTCAGCGAGCTGGAGGCAGGAAGCAGGAGGCAGGGAGCGGGAAAGCAGAAAAAAACCAAGAACTCCAGCCACAGATTTCACAGATGCGGACGGATCTCGCCTGCCTGCTGCCTCCTGCGTCCTGCCTGCTGCCCTCCCGTGCTAACCTTCTCTGCGCGTGGACTCGCGTTTCATTCTCGTCACTCTGCTGCTGAAGTTGGGTGTCGCTGCCGCGGTCAGCAGCGCACTGGTACGCTCGCGCTATTTCAAGGCGCTGCTCTTCCAGGAAGAACGCACGCTGGCGCAAAAACTGCACCTGATGCTCTTTATCGTGATCCCGTTTGCCCTGGGCGTGCTGGTGCGCATCTCGGTGCGTAACTTCCACGCCGGCGATCTTTCGGTGGAAGCCGCCATTCTGATGGGCGTCATCGGGGGCCGCGTAGCCGGCGGAGTAGGTGGCGCCCTGCTCGGGCTGGCCGCGCTTTATAACCACGAACTGGCCGCGCTTCCTTTCGACACCTTCGTGGGCCTCGTGGCGGGCATGTTGCGCAATGCCGCTACCGACAAGGAGTACATCTGGACCTTCACCCCGTTCATGGACCTCAGCCTCTATCGCTGGATCCGCCGCAACCTGCCCTTTCCGCGCATGGACTGGCAGACGTTGTTTTTCCTGTTCATCATGGCGACGCAACTGGCGCGCATGGAGCTGGGTCGGGCCCTGCCGCGGCAGTTTTTCTTCATCCCCGGGCCCACCTGGACCACGCTGCTGGCGGGCTACGCTACTACCCTCGCCTGCGTCGCCATTCCGCTGAAGATTTGGAACAACACCCGCATCGAGATGAAGCTGCAGGTGCAAGAGCGCCTGCTGCTGCAGGCGCGCATGGAAGCGCTGCAGAGCCAGATCAACCCTCACTTCCTGTTCAACACGCTGAACTCCATTGCTTCGCTGGTGCGCTTCGATCCGGATATGGCGCGGGTGCTGATCGTAAAGCTGGCCAGCATCCTGCGCCGGCTGCAGCGCAAAAGCGACGCCTTCGTGCAGTTGCGCGATGAGATGGAGTTCATCAACGACTATCTCGATATCGAAGTCGTACGCTTCGGCCGCGACAAGCTGCGGGTGATGAAAGACCTCGATCCCGCCACCCTCGACATGATCGTTCCCACCATGGTGCTGCAGCCGCTGGTGGAAAATTCCATCAAGCACGGCCTGGCGCCGCGCATTGAGGGTGGAAGCATCACCCTGCGCAGCCGTCTCTCGGATGGGTTTCTAGTGATGGAAGTGCAGGACGACGGCGTGGGCGTGGCGCTGGCCGGCGACAGCGCTGTTGTCGAGCCCGGCACGGGGATCGGCATGTCGAACGTTGCCGAGCGCCTCAAGCTGCTTTACGGCGATGCCGCCACCATGACCATCTCCAGCGCCGAGGGCAAAGGCACGTTGGTCGTGCTGCGGGTTCCGGTGCTGACGGCCGTGGACGCGGTGGAAACCGCCGGCATCGTCGCCTACGAGACCGGCTCCAGCACGCAGCGATAGAAATTCTCGTACTCCGGAATGATCTTGGTAGAGCAGAACCTGGTCTGGGCCGCGATGCGGGCGCGTTTGCCCATAAGCCGCAGCTTGGCCTCGTCGGAAAGGAGTTCGATGGCTCGTCTGGCCATCGTGCTTACATCGCCGACGTCGGCCAGCAAGCCGGTCTTGCCATCCTCGATGACTTCGGGCACGCCACCGACGCGCGTGGCTACGGTGGGCACTTCGCAAGCCATCGCCTCCAGCGCTGCCAGGCCAAACGACTCCAACTGGCTGGGCATGAGCATCAGGTCGGCTACGGCGAGCTTCTCGTGTACCCGGCCCTGTTTGCCGAGGAAGTGGACGCGCTCCTGAATACCCTTGCGCCGCACCATCCACTCCGCCGTTGAACGTTCGGGTCCGTCCCCGATCAGCATCAGCCGCGACGGAACCTCGCGCTGCACCTGCTCAAAAATCTCGATCACATCGGAAATGCGCTTGACCGGGCGAAAATTGGAGAGGTGCACCAGAATGCGCTCGTCGGCGTGCGCGTATTCGGCGCGGTGCTTTTCGATCTCCGGATCACGCCGGTAAAGATCGCAGTTCACGAAGTTATAGATTACCTGCACCGGTCGTTTGACGTCGAAGACCTGCAAGGTGCGCTCGCGCAAATACTGCGAAATGGCAGTGACGCCGTCGCTCTGCTCGATCGAGAAGCGCGTGATCGGCAGATAGGAAGGGTCGGTGCCCACCAAAGTGATGTCTGTGCCGTGCAGCGTGGTAACGAAGGGCAGCCGGCGCCCGCCACTCGCGGCAAGCATTTGCTTCGCCAGCAGCGCGCTCACCGAGTGGGGAATCGCATAGTGCACGTGCAGCAGGTCGAGGCTGTAAATTTCGGCCACTTCGGCCATGCGTGTGGCCAGCGCCAGGTCGTACGGTGGATACTCGAACAGCGGATAGTTGGAGACGTCTACCTCGTGAAAGTGGATGTTGGCGCGCTCAATGTTCAGGCGGATGGGCTGCTGATAAGAGATGAAGTGAACCTCATGGTCGCGGTCCGCCAGCTCCATCCCCAGCTCAGTGGCCACCACCCCGCTGCCGCCGTAGGTTGGATAGCATGTAATCCCGATTTTCATGTGCTTTATCGATTAGACGGAGCGGCGGACATTTCGACTCAATTCCAGCCTCGCTTCACATTGTAGAGACGTAGCTGGCTACGTCTCCCGAAGCAGTCGATAAGACGTTGCAAGCAACGTCTCTACCGTTTAGAGCTGGGCGTACGAGATCAGTTGCACGGCCGCCGCGGCGATGGCCTGCCGCGCCGCGTCTGAGGTGAGCACGCGCAGCTCCTGCTGGCGCGATTCGCGCAGGCGCGTCTTCACCGAGCGCAGTTCCGAATCGCAATATCCGGGATGGCAGACCAGCTCCCACGTTCCCTCCGGCAGCGATCCCACGATGGCGGCGAAAAGTTGGTCGTCGAGGGCACCGGTCGCGACCATGCCGAAGGTGCCGTCGGTGGTGAGCATTCCCGCGTCGGCAACGGCCTGGCGGAATCGCGCGCCGAAGCGCTGTAACAGCTTCACCTCCGTGTATCTGGTCCAGAGCCGCGGACGGCGGGCCAGATGCGCCAGGGCAAGCGGCTTGAGCGGCACAAACGGATTACGCACCGCGCGTACGCCGCACGCCTTGGCTGCCCGCAGCAAGGGCGCGAGCACCGGCGGCAACAGGTGCACGTGCTTGTGAGAGTCGAGGTGAGTCACGGGCAGGCCGGTCTGCTGGATTCTGCGGATTTGCGCCTCGACTTCGGCCGCGATCTGATCTGCATTGAAGCGATGGCGGAGAGCGTGGCTGGCGAACGCCAGCCATCCATCATGGAAACGCGGGCTTCGCTCGCTTGCGACGAGGGTGGGCACTTCCGGAGCCGAGAGCACCGGCGCGCCATCGATCAGCACCACGTGGCAGCCGACGCTCAGCCGGGCATCGCGCGCTCGCGCCACCGCGTCTTCCACGGCGCCGGCATTGGCCATCAGGGTGGCGGAGGTGACCACGCCACGCTGGTGCGCCTCCACGATGGCGCGGTTCACCCCAAGCGTGAGCCCGAAATCGTCGGCGTTGATGATCAGCCGTCGCACGCCGCCAGTGTACGCGAGTACCGAGTACTGAGTACCGAGTGCGCGACCGCGAGGTTATACTGGCTTGCGCGATAGTGGGCGGTTAGCTCAGCTGGTTAGAGCGCCTCCCTTACAAGGAGGAGGCCGCAGGTTCGAGTCCTGCACCGCCCACCAGCACTGTTTCCGCCTGCTATACTAAAACTGTGGCGCCCGCTTTTGCGGGGACGTAGTTCAGTTGGTTAGAACGCTGCCCTGTCACGGCAGAGGCCGCGGGTTCGAGTCCCGTCGTCCCCGCCATCTTGGTGTAGGTCCTTCGCTGCGCTCAGGATTTCGGCTGGCGGCTCCCGCTTCGCTCACGCCGCCAAATCGCCTCAAGTTCGAGTCCCGTCGTCCCCGCCATCTTCCTTTACCAGTTGCTGCATGCGGGCGTAGTTGACTTTGGTCAGATCGCGCTGTGCTTCCCATGGCTGCCAAATTGCCCCGTTCCTGCCTCGTGCCCACCTCCACGAGGATTTCCCCCAGCTGTACCGACCGGCCGGATTCTAAGTTGATTCGGGCGACAGTACCGGGGAGGTCGGCGCGGGCTTGGCGGTGAGTTCAGTGGAAGGTGATCGTAAATCGGTGGAGCGGACTCTGCTCAGCGAACTAAGCGAACGTGAATGGTGGGAAACATACCCTCAATCCGGCTGACGATCCTGCTGGAGAGCCGCGTGGCTTTGCGCGCCGACTCCTGCTGCTGCGCCGCGCGAACAGAGATCATCTCTCCGACTACCGCGGCCAGGACGGGCAGCGTGCTCAGATCCTGTTCATCGAAGGCGCCCAACTCGCCGGAATAGATCTCCAAGTGACCGACGATGCGCTCCTTCTGATAAATGGGGGCTGCCACCGTGGAGCGAATCACCAGTCCTTGCTCGAGCGAGGAATAGAACCGCTTCTCGGTATCGGCGAGGGAAATGGCTACACCGCGCGCGCCTGTCAGCATACGGGCCAAGTCGGCCATCAGATCCAGGGCCGCCGGCCAGCCGCCAGCTACCTGGAGGAATTCTCGGCCTGTATTCGAAGGACGACTCGCCGCCATTCCGGCGCGAACCCGGCGCGCGAGAGATTCCGAAAGTTTGGCGAAGCGTATTCCCGCTTCCGCCGAATCGTTTGCCCAAGCCACAGTCCCGGATGTGCGAATGGGGGCGCGCGATCCCGGAAGGTGAAATTCGAGCCACAAGGTGGCGCCGGGGTGCACGGGGTGTCCCAGGGCCTGCACTCGCAGCCCACCTTCACCGATGTTGACGACCAGGGCCGCGTTCTTCTCGTCAATGCGGACAGTGATCGGCCGCTGGGCGGCAATCCGCACACGTACGTGCCGCCGCCGGTCCGGAATGCGGGGAGGGAAGTCACCGGACTCTGCGCCACGGGTAGTCATGACCGGCAATTCGTTAAGGGTTTCCGCGACCAAGCGAATCCACGCCCCTCAAGAACGGGTTCTATCGTTCCGCCGGCGGCGGAACGGATGGCAACAGCCAATCTCAGCACTAAGACGAAGTCTTCCAGCTAAGTCAGCAACAGTAGGCAGTCTGGCTACGGCCAGATAGGTTTCGTGTCAGTGGCCGCCGCCACCGCGGGGGGTTTGGCTTGCACCGTGGGGTAGGTGCGCACCGGAGGCGGCGCTATCTGCACTTCGTTCAGCTCCTCCTCCAGCAATGGAGCCACAACGCGAAGGGCCTGAATCTCCTTTTTCAACCGCTCGATCTCCGTCTCTTTCTGCCGCAGCACCTCATAGATGTTCTTCATGGCTACCCTACCTCAAGACACACGGGGATCATTAGAAACCGCAGACTCAATTTTTTTACTCTGCTTCAGTCTAATTGTCAAAGCGGTTTTGTCCGCAGGTTCCCGCGCGGTTAACCGGGCATCGCGCTGGTGTGAGCTATTTTGTCGGTTTCAAATTCCACACCACGTGTATGCACACATATGGCCCGGCGTGGATCAGGGAAGATCAGGGCGCCGCGCCGAAATCTCCTTGGCCCGTTCACGCGCCCGTCGAGCATCGCCGGGACGCTGCTGGCGATCATAGAGCTGGGCGAGTTCCAGCCAGTCCGGCACGCTGTCTGGGACCAGCCGCACGGTTTCCTCCTGATGGGAGATGGCACGCTCTGTCTCTCCCAACTGGCTCCAGGCATGTGCGCGGCCCCTCGCCAGCCCGGACAAGAATGCGTTATCGCCTGTCTTCGGCGATTGCGCGCGGAAGCGGGCGCTGGCATCGAACGCATGCAATGCCCGGCGCGGCTCCTGCGCCTGAAGATAGGCATATCCCAGGGCCAGGAGTTCACGATCCGGCACCCGCAGCAAGTCAGCCGCGGTTCGCCAGGACCTGATCTCATCGTTCAGACGGCCTTCCCGATGGTAGAGGCGGCCCAGGGCGGACCAGGTTGCAGCGTTCACTTCAAGCTCGGCTGAGCGACGATATTCCTGCTCCGCCTGGCCGAAATCGCCCGTTTCCTCGAGCAGAGTGCCCCGCAGAAAATGAACGAAGGCGCTGTCCGTGAAGATGCTTAGCGCATTCGAGGTCGCGGCGAAAGCCTCCGAATCTCTGCCCAGCGCATGCAACACCGCCGCAGTGTTGGCCCATTGATTGAACGCGCCGATCTTATGGTTGTCAGAAAACTTATGCGGCAGGGGAGCCTTTGTGCAATCGATCTGCAGCCTGCGAACCAAAGCAGCGTTCTGCGGACTCTCCCGCAGGAAAACGGCGGATACTTCATCCAGGTACACCGGTCGCCACTGATTGCTCGAGCAGAACGCGCGCAGCACCGGAAAAAGCTCCAATCCATAGAATCGCCCCAGCGGCACGATGATTGTGTTGATGTCGTATTTCTCCGCTTCTCGCTGCCACTCCACTGAATCCGGTGGCGTCGAGAGCAGGGCCTGGTTGCGCTCGAACAGTTTTTCGCCAAAGGGAAGCGCGCGCCCATCGATGTAGTCGGGATACTTCTGCCCCAGACGCCAGGCGAGGAATCCACCCTCGTTGTAGGTGTTAAAGATGCGCCCTGGAATACTCTGCCGCTCGATGAACGCGGCAGCGCTCTCGGGAAACCACCAGGAGAGTCCGGCGCCAAATGAGCTCAGGTTGCTCCCCAGGTAGACGCGATTGCTTACCAGGTCGGCGGCCCGCAGGCAGGCGAGGCCAACCATGGCATAAGCCAGCGCGACAGCGACCAGAGATCCTGCGCGTTTCTGCTTGATCCTGGTCCAGTTGCCGGCGAGAGCGGAGGAAAGCATGGCGCCTGCGATCACTACAGTAAGTTCGGCAAAGAATGCCTGAAATCGGATGTGCCGAATCGCCAGGCCCCCCGAAGCACACAGCAGGATGGCCACCCCGAGTTTCCGCTGGCGCAAGGCCAGGGCGAGAGTGGCGGCGGCGACCAGCAACAGCACGTAAAAGGCGCCGTCCGGCGTGCGCAGCGAAAAACTCATGCTGGCCAGCGTCCAGTTCAAGTGAAGCGGCGCCCACTCCGTGATCCATTGCGAATGCGAGGGAGTGGCGCCTTCCTGGCGAAAAACCGCGCGATAGATTCCCGCTCCCCAGGGGTTGGCCACGGTCGCCGCGACGGTGGCGAGCAGCCAGGGCCACGCGTATCCCAGCCGATCCGCGGCTGCTCGGCGCCGATCACCCCATAGCATCTCGAGAAATTCGATCAGAAGATATGCGGCCAGCAGAGCCAGTCCGGCCACGAATCCCAAGTGAAGATTTACCCACGCAGCCATCAGCAGCGGCAGAAGCCACAATCGGGCCGGGCCATGCTCATACTGTCGCCACAAGATGGTAAGGAAAGCTGCGAAGAGCACCACCGTGAACATTTCCGCGCGAGCGGTGGCGCGAAACGCGATGACGGGAATCGCCAGAATGGCCAGGGCTGCCCAAAGCGCCGAACGTCCCGAGATCAGCAGAGCGACGGCACTTGCGCAGGCTACGGCTCCGAGCCAGGAGAGCAGAGCATAGCCGCCGATAACATAAGCGGCATAGAAGAATAATCCCGCCCCCACCGGATAGATCCAGGGCTGACCGTGCGCGGTGTAGGAGAGAACGTCCGTCGAGGGAACTTGATGGTGCTGTACTACCCAGCGTCCGCTGGCCATCTGCCAGCCGAAATCGTAGTCGCCCACAGTACGCAAGCCAGCCAGCAGCGCGTAGGCCAGCGCCGCCAGGCTGAGCAGGATGTACAGTTGCCGCTCCAGACTTGGTGCAGGGCTGGCGATAAGGCGCTTGTGGCGCTCCGCGTTTGGGTGGGGCTTCGTAGCGCTCTATGTTCCAGTCGTCCTAGAGGCGGGATATTCTACATGACCTGCCGGCGCAAGCCTGCGCCGGCACGCCTCTAGCGGTGCCCGTCGTGGCCTGAATCGAAGCTGTCGGATCCAAAGAAGGTTCTCTCACCGCCGGGGACCAGAACCCGCCCAATCACCAGGATCGTTTCATCGTGATCGCGGTGCCGCGGTTCCTCGGCATGAAAGCGACAGACCAGATCCGGGAAAGTGTCAGCATTCACATCCTCGAGATGGCAGTGCTCGGCCCGCGCGTGATGATAACGATCGTCCTCTGGGAACAAGTGCAGGGTGGTCTGGACGATCTCTGCAGCGCTAAAGGCTGGCGAGCCGAAAATAGTTACCGTGATCTTGTTATCGAAGTCCCATCTCCAGTCGCCGCGGAAGTCGCGGTCGATATCGACCTTTACCGGAAGGCACTTGCCGGCTTGCCTGGCCTTAAAGATATGCGCAATCCTTTCCTGTGGGAGGGCGCGGCCGAAGAGCTCGACCTCGTCAACTTCTCCTGTAAAAGCGTGCGGGAGACAACTTGTACAGAACGGGTTGTAGTCGCCGATGAACAGGTCATTGGTAGCGATGGTGGCCGTCAGATCGTAGGCAATGGGAGTGGTGGCCGGAGTGCCGGTACCCACCTCAGCCCCATCGAGAAATAAACGGACTGCCGTTTGGTCATAAGTGCCGGCGACGTGGTGCCATTTCCCATCCCAGATTCCGGCGCCGGCATCGGGCGAAAGCGTTACCACCGTTCCGTCGAAGACATAAAACTGCAGGCCGCCCGAAGCGCCGGTGTAGAGAGCGTAAGAACTCTCGAGATCGCCGAGCCCGCCTTTGGAGACAACGTATCTCGCCAATCCGGGCGATGACGGGGAGTTGACCCAGGCATCCACCGTGATCTGAGCGGGTTCGAGGCTGGCGCTTTGCAGAACCTGCACAACCTGGGTGCCGGTGAAGCTGAAAGCGTCGGCCACCTCGCCCGAGGCATAGGCCACAGGGAAGGTCGTAAGGCCGTCATTGCGGCCGAAGTAATCGAGCGTGGTGCCATCACCGGTCCACCAGGAAATCATTCCTTTGGGTGGAGGCACGCACATCTGGCTGAACGCTTGGGGAACAGCAAATCCGACGAAGAGTAACAACAGGCCGAGGGCAGTAAAGTTCAGCTTCATACGTCACTTCGCGAGGTTTATTGGTCGTGCTAGGACAGACTGGAGTTTCTCTGCAATTGGCCCGGCGGAAAACGTCACCGAAGCAAGAGTACGGCAGTAATCAGGGGGAATAAGGACAGTTACTCCCTCGATTGGGCGATTTGGAACGGAAAAAGCGGCTCAAGGTTGTGCTGGAGGGGCCGGGCGGATTCGAACCGCCGACCTAGAGTTTAGGAAACTCTTGCTCTATCCATCTGAGCTACGGCCCCGGCTGATTCAGCTTAGCACGCAGCGCGGTCCAGGACACATACTGTGCAGCTGCGCCGGCTTCAGTAGACACCCGATTGCGCATTGATCCGCTCTGCCGTTTTGAAGGCATCCACCATGCTCCAGATCCACAGAATGGGCGCGATCACGAATCCAATGAGCACCCACATCAAAAGCACCGAGCAGAAGTACGCGATCATGAAGGCGACACCCTTGCCGATCTGGCCGTTGTAAATCTGCCCGAGTCCGGCGATGAAAAATGAGAGGACAACCGCCACGCCGGGATTCTTGGCGGCGCGGACGACAACCACCTGCGGGGCGGCGCCGGCCGCCGATCCTGATGACTGTACAACGATTCCCGGCTGTGGAGTCCCGCACTGCGAGCAGAACCTCGCGTCACCGATCTCTCTGCCGCACTTGCTGCAATACATGCGTTCCTCCGGCTGTTTTGCGCAGATTGGATTCGGCGCTGGCTTTAGATTTTTCCTCTCACTTGCCGAATACCAGCACTACGAAGGTGTTGGCAACGATCGCCGGACGCGGGCGGGGCTGAGAGGGAGTAGCCTGCGGCGCGGGGCCGAAGTCCGCGGTTACGAGATAAACCCGGTGCGTGGCAGGATCGAGTGTCATGGTTCGAGCACCACGTTGCGTGGCAACATTCTCCACGACGGTGAATTTGTCAGCCGTTTCCTCATGGATTACGGTCAGGGTGCCGTCGCCGTTGGAGGCATAGGCGTTCTGCAACCCGGGATCAAAGGCAGTGGCATCGACACCACTTCCGATCGGCAGGGTCGTAATCACCTTTCCGCTATCGGCGTCCAGCACGGCCATCAGCTTGTTACCGCAGCCCGAGAACAGACGACGGTGCTCGAGATCTATCGCAAGCCCGGTCGGTTCTTCGCAGGGGGCAAGCGGCCAGCGCGCCACGACTTGCAACTTGCGCGAATCGAGCACGACCAACTGACTCTTGTCCTCGAGGTTGACGTAGACGCGCCCGCGACCATCGGCAACCGCGAACTCTGGCTTGCCTTCCAACGGCACTGTGTCTACAACTGCTCCGGTTGCCGCGTCGATGGCCGTGGAATCGCCGGAACGGCCATTCATAGCGAAGACCCGTTTGCTGGCAGGATCGTAAACGATGGCGTCAGGATTCTGCCCCGCGTTAGCGTGGCCAATCGTCGCCAGAGTCTTCAGGTCGAAGATGGTCACGGTGCCAGCGCGGCCATTGCTGACGAAGCCACGGCCAAGCTCCGGCGCCAGTGCGATGCCGTGCACACCT
>Ga0335081_10004322_pt1 | contig 22385 bp, 19 predicted proteins | sample Lox_Sample_35_FD_206713 | JGI IMG/M metagenome (GOLD analysis project Ga0335081, IMG submission 206713) | Soil microbial communities from Loxahatchee National Wildlife Refuge, Florida, United States - Lox_Sample_3.5 | ecosystem: Environmental > Terrestrial > Soil > Wetlands | place: USA... | reverse complement strand
ACAGGCATCGGCGTGCACGCGCCGCACGCATTCGCGAATCGGCTGGAACGTGGTGCGTCCCTCCAGTGGCCGCAACGCTGCCGCTTCCTTCGCCCGGAAGCGCGCGATCGGCGCTTCGCCCGTGGTGCCGTGCACGCGGGTATCAGCCACTTCGCGCATCCACCAGGCGAGGTGGGCTTGCAACGCGGCCAGCGAATCGAAGTCGTGGCCGGCGATCGCGTTGCGCTTCACATAGCCCACCCCGCGTTCATCCTTGCCCTTCGTGCGTGCCCGGTAGGGCGCACAGGCTTTGGGCAACACGTCCCAGTAGCGGCAGAAGGCGTGGAAGCGGTCGTTGAAGCGAACTTCGCGTGTTTGCGCGTCGTGGAAGTTGACCAGCGGCTTGGCGTTGTCGATCAGCAACTCGCCCGTCCGACCGCCAAAGTAATGAAAGGCGCCCTCGATGCCGCCCCACCATGCCGCTTGCCGCTGATGATCGAACACGGCCACATAGGGCCGCCGCGAATAGCCAAGGGTGGCCACAAACAAGTGCACCTTCACCCGCTCGCCGGCGAGCGCCACCATCGTTTCGCCGAAGTCGATCTGCAGCTGTTCGCCGGGAGCCGTTTCAAAGCGGATCGTCGCCAATTCGGCTGCGCGCAATTCGCGGCGAAATGGCGCCACCGCCCGCTCCACCGTGCGCAGCGATACCGTCACGCCGTGCTGTCGCTCCAGATCCTGCCGCACCACGTCGGCGTTGCCGCGATGTTGCTGCAGCCGCTCGCCCAACCACGGCTCGAGTCCGCGCAGCGCGCGCTCGCGCTGAGGCACCTTGTACGCCACCCAGCCGCCACTACGCAGATAGCGGCGTACCGTGTTCTTCGAGCAGCCCATCTTGCGCGCGATTGACTTGATCCCCAGCCCCGCAGCCCTCAGCCGCAGCATCTGCGCCACGTCCTCCGGCGTTTGCATCACCTGCCCCCCCGTCCTATCGATAACGGGGAGAGCTTGCACGACTCCGCCCATCTGGAATGTCCCTCCGGTTTCGGGGGGTCAATTCCTGGTGTCGTTCAGGGGGTCAATTTACGCTGTCGCCTGACACCTATCCGCCGGTGACCTTCGCGTCAGCGTATTCCGTACAGCTAGCGGAATATCCGGCCACGTACCTTTTGGTCCAGGCCTGCTCGGGCTGCTTTTCGCCAGATTAAGCTGTCTGGCTAGGCGAGCGACCTAAGCGACACGCAGGTCGCACAGCTGAATTTGTAGAGCGCCCGCAAGCTATCGGATCGACGCCCAAGCAGCCCTGCCGCGCCCCGGATCAAATCGGCGCTTGGCATCCAAAGATGCCAGCAGCGCCAGCGCCCCGCGCGTGCCGACGATCATGATGGGGAACATCGCCCAGAACGGGATGAGGAACACGTAAAGAAACCAGCCCATGCTGGGCGTCATGATGCCGAGGAACGTGAACAGCCCGATGATGCCGAAGATGAAGGCGCCGAGAAGGATGCGCTCGGGCCAGCCGAGTTGGGCCCGGTGAAGTGCACATCCGCGCTTGCCGCGACGATCGGTCGCGCCGACGATCGTGCTCACGCCGTCGGCGACGCCGCGGTCGAAGTCGCCTTGCTTGAACGCGGGCGTAATGACATTGCGGATGATGCGGCTCGCCGCGACGTCGGTGAGCGTGCCCTCGAGCCCGTAGCCCACCTCGATGCGCAGCTTCCGATCCTTCGGCGCGATCACCAGCAGGACGCCGTTGTCCCTCCCCTTCTACCCAGCTTCCCCGCTTCGAAGACTTGCGCAGCGTACTGCTCGAGCGACTACTCGCCGATCGTCGGCACGGTCAACACCGCGATCTGGTTGCCGGTAGCCTGTTCGTGCGCCTTCAGCGTGGCGGCGATCCGCTCCCGGCTCGCGCTTCTGCAGCAGCTCGGCGTCGTCGACGACGCGGCCGGTCAGAAGCGGCACGTCGGCGGCGGGCGCCGGGCCGGTCCACGCGAACGCGAGGCAGAGGAAAGCGGTCGCCGCTACGAGCGACCGCTCGATCACGAAGGACCCTGCTCTTCGATCGAGCCGTCCGGCAGCTCGTTGGCGCCGCCCGGGTTGCCAGCGAAGCCCTTCGCGGCCAGCATCTGGCCGGCGAGCGAGACGCCCGCGTGCAACGCATCGGCGAAGCGCGCGTCGCGCAGCAGCGGCATCATCGCGGCTATCACCCGCTTCCAGTCGTCGGCCCCCACCCGCCCGTACAAGCCGACGTCGGGCAGGATCTCCACCCGCCGCTCGAACTTGCACACCAGGATGAGGATCGCGCTGCGCGACCGCGTCTTGAACAGCTCCCGGCGCAGAAACAGCGATTGCGCGTAATGCCGCACCTCGAGATCCCGGATCGCCGGCCGGAGGAAGACGCGCGCGTACGCCGGCACGAGCACCGCGACGAGCGCGCTGGCGCCACCCGAGGCGAGCAGCGCCACGGCGCATACGAGCGCCACATGCGACGAGGGCCACGCGGGTTGCATCGCGTCGAACGTCACGATCCCGAGCGCGGCGAGCGACACGCCGAGCGCGAAGGCCATCCAGGGCAGCTCGGCGTAGGTATCGGCCTTGGCCACGAGCGCGGTAACGATCTGCACGCCGGTCCGCGCCTCGACGCGCGCGATCGCGGCGTCCAGAGGATCGGATTTGCGGGAGAGGCTCATGCCGCCTTCTCCGCGGAGGGTGCGAGCGCGAGCGACATGTACACCACGTCATCGAGCGGGTTGTCGTAGTATGGAGCGCACTCGCGGAAGCCGAGCCGCGCGTACAGCGCGCGCGCCTCGACCATCCAGGCGAGCGTGTCCAGCTTGAGCTCGCGATAGCCGATCGAGCGCGCCTCGCCGACGATCGCGCGCGCGAGCCGCTCGCCCCAGCCCTCTCCACGGCGAGAGGGCTGGACATAGAGCCGCTTGACTTCGCCGACGCCCTCGGCGCCGGCCGCGCTCTTGCCGCAGCCGCACGCAGTAGCGAGGGGTCGGAGCGCGACGCATCCGAACGCCTGGGCCCGAGAACCGCCCAGAAGCAGCCGCCCGCGCGGCGGAGCATACGCGCCCGGGAGCTCGGCGAGCTCGCGCTCGAAATCCTGGAAGCACAGGTCGACCTTCAGCCACTGCGCGTACTCGACGAAGAGCGAGCGCGCGAGCGCGACGTCGTCGGGCGTGCGCACCGCCCGGATCGCCTCGGTCTCGGCCCGCTCGCGGGTCAGGTCGTCTTGTCGCATGTGCCGGTTCTGATCTCGGTCTCGGCGTAGCCGTTCGACAGCTCCTTCATCCGCGCGACGGCGGCGGCCGGCGGATCGCGCACGACCAGCACCGTCTGCATGATCGACTGCGCCCGCGGCGCGACCTTCGCCGCGATGCCGAGCGTCTGCAGTGCGGCGACCCGCGCTCGGGCCGCTTCCTCGGTGCGAAACGCGCCGAGCGCGATCGCGAGGCGCTGCGGTCCCGCTTCGACCAGCGAGACGTCGCGAACGTTCTGGCCTTTGAGCTGCTCGACGCGCCGGTCGGCGTCGGGCTTGCTCGCCGCCGGCGGGATGAACACCCAGTAGTTGGCGATGACTTCGACCTTCTTCTGGCTCACCAGCGGCGCCAGATCGAGCGCCTCGAGCTGCGCCAACGCGCGCGTCCGGTCGCCGTCTGAGAGTGGCCCCCATTCGACGCAGACGTCGGCGAGCGACGAGACCTTCGCCGGTCCCAGCGCCGCGACCTGCTGCGGCGTCAGGAGCGAGATCTTGTCCGGCTGCACCTGCTGCGACAGCCTGATGGCCTCACCCGCGCTCAGGGAGTCGAGATAGATGTAGCCTCCCAGCGCGAGATTGGCCAGCAGCAGCAGGACGACGAGAGTTCTCATCGGCGCTCCGAAGCGTGCGCGAGCGCGAGCACGCCTTCCAGCACCAGATTATCCACGACCTCTACCGGCTCGGTAAGGTACGGCGCGATGTCGGCCGCCGCGCCTCCGGCCAGAAAGGCCTTCGGCGCGGCGCCATCCTCGGCGAGCCGGCGGCGCATCTGCTCGATCGCGCCGCACACCGCCTGCATCACGCCTGAGGCGAGCGCATCGGCGGTGTTGATGGGAAAATCGTGGACCCGGCCCGGCGGTACGCGCAGCGCCGCCGTGTTGGCGGCAAGCGCCTGCAGCATCATGTTCAAGCCCGGAAGAATGAAGCCGCCGCGGAACACGCCCGTCTCGTCGAGCGCATCGACCGTCACGGTGGTGCCGGCGTTGACCACCACGCAAGCCGAGGGGAAGAGCTCGTTTCCGAGCCGCTGCCGCGCCGCGATCAGCGAGGCCCAGCGGTCGGCGCCCAGCTGCGAGGGACGCGCGTAGCGGTTGTAGACGCCGCACGCCTCTTCCTGCGCGAGCAGCCACTCGGGCACCGCGCGCCAGCGCACGAGCTGCGCCTCGATCCGCACCCGGGTCGCCTCGCCGGCGACGTTGACGCCGACTACGCGCGACGGCCGCTGGAGGTTCTGCCAGTCACGCAGCGCCAGCGTGCCGATCTCCTGATTCGGAATATTGCCCGTAGCAAGCCAGCCGTGCGGGCCTTCGAGCCCCCATTTGAGCCGGCTGTTGCCGCAGTCGAGAACCAGGATCACGACGGCCGCAACGACACTTCCCCGCTCACGAACCGCAACGTGCGTCCTCCGCTCGCGACGAGCAGCGCGCCGTCGGCGTCGATCCCGCAGACCGTGCCGTTCACCTTGCCGCCGTCGGGCAGGAGCACCTCGACGGCCTTGCCCTGCAGCGCGTGCCGCCGCAGCCACTCGGCGCGAAAGCGCGAGAAGCCGCTGCGCGCGTACGCCTGTAGCGCACCGGCGAGCTCGCCGACGATGCGCGCCGCGAGCGCGTTGCGATCGAGGCCCGCGTGCGGCGCTACCGACGCGAGATCGGTCACCGCCTGCCCGATCGATCGGCGCACCGCGGCGGGCAGCCGGACGTTCAGGCCAATGCCGATCACGGCGACCGACCGTCCAGGCCCGTCGCTCGCAATCTCGACCAGCACGCCGGCCAGCTTCGCTCCCCGGTGCACGATATCGTTCGGCCACTTGAGCCGGACGTCCGCGAAGCCCTCGTCCTCGAGCGCGCGGCCTGCGGCGAGGCCGACGACGAGCGGCAGGGCGGAAAGCTCGCTCGGTCCTCGAGCGAAGCGCCAGCCGAGCGAAAAGGTGAGGCTTCCGCCCGGAGTCGACGTCCACCCGCGGCCGCGGCGGCCGCGGCCCGCCGTCTGGCGCTCGGCGACCAGCACGCGGCGATGGATGTCGGTCGTCGACAAACGCCGCAGGAGCTCGCTGCTGGTGGAGTCCACGCTGTGGACGACCTCCACCGCGAGCCGGCGCCGGCCGGCCATCGCCGCGACGATCGCTTCACGGCCGAGCGGCGCCGAAGCCGGTTCGCCGGCGGACGATCGGCGCGGCGGCGAGGATCCGAGGGCGGAGAGCACGGTGGCGCGCGGAATCGGCGGTCAGCCCTTGAGCACGCCGCGACGGATCTGGTCGAGCTCGATCGACTCGAACAGCGCGCGGAAGTTGCCTTCGCCGAATCCCTGGTTGCCCTTGCGCTGGATGATCTCGAAGAAGATGGGACCGATGAGCGTCGTGGTGAAGATCTGCAGCAGCATTTCGTCCTTCGCCGGCGCGCCGTCGAGCAGGATGCGGTTCTCTTTCAGCCGCGCGGTGTCCTCCTTGTGATCGGGCAGACGGGTGCCGAGCAGATCGTAGTAGGTGTCGGGCGTGTCCTGGAAGGCCACGCCGCGCGCGCGCATCGACTCCACCGTGGCGTGGATGTCGTCCGTGCCGAGCGCGACGTGCTGGATGCCTTCGCCGTGGTAGGCGACGAGGTATTCCTGGATCTGCGACTTGTCGTCGGCGCTCTCGTTGATCGGGATGCGGATCTTGCCGCAGGGGCTGGTCATCGCCTTGCTCTTGAGCCCAGTGAGCTTGCCTTCGATGTCGAAGTAGCGAAGCTCGCGGAAATTGAACAGCCGCTCGTAGAACCCGGCCCACTCCTCCATCCGGCCGCGGTGGACGTTGTGGGTGAGGTGATCGATGTAGGTGAGCCCCGCGCCGCGCGGATGCTGCTCCGCGCCCGGCAGCGGCACGAAATCCACGTCGTAGATCGACACGCCGGTGCCGTTGCCGGGATAGCGGTCGACGAGGTAGATGAGCGAGTCGCCGATGCCCTTGATCGCCGGAATGTTGAGCTCCATCGGCCCGGGGTGGCCCTCCACGCCCCAGGCCCCTGCGGCGGTGGCGCTGCGGTAGGCCTGGCCCGCGTCGCGCACGCGGAAGGCGATGGCGCAGATCGACGGGCCGTGCACGCGTGCGAAGGCCTGGGCGAAGCTGCCGGCTTCCGCGTTGACGATGAAGTTGATCCCTCCCTGGCGATAGAGCAGCACGTTCTTCGAGCGATGCCTGGCGATGGGCACGAAGCCCATCCGCTCGAACACCGCGCCCAGCGCGGCCGGGTCGGGCGCCGCGTACTCGACGAACTCGAAGCCGTCGGTGCCCAGCGGGTTGTCCCAGAGCGTTGGTTCGTGACTGGCCATGGCGGGCATCTGCGGCGGACGACGCTTAAGGATAACTCGCCCGGGAGCCCGCGTTCAGCCCGCGAGCAGGCGCAGGAGCTCGGCGTGGAGCGCGCGGTCGCCGCAGGCCACGACGTCGCCACCTTCGTCGCACGGGCCGCCGTCCCAGCGGGTGATCACGCCGCCGGCCGCCTCGACGATGGGAACGAGGGCTTGCACGTCGTAGGCTTGCAGGCCCGATTCCACGACTGCGTCGATCATCCCCATCGCCAGCAGGCAGTAGCCGTAGCAGTCGGACCCGAAGCGGGTCAGCCGCACCCGCGCGCGCGCGCGGTCGAACGCCGCGCGTTTGGCGTCGGTCGCGAACATGTCCGGCGCGGTGCACGCGAGCATCGCCTCGTCGATCCGTGGGCACGAGCGAGTGCGCAAGGTTCGGCGCTCGCCGCCACGCTCCCAGAAGGATTCGCCACCGGCGACGGCCGCGAAGGTCTCGCCGACGAACGGCTGGTGCATGACGCCGAGCTTGGGCCCGCCGCCGTCGTGGAGCGCGATCAGCGTTCCCCAGTGGAGCTGGCCGAGCACGAAGCTGCGCGTGCCGTCGATGGGATCGATCACCCAGGTGAGCGCCGAGCCGCCGCCCGAGATGCCGTGTTCTTCGCCGCGGATGCGATGCTCGGGATAGCGGCGGGAGATCGCGTCGCGGATCGTGCGCTCCGCCGCGCGATCGGCCTCGGTCACCGGATCGTAATCGCGGGCCGTACCCTTGTTGTCGATCGCGAGCGGTGAGCGAAAGTGCGGCAGGATCGCCGCGCCGGCGGCGGTCGCGATCTCGCGCGCGGAAGCGAGATACGCCTCGAGCTCGTCCCGGGTCACGTCGGCTTGGGCACGATCGCCACGCCGGCGAGCTTCTCCTGGGCCTCGACCAGCGAGGCAACGAACTTGTCGCCGAAGCCGAGCAAGTTGGCGGTCACCAGGCTCTGATGCACCGCGCCGCCCACGTTCGCCGCCACCGGCAGCGAAGCGGCGAAGCGGTTGTAGTAGCGCAGGTCCTTCATCGCGTTCACCAGCGTGAACTTGAGCCCCGACAGGTCGCGTGACTCCAGCATCCTGCCGACGATCAGCTGAAAGATGCCGGAATTGATCGCGCCGGCCGAGATGATCTCGTGGAGCTTCCCGATCGACACGCCGGACTTGGCGCACGCCGCGCAGGCTTCCGCGGTCGCGGTCGCGATCGACATCGCGAGGAAGTTGTTGATGAGCTTGAGCATGTGGCCGTGCCCCGGCGGGCCGGCGTGGATCACGTTCTCGCAGTACGCGGCGAAGACGGGCTTCAGCCGCGCGAAGGTCGCGTCGTCGGCGCCGACCATCGTGTTGAGCCGTCCCTCCTCGGCTTCTTTCGGCGTGCGCGCGAGCGGCGCGTCGACATAGAGCGTGCCCTTCGGCGCGAGGTCGGAGCGGACCTTCGCGGTGGATTCCGGCTCGGCCGTGGAGGTGTCGACGACGACGAGGCCCTGCCGCGCGACGCCGAGGATGCCGTGGTCGCCATAGACGATCTCCTCGACCTGCGGCGAGCCGGTGACGCACAGGATCACGACGTCGGAGGCGCTGGCGAGCTCCGCATTGGTCTTCGCCTCCCTGGCGCCGGCGGCGAGGATGTCTTCCGCGGGCTTGCGGTTGCGGTGCACACGGACGGTCAGCGGGAAGCCCTTGGCGACGAGGTTCTTCGCCATGCCATGGCCCATGAGGCCGAGGCCGATGAAGCCGATGCGGGGTCTGTGGGTGGGCATATCGACGATTCCCTCAAGGCAAAAAGGCAGGGCCGGCGAAGCGGCGCGCCGAAGCGGCGCCATTCTACCTTGCGCCGGGCCGCCACGGACCCGGGGCGCGAGTCGCGCCTAATCGACGGCCGCCGGAGCCGCCTGCAGCACGCTCGCGCGCCAGCGTTCGTAGCCCATCAGCACGATGCCGCTTCCGGCGATGACCACGATGCCGGTCGCCGTCCAGCCGTCGGGCAGGGTGCCGAACACCAGCCATCCCGCGAGCGTGGACCACACGAGCTGGATGTAGGTGAACGGCGCGATCGCCGAGGCGGAGGCGCGCTGGAAGGCCCTTATGAACAGCAGGTGACCCACCGAGCCGACCACCCCGATGCCGATGAACGCCGCGAGGTCCGAAGTGGGGTACGCGCCTTCGCTCGGCACGAACGGCGCGCCGAGCGACAGAAGCAGCGTGCCCACGAGACTGGGATAAGCGAGCAGCACCATCAGCGGCTCCCCGGCCAGCACGCGGGTGATGATCTGGAACACTGCGTACAACGCGGCCGCGGCGAGCGCGAGCAGCGCGGCGGGACCCAACAGCGTGTTGCCGGGACGCACGATCAGCAGCATGCCGATGAATCCGACGATCACGAATGTCCAGCGCGGTCGCGTCAGGCGCTCTTCGAGGACCCATCCCGCCATCAGCGTGACCATGATCGGAGCCGTGTAGTTGAGCGCGGTGGAATCGGCGAGCGGCAGGTAGCGCAGCGCGGAAAAGAAGCACAGCGACGAGGCGATGAGAAGCACTGCGCGCAACAGGTGCAGCGGCAGGCGGCGGGTGCGCAGCATCGCGCCGCGCATTCTCGGGCCGAGGACGGCAAGCACGACCAGGGCCTGCACGCCCCAGCGCGCCCAGACGATCAGCGGAACGGGATAGCGCTGGCTCAGGTGCTTCACCGACACGTCGACCATGGTGAAGCAGGCGGTCGCGCAGACGATCAGGAGCACAGCGGAGAGCGGGACGTGCGCGTGCTGCCTTGCGTTGTTCTGCAGTATCTCCACCGCATCGGCCGCCTCCGTACGGCGCGAGCGCGATTCTACGCCATCGCCGCGGCCCGCCCCGCCCCGATCGGAAGGCGCATAATGGATGCCGGGCTCGAGCCTTGGAAAGGACGATCAGGATGACAACGAGGTCTCTCGCCGGCGCCCTCGCCGCCCTCGCTCTCTGTCTGCTGGCGGGTATCGCGACGCCCGCCTCGGCGCAGCCCGTGCCACAGCGCAACCGCATCGTGATCCAGGTGAGCGACGGCGACGCGGCGAAGTGGAACCTGGCGCTCAACAACGCGCGCAACCTTCAGGCCGATCTCGGTGCTGCGAACGTGGAGATCGAGATCGTCGCCTACGGGCCGGGAATCGGCATGCTCAAGCGCGACTCGCCCGTCGCGAGCCGCATCGCCCAGGCGAGCGACTCGGGCGTGAAGGTGGTGGCTTGCGAGAACACGATGAAGGGCCAGCAGCTCGCAAAGAGCGACATGCTCGCCGACATCGGCTTTGTGGGCGCCGGCGTGGTCGAGATCATGCAGCGCCAGCAGGAGGGCTGGGCGTATCTCCGGCCGTAGCGTCGGTTGCCGGCCGCACGAGCGCGCCCAGGCGCTCGATCAGCCGCTGCTTCTCGAGCACGATGGCCGCCAGCGCGGCGAGGCCTTCGGTGAACGCCTGGTCGTCGGCATCGAAGGTCGCGGGCGAGCCGTCTGCCGCTCGGGCATTGACGAGCTGCAGCACGCCGATCACCTCTCCGGATTGATCGATCATCGGCACGGTGAGGAACGAGCGCGAACGGTAGTGATTCACCGCGTCGAAGGCGCGCGCGCCCTCGAAATCGAAGCCTTCGGCGGTGTACGCGTCCTCGAGGCGCACCGCGCGCCGCGAATGTACGCAGTGGGCAACCACGGAAGCGTGGTTCGGCGCGCCGCCGGGCTTATAGAGAGGCGGCGCGTCGATCGACAGCGGCGTGCCCGCGGCCCATCCGCCGCGGATGCGCAGCGTGTCGTTCAGCAGCAGCGCGAACGCGAGCCTGCGGCCGGAGTCTTCGACCAGGTACACCGAGCCGCCATCGGCCCGCGCGGCATCCTTCGCGGCCAGGAGGATGCGCTCGATGAGTCGCGCGGTGTCCGGTTCCCGCGCGATCGCTCGCGCGATGTCGAGCAGCTGCGAGAGCCGATCGGACTCGGCCATGCCCAAAGCATACGCGTTGCCGCGTCGCGAGCGCCAGTCGGGCTCAGCGCCCGCGTCGCGGTCGTCGGCAGGCGACCCTTGGCAAGCGTTGGCCCGTGACGGACAATGCGACGCTCGGGCGCGGGTGTAGCTCAATGGCAGAGCAGAAGCTTCCCAAGCGTGCGACCTGAAAGTCGCGTCGGTTGGCTGACCGCTGCGCCGCTGACGCGAAAGCGTCGATCAAGTGCAGTTAACCAGCAGATGGATATGGTGCGGGTGTAAGCCCGCACTTGCGGCATAAGCCGCGTAGAGAGCTGTCATACCGGGTCTAACCACCCGGAGGATGACCTGGCGTTCAGCCGCCAGTAGCCTAGGTGCAGTGCGGGGCCGGTAACGGCCCCGTGCGAAGCGCACCGACGATGTAGCCGCCCCCACGGGGGATGTAGGCCCCGCGAGGGGTCGACATGCGTGCGGGAGTCACACTCGCGCGAGGCGCTAGGCTGGATCACAGGGTTAGCGCAAGCGAACCGCTGCAAACGTCGCCCAGCCTTGAAGAGCCAAACGTAACTTGCAATACCGGGCTCTGGCCAAAACGGCATGTGATCGGATATCCGCCTGCTTGGTGCGGATACGCTGACAAACGATCACCGGCGAAAAGGCGGGACCCTTCTGATCCGTGCTCTTTGCGCGGAACAGGGTAAGCCCCATGTGGTGTCTGGCCAGTTCGGCAGACAAAGGCGACCGCGAGGCCATCCGCAACCGCAGAGGGTAGAGGATCGTGGAGAAAGCGAATGCCGGCCTGTAAGAGGTCGGATAGGGGATGCAAAGATCGCCCCGACGCGAAAGCGTGCTGACTTCCACGTGGTAGCCTATCGCGAGATAGGTCTGTACCGAGAGACCCGAGAGGGGACGATGTGCTGTCCCCTTCGGGGGCAGTGCGTCCATCCCTTTTGGGAACAGGGCGGGTGTAGCTCAATGGTAGAGCTCCGGCTTCCCAAGCCGGTTACGTGGGTTCGATTCCCATCACCCGCTCCATTCAACCGGAGGTTGATATGGACGCAGTGCAGTTCGAATGCGATGTCGCCTCCACGGCATGGCAGGGTTGGCACCAGATTCCTTGGTCCGACGCTCACCATCTCGTCGCGAGGTTACAGACACGTATTGCGAAAGCAGCAAAGACAGGCGAGTGGCGGAAAGTGCGCTCCCTGCAAGGTCTACTCACTCGGTCCACCACCGCGAAAGCGTTGGCGGTCTGCCGGGTGACGGAGAACCGAGGTCGAAAGACTCAGGGAGTTGACGGCCACTGCTGGGATACTCCTGACGACAAGTGGCACGCGGTCGAGAGCCTGAGCAACAAGGGCTACAAGCCGAAGCCGCTGCGTCGGATACACATCCCCAAAGCAAGTGGCGGGAGGCGCCCATTGGGCATCCCCACGATGCGCGACCGGGCGATGCAAGCGCTGCATCTATTGGCGCTGGATCCTGTTGCCGAAGTGACCGACGATCAGCACTCCTACGGCTTTCGCCGTGAGCGCTCGACCGCGGATGCCATCGAGCGAGTGCGCAACATTCTTGCCCGAGACTCCTGCGCGGAATGGGTGCTGGAATGCGACATCAAAGGTTGCTTCGATAACGTCAGCCACGACTGGCTGCTCGCCAACGTTCGCATGAACAAAGGCGTGCTGCGGAAATGGCTGCGAGCAGGATTTGTCGAAGGAGGTACCATCTCGCCGGTGCTCGCGAATTGCGCACTGGATGGCCTGCAGCATGAGCTTGAGAGACTGTTCGCAACGGTGCGACAGGCTCGCGCGGCGAAGGTCAATCTCGCGCGTTACGCGGATGATTTTGTGATCACCGGCAGCTCACGCGAGCTGCTGGAATCGCAGGTCAAGCCTCTCGTGATGCGATTTCTGGCAGCCCGAGGGCTGGTGCTCTCCGAATCGAAGACGGTTGTCACGCATATCGACGACGGATTCGACTTTCTGGGATGGAATGTGCGAAAGTTTCGCGGACAACTGGTTATCCAGCCGTCCAAGAAGAACGTCAAGGCGTTCCTGAGCAAGGTCCGCGACACGTTGCGGAAGATGTGCACGGCGCGTCAGGCCGACGCGATCGAAGAACTCGTCCCCGTCATCCGGGGCTGGGCGAACTATCACCGAAGCCAGATGGCGACACGCACGTTCTCACGATGCGACCATCAGGTCTGGCAGGCGCTATGGCGGTGGGCTTGCCGCCGACACCCCCAAAAGGGGGCGCCGTGGATCAAGCAACGCTACTTCCGGCGCCACAAAGGCCGCGATTGGCGCTTCGCGGAGAAGGACAAGCTGCTGCCGACCTTAAGTGAGTTCCGGAAACGGCCTCACACCAAGGTCAATGCGGCGGCGAATCCCTACGATCCGACGTTCGACGAGTACTTCTCCAAGCGGCTCGCCCGCAAGATGGATGAAGCACTCGAAGGGCGTCGGAAGCTGCGTTGGCTGTGGTGGTGGCGGCGAATCACGCGAGACACGGGGTGGCATCTGCATCACGTGCTCAAGCGTTCCCACGGCGGCTCGGACAAGCTCACCAACTTGGTGTTGCTGCACCCGGGTTGTCACACGCAACTTCATGCAGTGGAGTAATCGGCCCTGCTGGTCGGTTCCTATCGGGATCGCCTTTCAGGCGGCTTGAGCCGGATGCGGGGAAACCCGCACGTCCGGTTCTTAGGGGAGGAGGTCGCCGCGAGGCGGCCTCCTTACCCGACTTACGACGAGGGTTCGACTCCCTTCACCCGCTCCATCCGCACTGCGGCCCGGAGCGGCGACGCGCCTGCGACGGGACGTTCGTTACAGTTTGTAACGCCCTAAAGCCAAGCCGATTGCGCGATAATTGCGGGTTCTCCGGCTCGCGCGCCCAGGGTGTTCCGCGAGCGGAGCGGCTGCCGGTTGCGCCCGGCGGTCGACTGAAGAAGACGCCGACGCGAAGCGGCAGGCCTGAGGCTCGCGTCGCGCCTCGGAGCGATGTCGACGCAAAGAAAGCTCTTCTCCGGCATTTTGGCTATCGCGGTGCTGGCCGCGGCGGCTTTCATCGCGCTGCAGGCCACGCGCGGATCCCGGGCCGACACGCAGAAGGCCGCGGCGCCGGCCGTGCCCGTCACCACCGCCGCGGTGGTGCGCAAGACCGTGCCAGTGCGCGTGTACGCCATCGGCAACGTCGAGGCCTATACCAGCGTCGCGGTCAAGGCGCGCGTTGACGGACAGATCGTCTCCGTGCATTTCAAGGAAGGCGACGAAGTCAGGCAGGGCGCGGTGCTGTTCGAGATCGACCCGCGTCCCTTCGCCGCGGCGCTCAGGCAGGCCGAGGCGAACCTGCTCAAGGACCAGGCGCTGCTCGACCGCGCGGTCGAGCAGGAGAAGCGCTACAAGGACCTGCTCGCCAAGAACTTCATCTCGGCCGACGCCTACGAGCAGGTACGCACCAACGCCGAGACCGCGAAGGCCACCGTGGCCGCCGACCAGGCCGCGATCGAGAGCGCGAAGCTCTCGCTCGACTACTGCACCATCCGCTCGCCGATTACCGGCTACGCCGGCCGGATCCAGATCCAGCAAGGCAATCTCGTCAAGGCCAACGACACCCATCCGCTGCTCACGATCAACCAGGTCGTGCCGATCTCGGTGTCGTTCTCGGTGCCGGAGCAGAACCTGAACGAGATCCGGCGCTACCAGGCGGATGGCGAACTCAAGGTCGAGGTGCGGCCGTCCGGCGCAGACCGGCCGCCGGTGACGGGCAAGCTTTCGTTCATCGACAACACGGCTGACACGACCACCGGCACGATCCGGCTCAAGGCCGAATTCGCGAACAACGACAAGCTGCTCTGGCCGGGACAGTTCGTGAACGTCGTGCTCACGCTCCACGAGCAGAAGGACGCGCTGGTGACGCCGGTGTCCTCGCTGCAGAACGGGCCCAACGGCCAGTACGTCTTCGTGGTCAAACCCGACCAGACCGTGCAGCTGCGCGCCGTCAAGGTCGCGCGCACCGAGGGCGATGACGCGGTGGTGACCTCGGGCCTCTCGCCGGGCGACACGGTGGTCACCGTTGGACAGCTCCGGCTCGCTCCCGGCGTGCACGTGAGTCCGGGCAAGGCTTCGTGAACATAGCCCAGCTGTTCGTCCGCCGGCCGATCATGACCGTGCTGGTCATGATCGGCATCCTGATCTTCGGGATCGTGGGTTATCACCTGCTGCCGGTCAACGCGCTGCCCAATATCGATTTCCCGACGATCCAGGTTCAGGCCAGCCTCCCCGGAGCCAATCCCGACACCATGGCCTCCGCGGTCGCCACGCCGCTCGAGAAGCAGTTCTCGACCATCGCCGGCGTCGACAACATGAACTCGACGTCGACCAGCGGGCAGACCACCATCACGCTGCAGTTCGCGCTGGACCGCAACATCGACGCGGCCGCCCAGGACGTGCAGTCGGCCATCGCCGCGGCGGCCCGGCAGCTTCCCTCGACGCTGCCCAATCCGCCGACGCAGCGCAAGGTCAACCCGGCGGACTTCTCCATCCTGCTGCTCGCGCTCACCTCGCAGACGCAGCCGCTGTCGGTCGTCGACGACTACGGGGAGAACCTGCTCGCGCAGCGCATCTCGACGGTGAGCGGCGTAGCGCAGGTGCAGGTGTTCGGCTCCCAGCAGTACGCGGTGCGGGTGCAGCTCGATCCCAACCAGCTCGCCTCCCGCGGTATCGCGCTCACCGACGTGGAGCAAGCGATCGGCAACGCGAACGTCAACCTGCCCACCGGCACGCTCTACGGGCGCGAGCGCGCGACGACCGTGCAGGCCACCGGCCAGCTCAACGACGCCGAGGCCTACAAGCCGCTGATCGTGGCCTACCGCAACGGTGCCCCAGTGCGCCTCGACCAGATCGGTCGCGTGTTCGACAGCGTGCAAAACGACAAGGTCGCGGCCTGGTACAACGGCACGCGCGGCGTGGTTCTGGCGGTGCAGCGGCAGCCGGGCACCAACACGATCGAGATCGTCGATGCGATCAAGAAGATCCTGCCCACGTTCGAGGAGCAGTTGCCGCCATCGATCAAGCTGTCGATCCTCTATGACCGCTCGCAGCCGATCCGCGACTCGGTGCGCGACGTGCAGTTCACGCTGCTGATCGCGCTCGCCCTCGTGGTGGGGGTCATCTTCGCCTTCCTGCGCAGCGTCACGGCGACCGTCATCCCGAGCATGGCCCTGCCGATGTCGATCGTCGGCACGTTCGCGCTGATGTATGTCTTCGGCTTCAACCTCGACAACATCTCGCTGATGGCGCTCACCCTGTGCGTGGGCTTCGTCGTCGACGACGCGATCGTGATGCTCGAGAACATCACGCGCCACCGGGAGATGGGCAAGCAGCGGCTCCAGGCCACCCTCGACGGCTCCAAGGAGATCGGCTTCACCATCGTCTCGATGACGCTCTCGCTGGCCGCGGTGTTCATCCCCGTGCTGTTCATGGGCGGGATCCTGGGGCGGCTGCTGCACGAGTTCGGTGTGACGATCATCGTGGCGGTGCTCATTTCGGGATTCGTCTCGCTCACCCTGACCCCGATGCTGTGCAGCCGCATGCTCTCGCTGGAGCACGAGAAGAAGCACGGCCGGGTCTACGCCCTGTCCGAGCGGGCTTTCGAGGCGATCCTCGGAATCTACCGGCGCACCCTCGCCTGGACGATGGAGCGCAAGCGCCTGACCATGGCGGCCTTCGGCGCGATCTTCGTCGGTACGGCGCTGCTGTTCTATTACAGTCCCAAGGGGTTCCTGCCCAGCGACGACGTGGGACAGGTGTTCATCATCACCGAGGCGACCCAGGACATCTCGTTCGAGGCGATGGCCAACCTCCAGCAGCAGGTCGCCGCGATCGTGCGCGAGAATCCGCACGTCGAGAACGTGATGTCCTTCGTCGGCATCGGCGGCCCCACGCCGACGCTCAACAACGGGCGCATGTTCGTCACCCTCAAGCCACGCTCTCAGCGTCCGTCGGCCGACGCGATCGTGCAGGAGCTGCGCCCCGCGGTCCTGCGCGTGCCGGGCATCAGGGCCTACGTGCAGAACATACCGGCCATCCGCATCGGTCAGCTCACCAAGAGCGCCTACCAGTACACGCTGCAGGACTCGGACACCAACGAGCTCTACCACTGGGCGCCGCTGCTCGAGCAGAAGCTCAAGACGCTGCCCGGCCTGGTCGACGTCACGAGCGACCTGCAGATCGCCCAGCCGCAGGTGACGGTCGAGATCGACCGCAACAAGGCCTACGCGCTCGGCGTCTCGGCCCAGGCGATCGAGAACACGCTCTACGACGCGTACGGGTCGAAGCAGGTATCCACCATCTACGCGCCGACCAACCAGTACTGGGTGGTGATGGAGCTCGAGCCGCGCTACCAGGCGGACCCGGCGGCGCTGTCGATGCTCTACGTGCGGTCGACCACCGGCGCGCTCGTGCCGCTCAACGCCGTGGCGACGCTCAAGTCCTCTATCGGTCCGCTCGCCATCAACCACCTCGGCCAGCTCCCGGCGGTCACCCTCTCCTTCGATCTGAAGCCGGGCGTATCGCTGTCGCAGGCGCTCGCGGAGATCCGCCGGACCGCCGCCGAGATGCGCATGCCCGCGACGATCGTCGGCACCTTCCAGGGCGCCGCGCAGGCATTCCAAGCCTCGCTGCAGGGAATGGGCATCCTGCTGCTCCTGGCGGTGTTCGTCATCTATCTCGTCCTGGGCATTCTCTACGAGAGCTTCATCCACCCCCTCACGATCCTCTCGGGCCTGCCCACGGCCGGCTTCGGCGCGCTCGCCTCGCTGCTCATCTTCGGCCACGATCTGAACATGTACGCACTGGTCGGCGTGGTCATGCTGGTCGGCATCGTCAAGAAGAACGCGATCATGATGATCGACTTCGCCCTCGAGGCGCAGCGCAAGGAAGCCAAGCCTCCGGCGGAGGCCATGTTCCAGGCCTGCGTGACGCGCTTCCGGCCGATCATGATGACCACGATGGCGGCACTTATGGGCAGCCTCCCGATCGCGCTTGGCTTCGGGGCCGGCGGCGAGGCGCGGCGCCCGCTCGGCCTCGCGGTGGCCGGCGGCCTCCTGGTGTCGCAGCTCCTCACCCTCTACATCACGCCGGTGATCTACGTCTACTTCGAGCGCTTCCAGCGCTGGCTCGCCGCCCGCCGAGCCGGGGGTGCTCCGGCACCGGCCCCGGCGGACGCCGATTGAACCGCGCCGATAACCCGCGCACCGTCGCCGTCTTCGATCTCGGCGGCGTGCTGCTCGACTGGAATCCCCGCCACCTGTATCGCAAGCTCATCGCCGACGAAGCGGCAATGGAGCACTTCCTCGCCACCGTCTGCACCACGGAATGGAACCAGCGCCAGGACGCGGGGCGGACTTTCGCCGACGCGGCACGCGAGCTCCTGCCCGATCACGCCGACAAGCTCGAGTTGATCGAAGCGTTCGGCCGGCGCTTCGATGAGATGATCGCCGGTGAGATCGCCGGCAGCGTGGAGATCCTCGCCGAGCTCAAGGCGCGCGACGTGCCGCTGTACGCGATCACCAACTGGTCGGCGGAGACGTTTCCGCGGCAGCGCCGACGTTTTGCCTTCCTCGAATGGTTCCGCGGCATCGTGGTGTCGGGAATCGAAGGCGTGATCAAGCCCGATCCAAGGATCTTCCGCGTCCTGCTGAACCGATACGGCGTCGATCCCCGCACCGCGGTGTTCGTCGACGACGTCGAGTACAACGCCGCGGCGGCCGCGGCGCTCGGCATCCACGGCATTCATTTCCATTCGCCCGATCAGCTGCGGCGCGAGCTGGCTGCCGTCAGGCTGCTGCCTGAGTGAGGAGCGTTGGATGGCAGCACAAGACCGCGCAGCCCGGTTAACGCTTGCGGGTTGCCGAGGGGCAGCAATTGGCGTAACGTTGAGCGTCGAACGCTAGGGGTCCTCTCGCGCGGAACGGGCGCGAGGCGGTGAGATCACACCCTTGGTACCTGTGCGGATAATGCCGGCGCAGGGAAGCGTGCCTCGCTCACCTCCCGGCTCCGCAAGTTTCGCTCGCTCAAAGGAGCCACATGAACGCCAACGACGCTTTCTTCGCGCGCGACGCGCGAGTCGACGAGGCTGCGGTCCAACCGCTGCCGCGCTCGCGCAAAATCTACGTCGAAGGCTCGCGGCCGGACGTCCGCGTGCCCATGCGCGAGATCGCGCAAACCGACACGCCCGCCTCGTTCGGCGCGGAAGCCAATCCGCCGATCGTGGTCTACGACACCTCCGGTCCCTACACCGATCCCGACGTTTCCGTCGATATCCGCGCGGGGCTTCCGCCATTGCGCCTGCGATGGATCGAGGAGCGTGTCGACACCCTGGAGCTCGAGGTGCCCTCCTCGGCCTACGGCCGCGAGAGGCTCGCGGATCCGAAGCTCGCCGGATTGCGCTTCGCCCTCGCCCGGAGAGCCCGCCGCGCGAAGCCCGGAGCGAACGTCACGCAGATGCACTACGCGCGCCGCGGCACCGTCACCCCCGAAATGGAGTTCGTTGCAATCCGCGAAAACCTGAAGCGCGAGGCGCTGCTCGCGACGCTTCCGGCGCTGGTGACGGCGCAGCATGCGGGCAACAGCTTCGGCGCCGCGATCCCGCGCGTCGTCACGCCCGAGTTCGTGCGCGACGAGGTGGCGCGGGGACGAGCCATCATTCCCGCGAACATCAATCACCCGGAAACCGAGCCGATGGCGATCGGCCGGAACTTCCTCGTCAAGATCAACGCCAACATCGGCAACTCCGCGCTTTCCTCCTCGATCGGCGAGGAGGTCGAGAAGATGACGTGGGCCACCCGCTGGGGCGCCGACACGGTGATGGATCTCTCGACCGGCAAGAACATCCACGAGACGCGCGAGTGGATCGTGCGCAATTCGCCCGTGCCGATCGGCACGGTGCCGATCTACCAGGCTCTGGAGAAAGTCGGCGGCAAGGCCGAGGAGCTCACGTGGGAGGTCTACCGCGACACGCTCATCGAGCAGGCCGAGCAGGGCGTGGACTATTTCACCATCCACGCCGGCGTGCTGCTCTCCTACATCCCGATGACCGCGAAGCGCATGACCGGCATCGTGTCGCGCGGCGGTTCGATCATGGCCAAGTGGTGCCTCGCGCATCACCGCGAATCGTTCCTCTACACGCACTTCGAGGACATCTGCGCGATCATGGCCGCGTACGACGTCGCGTTCAGCCTCGGCGACGGGTTGAGGCCGGGCTCGATCTACGACGCCAACGACGAAGCGCAGATGGCGGAGCTCGCCACACTGGGCGAATTGACGAAAGTCGCATGGAAGCACGATGTGCAGACGATGATCGAGGGTCCGGGCCATGTGCCGATGCACCTGATCAAGCACAACATGGACGAGCAGCTGCGGCTGTGCGGCGAGGCGCCGTTCTACACGCTCGGGCCGCTCACCACCGATATCGCGCCGGGCTACGACCACATCACGTCGGCGATCGGCGCGGCGCTGATCGGCTGGTACGGCACGGCGATGCTCTGCTACGTTACTCCGAAGGAGCACCTGGGCTTGCCCGACAAGGCCGATGTCAAGGACGGCATCGTGGCGTACAAGATCGCCGCGCACGCCGCCGACCTGGCCAAGGGCCATCCGGGCGCGCAGATCCGCGACAACGCGCTCTCCAAGGCCCGCTTCGAGTTCCGCTGGGAAGACCAGTTCGACCTGGGGCTCGATCCGGACAAGGCGCGCGAGTTCCACGACGAGACGCTGCCGCAGGAAGGCGCCAAGCTCGCGCACTTCTGCTCGATGTGCGGCCCGCACTTCTGCTCGATGAAGATCACCCAGGACGTGCGCGAGTACGCCGCGCAGCACGGGGTCTCGAACCAGGACGCGCTGGCGAAGGGGCTGGAGGAGAAGGCGGTCGAGTTCGTCCGCAAGGGCGCCGACATCTACACCCGGGCCTGAAGCCTTTCGGCACCGATGGAGCACAGCCATCGATCCGTCGCGACTGACGACATGCGCAACGCCTCCCTGCCCATCACGCTGATCGTCGTCGGCGCGATCGGCGTGGTGTGGTACTTCGGCTGGTTTCCGAACGTGCAATCAGTGACCGCGCTGGCGCTCGCCGGAGCGGGCGTGCTCGTGCTCATCACGGACCGCATCACCAAGAGCTCGGTCGTGCTGGGACCGATGCTCATCGCGGTCGGTGGCGCGATCTGGCTGCACGACACCTACCGGATGCGCTGGTGGCTGCTCGTCTCCGTACTGCTCATCGTGCTCGGCGTGCTGATGCTCATCGCGCGCAGCCCGCGGGTCCCCGAGCGTCGCGCGCCGCCGCCGGCACCACCATCGAGCGCACCGCCTTCGGACGCCGGCGAGACGGGCCCGCCCCCGAGCGAGCCGGGCCAACCCTGACCGCAACGCATCCGGTCGGCCGGACGCGTCGCTCCTTCGTCGCGGGCGGCGCGCCCGGAGCGGGCCCGGGCAGCGTGTACGTCGGCATCTCCGGCTGGCGCTACGCCACCTGGCGCGGCCACTTCTATCCCAAGGGCCTGCCGCAGCGGCGAGAGCTCGAGCACGCGGCCACGGTGTTCGATTCGCTGGAGATCAACGGCTCGTTCTATTCGCTCCAGCGCCCGGAAGCGTACGCGCGCTGGCGCGCGCAGACGCCGCGCGACTTCGTGTTCGCGGTCAAGGGCTCGCGCTACGTCACGCATTTCTTGAAGCTCAAGAACAGCGAAGGGGCGCTCGCCAACTTCTTCGCCTCGGGCGTGGCCGCATTGCGGGAGAAGCTCGGTCCCTTCCTTTGGCAGCTGCCGCCCAACCTCGCCTTCGATCCCGAACGGATCGACGCCTTCCTGTCGCTGCTGCCGCGCGACGCACGTGCTGCCGCGGCGCTCGCGCGCCGTCACGACGAGCGCGTCGAGGGCCGATCGCTCACGGCCTGGGGACCGAACCGCGCGCTGCGCCACGCGTTCGAGGTGCGCCATCCGAGCTTCGCCGTTCCCGAGTTCATCGCCCTCCTGCGGCGCCACGGCGTGGCGTTCGTCGTCGCCGACACGGGCGGCAAGTGGCTCGAATTCCACGACGTCACCGCGGACTTCGTCTACGTGCGCTTGCATGGCCCGGGCAAGCTCTATGCGAGCGGCTACAGCGCCACCGCACTTGCGGGCTGGGCTGAGCGGATTCGGCGGTGGAGCGCCGGCGCGGCGGCGCAGGACGCGCGGTGCATTGCGCGCGAAGAGCCTCCACCCGCGGCGCAACGCGACGTCTACTGCTACTTCGACAACACCGACAAGCGCCACGCCCCGATCGACGCTCTGCAGTTGCGACGCCGGTTGCTCGGCGCCTGACCACCACCCGGCCCGGGTGGGGCCTGCCGGAGGGAGACCGCTTGCCAGCCGAAAATGAGAAGAACGCCTACAGACGACGCGGGCGCAGGCCGAAGCGCGAGCCATCGATCAGTACCGCCTGGTCCGCAAGCTCGAGGCGGGCGGCAGTGACAGGTCGCTGGCGCGCATGCTCCTCGAGGTCCTCGAAATCAATCTCGCGACGCTGCGCGCGCACCTCGCGGCGCAGGAAAACAGCAGCAGCTGGACAGGCCTGCTGGCTTACCTGAGTCGCCGGGTACACGGAGCCGGCGGCACGCCGCGCTTTGCGAACGAGACAGGATCGGACCGCGGAGCGCTCCTCCTGCAGCATGACAGAGCCCGGCCGGCGTGTGCTGTACTGTCCCTGTGCTGTACTGTCCCTATAGATGGGTCTACACCATTTTTCCGCTGTGGGCTCCATGATGGCGAGCGCTTCCGGACCGATAGCTCCCTTGGCTGCCGCGCCGAGCTGCGATCTGCGGCGGGCGGCGGAGCGGCAGGAGCG
>Ga0335081_10004321_pt1 | contig 22389 bp, 19 predicted proteins | sample Lox_Sample_35_FD_206713 | JGI IMG/M metagenome (GOLD analysis project Ga0335081, IMG submission 206713) | Soil microbial communities from Loxahatchee National Wildlife Refuge, Florida, United States - Lox_Sample_3.5 | ecosystem: Environmental > Terrestrial > Soil > Wetlands | place: USA... | reverse complement strand
TCGCCCTGAAATCGACAAATCCACCCCGAATTGCGGGCCGGTGCAGCGTCTTTGCCAAATCGGATATGATCCATCTTCAGCAGATCGCCACGCCGGATTACGATATCGTCGCGGGTCTCTGTTATGCCTTAGCCAGAAATTTCAAGAGCAACATTGGGAAAGGAAAGCTCTTCGTGAAACCCATCTCCTTCCAGGGAGGGGTAGCAGCAAACGTGGGGATGCGGAAGGCCTTTTTGGAGGTCCTCGACCTTTCCGATGGAGACCTCATCGTTCCGAAGCATTTTGCGTCGATGGGAGCCTTGGGTGCCGTTTTAGTGGCCCTGGAAGATAAGTCGAGCAAAAGGGAATGGTTCGGCCTCGACCGCCTCAACCGATATCTCCGGGACCATAGAGAAGAACAGGCGTCGTTAAAGCCTCTTTCTCTTTCCCCCCAACATCTCATCCAGCAAGGGCAGGCCAGCCTTCCCCTCCAGGATTCCGGTGGGGAGAAGATCGAAGCTTATCTGGGGTTGGATGTAGGCTCGATCAGCACCAATCTGGTCGTCATTGACAAAGAGAAGAGGGTCCTCGCAAAAAGGTATCTGATGACAGCGGGGCGGCCCATCGAAGCGGTCCGCGTTGGACTCCAGCAGATCGGTGAGGAGATCGGAGATCGGGTGGAGATTAAAGGGGTTGGGACGACCGGATCCGGGCGTTATCTTACGGCAGATTTCGTAGGGGCGGATCTCGTGCGTAACGAGATCACGGCTCAAGCCACCGCAGCGATCTATATTGATCCAAACGTGGATACCATCTTTGAGATTGGCGGACAGGACTCAAAGTATATCAGCGTCGATCACGGGGTTGTGGTCGATTTTGAGATGAACAAGGTCTGTGCTGCAGGAACCGGGTCTTTCCTGGAAGAGCAGGCCGAGAAACTGGATGTCTCTATTAAGGAAGAATTCGGAACCCTCGCCCTTTCCGCAGAAGAACCGGTCAGAATGGGAGAACGGTGTACGGTGTTCATCGAATCCGACCTGGTCCACCACCAACAAAGCGGCGCCCAAAGAGATGACCTGATCGCCGGACTCAGCTATTCCATCGTTCAGAACTACCTCAATCGTGTGGTGGGAGATCGGCGTGTCGGCAACCGAATCTTCTTTCAAGGCGGAACGGCCTTCAATAAAGGCGTGGTGGCTGCCTTTGAAAAAGTTCTGGATAAAGAGATCATCGTCCCGGAAAATCATGATGTCACGGGGGCCATCGGCGTCGCCCTTCTAGCCCTGGAAGAGCGGACATGGGAAACATCGGGTTTCAAAGGATTTGACCTAAGCCAGCGTCATTATGAACAGACGTCTTTCGAGTGTAAAGGTTGTCCCAACCTCTGTCTCATTCGAAAGGTGAGTGTTGACGGGGAAAAGCCTCTCTTCTATGGAAGCCGGTGCGAGAAATACGATGTCATTAAACGGACAAAGGCTTCAGCGATACCGGATCTCTTTGAGGAAAGAGACAAGATGCTCTTTGCACCCTATGATGGGGAAGAGAAGCTTCCACCCGATGCTCCGAAGGTTGGGATACCCAGAATTCTCTATTTCCACGAGATGTTCCCTTTCTGGAGGGCATTTTTTACGGAATTGGGTCACCGGGTGGTTCTTTCGGACGCGACAAACAAAGAGCTGATTCGAAAGGGCGTGGAGAATGTCGTGTCTGAAACCTGCTTTCCCATTAAGGTGAGTCACGGCCATGTGCTCAACCTTCTGGAGAAAGAGGTGAAGAGGATCTTCCTGCCGAGCATTGTCAATCTTAAGCCGCCTCATCCAGAGATTCCCAATAGTTCAGCATGCCCTTATGCCCAATCCTTCCCCTACGCCATTCCTTCGTCTATCGACTTTAAGAAAAATGAGGTGAAAATGCTTCAACCTGTCCTTCACTTCGGATCTGGAAGACAAGAATTGGAGAAGGAGTTGGTCAATTTCGGGAAATCCCTCGATCGGGGGGCGAAGCGGGTGAAAAAGGCCCTGGCGCAGGCGGAAAGATCTCAAGCCCTGTTCTATCGGTCTATGCTCAACCGTGGAAAAGAGGTTTTGGACCAGGTTGGCCCACACGATAAGGTCATGGTCATTGTGGGTAGGCCGTATAACTCTTGCGATTCCGGAGTCAACCTTGAAATTCCAAAAAAATTGCGAGATTTGGGCGTCCTCTCCATTCCTATGGACTTCCTTCCTTTGGAATCGATCGGTCCTACGGAAGAGATTCGGGAGATGTATTGGAGATATGGGCAAAGGATATTGGCCGTCGGAAAAATTATCAAGGAAGACCCGAGATTATACGCGGTCTACATCTCCAATTTCGGCTGCGGTCCAGATTCGTTTATCAGTCATTTCTTCAGGGACCTATCCAAGGGGAAACCCTATCTCCAATTGGAGATCGATGAGCACAGCGCCGACGCGGGAGCGATTACACGGTGTGAAGCCTTCCTAGACAGTTTGAAAAATGTCGAGCCGAAGAAGGCACTTTCTCGGAAAAAAGAAAGGGCGAAGACAGATCGGACGAAAAAGATCTATATTCCAAACATGTGCGACCACTCCTTTGCTGTCGCTGCGGCTTTTCAGGCTTGCGGCGTCGAGGCGGATGTCTTCCCGGAATCGGACGCAGAAACCCTGTATTGGGGAAGAAAACTCACTTCGGGCAAGGAATGTTATCCTTGCATCCTGACGACAGGCGATATGGTCAAATTGGTGAAAGATCCTAAATTTGATCATTCACGAGCTGCCTTTTTCATGCCCTCTGGCAACGGACCCTGCCGATTTGGACAATACCATCGATTCCATCGCCTCATTTTGGACGATTTAGGTTTTCACCATGTCCCCATCTACTCGCCCAATCAAGACGAGACGCTCTACAGTGACCTGGGCATCATGGGCTCCCAATTCACACGCCTGGGATGGCAGGGAATTGTTGCTGTAGACCTCTTGATGAAGAAGACGTTAGAGACCCGGCCATACGAAAAGGAGGAAGGAAGAACAGATCAGGTTTATCAGCAGTCCTTAAAGAGGGTATGCGAAGCCATCCTCAAGAGAAACAATTTAGAAGAAGCCCTTCGAAAGAGCATTGAGGATTTCAGTCAGATCGAAGTGAACGGACTCGGGACAAAACCCCTCATCGGCATTGTTGGAGAGATCTTTGTGCGCCTCAATCGGTTTGCCAATGAAGATGTGATCCGAAAGATTGAGCAGTTTGGAGGAGAGGCGTGGATTGCCCCTCTGACGGAATGGATTTTTTATGTCAACACCATTGCCAAGAAGAGGAGCCTCAAAGACAGGTCGTTTTCGAACCTTTTGAAAGTTTTCCTTACGGACTATTATCAGACGAAGGACGAACACCATCTAGAGAAGATATTCAGGGGCCAGGTCAGAAACCTGGGTGAGCCAAAAACCCGCTCCATTTTCAAAAAGGCCAAACCCTATGTAGACCCCTCCTTTGAAGGAGAAGCGATCCTCTCTGTAGGAAAGACGATCGATTTTGCGAAAAGGGGCGCCAGCGGAATCGTTAACATCATGCCCTTTACCTGCATGCCCGGGACGATTGTCAGCACTTTACTAAAACGATATCGTGAAGAGAACAGTAACATCCCGATCCTCAATATGGCCTACGATGGACAAGAACAGACGAACACATTAACCCGCCTTGAAGCCTTCATGTACCAAGCCAAAGAGTTTCAGAGCAAGAAGACAAAAAGAGCATAACTTTCTGAAATTAAACTGGAATATTTTTTAATGATTTTGTTAAAAAAATCACTTTCCCCCTTGACAAACATTTTGATTTTATGATATTAGCATGGCGATGGTTTTTAGGCGAAATCTGATCCGCCCTATCATTAATCCACCGAGGCCCGTCCCATGAACCCGAAAATCCAGTTCAGAAGCGAGTAAGTGAAGGAGGAAACGTTATGGAACTGAATGAAATTCTGGATCTGCTCCATGGCACGTTACAGACGACCGGTTTTATGTTTGTCGGTTGGAAAGTGATCGTCATGTGGCTTATAGGTTTGTTCTTCCTCTACATGGCGATTGTCAAAGACTTCGAGCCGAACCTGCTATTGCCCATCGGCTTTGGGATCTTTCTCGTTAACTTTCCGAATACTCCTCTGTTTGGCTTCAGTGAAGGCCATCCACAGCTTCTCCAGTTCTTTTACAAGTATGGGATCATATGGGAGACGATCCCATGCCTCATCTTCCTGGGGTTAGGTGCGATGACCGACTTTGGCCCGCTGATTGCCAACCCGATGATGCTTCTCATCGGCGCAGGGGCTCAGCTGGGCGTCTTCGTTACCTTCACCGGAACGATTCTCTTAGGCTTCAGCGTTAAGGAAGCAGCGTCGGTGGGTATCATCGGTGGGGCCGACGGCCCGACCACGATTTATCTGACGGCCCTGCTTGCTCCGCATCTCTTGAGCGCCAATACCCTGGCGGCGTACTCCTACATGTCCATGGTCCCCCTGATCCAGCCGCCTATTATGCGGATCATGTGCAGTAAAAAGGAGAAGCTGATCCGGATGAAACCTTCGGCTAGGCCCGTTTCAAAGACAGAGAAAATTCTTTATCCTTTGATCTGCGGTGGCATCATTGCCCTCCTTGTCCCGGCGGTTATGCCCTTGATGGGAATGTTTATGTTCGGCAATCTCATGAGGGAAAGCGGCGTCGTAAAACGGCTGACCGCAACCGTGGGCGGTCCGATGATGGATGTGGTCACCGTCCTGCTCGGTGTGGCTGTGGGCGCCTCCATGCAGGCAGAGGTATTTCTCAGCTATAAGCCGATCATGGTTTTTGCACTCGGCCTTGCTGATTTCGTGGTCTGTACTGCCGGCGGTATCCTGACCGTGAAGGTCATGAACCTGTTTCGCAAAGAGAAGATCAATCCCATTATCGGCATTTCTGGCGTTTCCGCCATTCCCATGTCGCCTCGTGTGGCCCAGATCTGGGGGCAGAAATATGACAGGAAGAACTATCTCTTGATGCACGCCATGGGCGCTTGTCTTGGTGGTTCCATTGGTTCACCGGCAGCTGCAGGCATGCTTCTGGCCATGTTTAAATAAGGGAGGTGTCTAAATGAAAAAACTCGGAATCTGCCTGATCATAACAGGAATCCTGTTTTTCGTATTCGGAATCGCAATTGGAACCCCCAGGGCGCAAGAGGCGGTCAAAGAAACTGGGGCTGCTCCCGCTTCTCCGTCCCAGCCCGCACAGCCACTGCGCCTTAATGTCTTTGAAGGAGGCGAACAGACGGCGGGTCAGCCATTTGATTCCGAAAAACTCTTACCCCCTGGCAGCCCCCAGTGGATCGGAGCACCGCTGATGCCCGGTGGGAGAAAGATGTCAGAGGGATCAGGTCGCTTTGTCCAGGAATATGATAAGCCATACAACGAGGTGCTGGCGTGGTACCGGCAAGCGCTGAAGAATTATCCCGATGCCAGGTATCGCGATTGGTCACACGAGATGTACATTGAGGACGAGGGCGCATCGAGGTGGCTTGCCATCACCCTTTCCAAGGAAGGCGGTCCCAAGACGCAAGTGACGATTGTGAAGGATAATTGGACCTGGATCTTTGCCACACTGTTCCTGCGGTTTTTCGGCGTTTTTGTCGTCCTTTTGGTCCTGTGGCTGGGTCTGAACATTGCAACATTCATCGTGCGTCGACTCGTCAAGGACGAAAAGGAACCAGCGCCAGCTAGTGCTTAGATGGTTCAGCAGAACTCGTGCTCGTTAAGTGAAAAAGTCTGAGGATTTTCTCTGTTTCGTTGCTCTGCTGATAATCAAACAAGAAGGGTGAAAAGCCAACGCATCGGCCGTTTGGCTCCGAAGGCTAGATATTTTTTCTCTTCAGAGTATAGATGTTTTTAGGCGATTAGAGGGTCAGGCATAACCTGACCCTCTCGAAATTAAAGAAATACACACCTGTCAGGTAGTTTTCCTAAGGTGTTCTGCCAATCCTCCAAGAGTGACCCGTCGAGGTTGATCCTGGTTTTGCAGCCTTCATTCTCCCCAAAGTTACTAATGACAACCCTTCAGCCGTGAGTACGATTGGATCGAACCTCTGGCCACAACTGAGGCCTGAGAAATCGGTATCTCCTGTTGACTTCACCGGCGCAATCTAATAAAATTCATCGGAAATTGAACTTTCATCGGCATTCTCTAGCGCTCAAATAAAGACAAGAAGAGATGGGTTGGAAAATGGAGGAGTGCAATGATCCCCGAAATTAAGAACATATTTTATGCAACGGATCTCAGTCAAAACTCTTCTCATGCATTTTTGTATGCTCTGGACATGGCGCAGAGGCGGGATGCGAGAATAGTGATTCTACATGCCATTGAGCCCATTCCGCGTCATATCCTAGGGCTGAAGTATCAATTTGGGCGGCGGGATGATGAAATTGAAAGGATTAAGAACGGTATCCAGCGTTTCTGCGGCAAAGTGGAGGCCGAAAGTTGCTCTCCGTGCCTTAAGTTTATATCTAAAATCCTCGTTAAGATTGGTCATCCTGTTGAAGAGATCCTGAAAACAGCTGATGAAGAATCATGTGACGTCATTGTTCTTGGAACTCATGGAAAGGGGTTTTTAGCCCATACGTTTCTCGGGAGCGTGTCCTACGGGGTGTTGCATCGGGCGCGAAAACCCGTTTTTATCATTCCACTGCCTCCCGAGGGAACGGCGATCGACTTTGGGGAAGTCTGACGGCATTACGTTCAGCCCCGAGGGGACGAAAGCTTCGTGGCCGCGAAGTGGGACTCCCCCAAAAAAAATGCCGGTTCCGTTGCCCCCTTGCCCTTGCAATAGCCCGGAGCTTGCGGGCCGGGGTTTGGTCGATTTTTGGCCTGTTTTCGTTTCCCCTCCATAAATTATTTTCTATTGGAAGACGACCCTGTACGTCTAAACATTTGTTTCAGGAGGTTTATATGCTCGAGAAGTTCGGCAGCGCCAGTTTTTCATGGGATTTTGTTCTGTCTTTTCTGAGCATTATCCTCATCGATTTGATACTGGCCGGAGACAATGCGGTGGTGATCGCTATGGCGGTCCGTTCCCTTCCCCCAAAGCAGAGGATGCGGGGAATTGCGATCGGGGCAGGAGGAGCCGTCGTGTTGAGAGTCATCCTTACGTTTGTTGCCGCCCAACTCCTTATGATCAGTTTTGTGAAATTTTGTGGAGGTGCTTTGATCACTTGGATTGCCGTGAAGCTCTTCATGGAGGGAGCCCCGGACGATAAATTTAAGAAAGAAGCTAAGACGCTGGGTCAGGCAGTCATGACAGTGATGGTTGCAGACCTTGTGATGAGTACCGATAATATCCTTGCCGTTGCCGCGGCATCAAAAGGAAATATATTTCTTCTCCTTTTTGGATTGGGCCTTTCTATTCCGTTTGTGGTCTTTACGAGTAACCTATTAGCCATGCTTATGGACAAATACCCCCTCATTACTTACCTCGGAGCTCTTGTCCTTGGCCGGGTGGCTGGAGAGATGATGATTACGGACCCATTCGTTCACAATCTCCTTCAGCCGGGCAAATTTGCAGAATATACTGTCCAGGCCGTTTTTGCGGTCGGGGTCATCGGAGTTGGAAAGCTATGGATGAAATGGCAAGTCAAGAAGGAGAAAGCGGTGCCCACCCCTAGCCCGAAACCTTAAGGTTCGCAGCAACCCTCCTTGGGGAAGAAGGGCAATCACGCCATAAGTGCAACTCCTTTGCGGACGATTGAGGGATCGGAAGAAGAAAATCGAAAACGGATCGTTTGAACCGGTGAAGAGGGTTATCTCTTTTCCTGGATTTTTTTCCATTCCTTGTAATGGGCTGTTGGAGGGAATATGAAAAAACCTTTGGTTGGAATTCTGATGGGAAGTGAAAGCGATTGGCCAATCATGGAGAAGGCGGCGGAGGCTTTGAAAGAGATGGGAGTCCCATATGAAATGGAAATCAGCTCAGCGCATCGCCTGCCCGAAAAAACAGCATCTTATGCAAAAAAAGCAAGGGGGCGTGGCATCGAAGTATTGATTGCAGGAGCCGGGATGGCCGCTCATCTTGCAGGGGTTCTGGCCAGCCATACCACTCTTCCTGTCATCGGTGTACCGATAAAATCAGGGGCACTCAACGGCGTAGATGCCTTATATTCCACGGTTCAAATGCCTCCTGGAGTTCCCGTAGCCACGGTGGGGGTTGACGGAGCAAGGAATGCAGCCTACCTGGCCTGTGAAATTCTTTCAATCAAATATCCCGAAATTGCCAACAAAATAGAGGACTTCAGATTCAGGACGAGGAAATTATTGGAGGAGAAGTCCAAGACCGTCAAAAAGGAAAAGGGTAGATGATGGATGCCGGAGCCATTAGTCAAGCTGCCGAGATCATCAAGGGGGGAGGAATCGTCGCTTTTCCGACAGAGACGGTTTATGGATTAGGAGCGGATGGTTATAATCCTCTTGCCGTTGCCCGAGTCTTTGAGGTGAAGCAAAGGCCCTCTTTCGACCCGTTGATACTCCATGTCGCTGACCCATCCGACGTGGAGAAATTAGCCAAGAAAGTTCCATCCGGCGCTAAGAAATTGATAGAAAGATTCTGGCCCGGACCGATGACGGTAGTCCTATTAAAAGAAGAGAATATTCCTGATATTGTGACCGCCGGTCTTCCCTCGGTAGCCGTCCGGATGCCCAATCATCCGATGGCACTCTCTCTGATCAAAGAATCCAAGTGCCCCATCGCGGCCCCGAGTGCCAACCCGTTCGGTTATCTGAGTCCCACCACGGCTAAGCATGTTCAAGAGCAACTGGGTGGTCAAGTCGATTTGATTCTCGACGGAGGGCCTTGCGTCGTTGGAGTGGAATCTACGATCGTCTCCTTCTTGGATGGAAAGCCCAGATTATTAAGACCCGGCGGCATCTCGCTGGAGGAGGTCGAATCCGTCATCGGAAAAATTGAGGTTAGTCCCCTCCACGAGGACAAACCCCCTGCCCCAGGAATATTCCCCCGGCACTATGCACCACGCACGCCGATCGTACTCGGGTGGAAAGAGAAAAAAAGGGATCCTTGCAGGCATCAGAGCGTTGGTTTGCTGGCCTTTCAAGAGCCCACCCGTCATCTCAAATGCAATGCTATTGAAATTCTTTCAAAGAAAGGCGATCTGAGAGAAGCGGCCGCCAATTTGTTCTCAGCCATCCGGCGCTTGGATGCGTTGAACTTAGACCTCATTGTGGCAGAGCCCCTTCCTGAGGTTGGATTAGGCCGGGCTATCATGGACCGGCTTCGTCGCGCAGCCTTCCCTGGGGAACAAAATCAATGAAAAGAATTATCTTAGTTCTTTTCGTCCTCTTTTCACTTTCCACTCTCAACACGCCGCAGGCTTCTTGTCTTCCGGCAGAGGATGTTCAGCTGGTGACCGATGGCCAGTACTTTCAGGTGGCAAGGAAGATGATCCAGGAAGCAAAGTCTTCAATTCGGGTGATGATGTTTGAGATGGGATATTATGAAAAATTCCCCAATACCCTTTCGAACCTTCTCATCAAAGAACTGATCGATGCAAGGAAACGGGGCGTCAGGGTGGAAGTGATCTTAGAAGTGAAAGAGGGGAAGGATAGAACCGCTGAAAGAAATCGACGAACTGGAAAGATCTTATCGGATGGCAAAGTAGAAGTCGTCTATGATCCCCTCTTTAAGACCACCCATGCAAAATGCATGGTCGTTGATGGATCCGTCGTTTTATTAGGAAGCACGAATTGGACCTACTATGCGCTGACGGTCAACAATGAAGTTTCCGTTGTCATTCGATCCAGAGAGGTAGCCAAGGCCTTGGTTGATTACTTCGATCGAGTCAAAGCCACAGGGAGTAAGAAATAAAGATTTGAAGGAAATATCAAACGTCGAACTTCAAACGACGATTGTCCGTAAGTCGTTTGGGGTCGAATTTTGAAATTTCTTAGACGTTTGGAATTCGATATTTGAAATTGGTCTTCGGATGATGCTGATCGATTCCCATGCTCATTTGGAAATGCCCGATTTTGGGAGAGATTTGGAACAGGTGATCCAAAGAGCGAAAGAATCGGGTGTCGGATATATCTTCACCGTCGGAACGGAGAAAAGAGATTGGAAGAAGGCCCTTGAAATTGCCGAATCACACCCTTCAATCTATGCGATCCTAGGTGTTCATCCCCATCATGCCAAAGACATCGACGATCAGACCTATCCTATCTTGAGGAGACTTTGCCGAAATGGGAGAGTGAAAGCCTATGGAGAGATTGGCCTGGACTTCTTCAGAAATCTGTCGCCGCGCGATCTTCAGCTGAAGAAATTCAGAGAACAAATCGGATTGGCGAAGGAATTGGGACTTCCCATTGTGGTGCACGATCGACAAGCCCACGAGGAAACCCTGGAGATATTGAGATCGGAGAAGGCCGAGGAGTGTGGAGGGATCATCCATTGTTTCTCCGGGGATTATGAGATGGCAAGGACCTGCGTGGAGATGGGGTTCTATATCTCCATTCCCGGAAACATTACCTTTCGGAATGCGGAGGGTCTAAGACAGGTCGTGAAGAAAATTCCGTTGGAGTCGCTTCTTGTGGAGACGGATGCTCCATTTTTAACGCCGGAGCCTTTTCGAGGAAGAAGGAATGAGCCGAGTTACGTACGATACGCGGCAGAGAAGGTGGCAGAGACCAAGAACGTTTCGTTTGAAAAGGTAGCTGAAGTAACAACTGAAAATGCGTTACGCGTTTATCGTTTGCAGTCTGCAGGGGAATGATGACATGCGAGAAAGTGTCGCGTCGACTTTGACAAACTTTTCTATCCATCAGGAGCGATCATGAAGCCAGCAATCATCGTTGTAGATATGCTGAAAGACAACCTGAAGGAAAGTGCTCGGAACCCATACTATCAAGAAGGGAAAGGGATTATACCCAATCTCCGAAGGCTTTTGGAGGAAGGCCGAAAAAGAGGATTCCCCATTATTTTTGCCTGCGATAGTTTTCTGGAGGGGGATTTCATCTTTAGAGGCAGAATGAAAGTGCATTCCCTTCGGGGGACGAAGGGGGCAGAGGTCGTCGATGATTTAAGGCCTGAGCCGACGGATATCATTCTACCCAAGAGGCGATTTAGTGCTTTTTTCAAAACCGACCTCGACCAGACACTCCGAACGCTAGGGGTTGACACGATCGTCGTTACAGGCGTTACCGTTGAGGTTTGTGTTTTGATGACGGCCATGGACGGCCTCAGTCATGATTTTTCAGTTCTTCTTTTAGAGGATTGCTCAGCCAGCCGGAGCAAGGACGTTCATCAAAGATGTCTCGACCTCTATCGGGATTTTTCCCTTAATCCTTTGCTGAAAATTATAACCCTTGGCGAATTTCTGAAAGAGGTATCGTCCTAGAAGGGGTTGCGGAGTCGATGACTCTGGAGGCAAGTCACTCGCCTGGTTACGAACGCGGGTCACGGAATTCTTGGCATGAGCTACTGTGAGAAAGACTTCATCGATCAGATCGGGAAGACCCTCTCTTCGAGAGAAAGGAGAGTCGTTGAACATCCCCCATTTTCCCATGCGGCGGTTCTCGTCCCGCTCTTCAAGAAAGGAGAGGATTGTCACCTCCTCTTCACCAAGAGGTCAGATCAGGTCAAGTATCACAAAGGAGAGATCTCTTTCCCGGGCGGGGCCGTTGATGAAGAAGATCTGGAGTTGGTAACCACCGCGCTTCGGGAGGCTCATGAGGAGATTGGTCTCAAGAAGAGTGATGTTCAGATCATCGGAATATTGGATGACATCGTGACCGTTACTCAATTCATCGTCACCCCCATCGTTGGTCTTTTCCCTTATCCCTACCCTTTTAAGGTAAGCGAGATAGAGATTGCGGAATTGATTGAAGTCCCCCTTGCATTCCTACTCGACGAGGAGTGTTTTAGCCAAAAAGAGATTATCCGAGGTGGTCAGAAGGAAATCGTTTACGCCTATCAGTATGGAAAACATATCATCTGGGGTGCGACAGCCCGGATCCTGAAACAATTCTTGGATCTAATCGCCCTTCCAGGAACCGCTTGAACTTCTCCCCCGGCAGTAATTCCGACAGCCTGAAACCGGCAGGCTCATTGGCTCGGTCTTCTTCCGCCCTCCGGGTTTTCAATGAACAGTGCTTCCAACCCTGGCGTTCTTGTTCCGCCTCCCTTAATGTAAACGGTACCCGTCAGTCGGCCGTAATTATCCAGATCCGACCCTATCAAGTAGGTAGCTTCATACTCTTTGTTCTTTGATCGGAAACGGACTCTCAATATCTTCACCTTGTCGGGCGTCACGGACTCGATCCTACCGGTTCCCCTCACTCGCTCATCTCCGAGCACACGCACAACCTGCAGATGGTCGCCTGAGAGCTTGAGTTCGACCTTGCCCGAATAGAGTTGATCGGAATCTGGAAGTCTTCCGATGACGCGATAAGTGCCGCATAAGAAGTCATAAAGAGGCTCATCACCAGAGGGATTGGCTTGAGGCCAGACAAGTGTGCTGACCAGTGCCAAGACCGTCGTTATGGTCAAACAATATTTCATTTTCATGCTCTCTTCCTCCCCGATTATCCAGAAGTCAAGCGATTGACCGATCCGATTGTTTTGGCCATCATACCCATGGAGGGGCCTTCATACCCATCGATCGCAAGAAAAAAAGTTATGATTCCAATTACAAAGATGATTGGAGCTTGCATGATGTGTCTCTTGTCAATTTTCAGGCATAAGATACACTTTTCTTGAGCTATTTGGAAGCGCAAAGTTTTTACTTCCAGGGGACATTCATGTTATAATTTCCACCTTCTGTTCGTACGTCGCTGGGTTCTTTTTATGCTGAGGAAAGAGATTTGGACCTGACACTGTCGATCAAGCAGAAACAACTGAGGCGGATGGCGCGCCAGTTTGCCAAAACCGAACTTGCCCCGATTGCCAAGGAGATCGATGAAGAGGGGCGTTTTCCTTGGGAAGCGGTGGAGAAGATGGGCCCCCTCAATTTTTTCGGCATCCAGGCTCCCAGGCAATACGGTGGCGCAGAAACGGATTCCATCTCTTATTGCCTTGTGATTGAGGAGATTTCCCGCGTGTGCGCCTCCATGGGACTGATGTTAGCCGTCCACAACGGCGTCGTGGTTCATCCCGTCGCTCAATTCGGAAACGATGAACAAAAAGCGAAATTCCTTTCTCCTCTGGTGGCTGGCGAGAAGATCGGCGCTTTCTGCTTAACCGAGCCCAATGCTGGCTCAGACGCGATGGCCATAGAATCAACCGCCCTCCGAGAGGAGGACTCATACCTTCTGAATGCCAATAAGATCTTCGTCACCAACGGCGGGGTGGCCGACATCGCCATCCTTTTTACGTCGGTAGATCCGGGCAATGTCAAGAAAGGATTCAGTGCCATTCTTGTGGAACGCGGCACCCCCGGGTTCGAGGTAGGCCTCCTTGAGAATAATTGCGGCATGCGTGCCAACCCCGTTAGCTCGATCATTTTAAATGATTGCCGGGTGCCGAGGACCAACCTCTTGGGTCGGGAAGGGGAAGGGTTCAAGGTTGCCATGGCGGCTTTGGATAACGGGCGAATTGGTATCGCGGCTCAGGCCGTAGGAATCGCTCAGGGTGCCCTTGATGCTTCGTTGAAGTATGCCAAAGAACGTATTCAATTTCGAGTCCCCCTGGCTCAGCATCAGGCCATTCAATTGATGCTGGCCGACATGGGCACCATGGTCGAAGCTGCGAGGCTCCTGACGCTAAACGCCGCTCATGTGAAAGACCGGGGAGGCGATCTCTCGTGTCCTTCCGCAATGGCGAAACTCTTCGCCGGCCGCACTGCCTCAAAAGTTGCTTCGATGGGCGTGCAAATCCACGGAGGTTACGGATACAGCAAGGATTATCCCGTCGAACGCTATTTTCGCGATGCCCGTGCCACGGAGATTTATGAAGGGACAAATGAGATCCAACAGGTCGTTATTGCACGGGAATTATTAAAGCGAGGCGAGGACTGATGCATATCATTGTATGTCTTAAACAGGTTGTGGCCGGAGATCGCGTGAAGATTGATCCCCACACATACAGTCTGGTACGCTCCGCTGAATCTTCCTACATCAACCCCTTCGATTTGTTTGCCTTGGATATGGCAGCACAACTGAAGAGGGAGCATTCTGCCTCGATCACCGCTGTTACGATGGGACCCAAGATCAGCGAAGAGGTACTCTGGGAGGCTTTGACTTTAGGAGCGGACCGGGCAGTTCTCCTCTCGGACAAGCGGTTTGCCGCAAGTGATACCTTGGCGACGTCATACGTGCTGGGCATGGGCATCCGAAAAATCGGCGCCTTCGACCTGATCCTTTGCGGAATGCGAACAACAGACGGCGATACGGGACAGGTAGGCCCCCAACTGGCCGAGGAACTGAATCTTCCTCACGTCAGCGCCGTGGAAAAGGTGGAGAACGAAAAGGGATTGTTCCGCGTAGAAAGAATCTCCGATGGCTTTAGGGAAATCATAGAAGTGTCTGCGCCTGCCTTGTTCACGGTCGCTTCAAGGACAGCGGTGCGCCTTCCAGGCTTATTAGACGTCCAGGATGCCTTCAACCGATCCTCCATCGAGTACTGGAATCTAGAGGACTTGAACGCAGATGCTGGCAGGGTGGGTCATCTCGGCTCCGGCACATGGGTGGAGGGATTGACTCCGACGGCCCAGAAGAAAACCTGTCTCTTTATTGATGAGGATACGCGCCAGCAAGCCAGGATGCTTTTGTCCAAACTGATCGAGAAGAATCTTTTATCTTAGTACGGAGGCTGGCCATCGAAGGGCGGTTGCGTGTGCTTCCAGACCTTTACCAAGCGATTTTTTTGACATTTTTTACCGGCACCATGGGATATCACTCGGTAACGTCCGATCTATTTGGATACCGAGGTGCTAAACGTTCAAAGGTTTCGCTGTAAAGCTCCTCCAGCACACCCAACCGCCCTTCGAAACGTTTTTGGCTAGCGGAGGGGTTATAAAACAGGACCATGAATAGAGATTTGGAGATTTGGGTCTTTGGAGACCATCGTCATCATCCTAAGGATCGCTCAACCCTTCAGATATTAAGCCATGCACGGGCCCTTTCCGGCAAGAGAGGAAGGGTGACGGCTCTTATCCTGGGACATGAAGTAGAGGAAGTCGCCGTCGCGTATATTGCTTACGGTGCCCAGCGCGTTCTGCTTGTCGATCATCCGAAGCTGGCTCTTTATGAGGCGGATCTATTTGCGATGATCATGAGTGATCTGATCAAGGAGCATAAACCAGACATTCTTCTGGCAGGCGCCTCGCAATTTGGCAGAGAATTGGCCGCCCGGATCGCGAAGCGGATCAGAGTAGGGCTGGGAGCGGATTGTGTCTCCTTGGATTGGGATGAAAAGAAGGAAACGCTGATCGGGTTCAGTCCGGCTTTCGGTGGAAACTTTTTGGCACGAATCGTTTGGAGTTCTTCCCGACCCCATGTGGCTACATTGAACCCAGGAACTATCCCCGAACGACCGTTCGACAAGGCCGCCCACGGAGAGATCGTGAGGGTCGAGAAAAGTTTGGATCATGTCCCTTCCAGAGTTAAAGTCATCTCCTCCGTTCGTGAGCCACATCAAACGGGAAGGCTGGAGGATGCAAGGGTTGTCGTCGTTGGCGGCCGGGGAGTTAAAAACCTCCAGGGGTTCAACAGTATCCGAGAGTTGGCCCTGCTCTTGGGAGGCGAAGTAGGGGCAACCCGACCGGCCGTCGACGCTCACTGGACTTCGCACGAACAGTTGATCGGCCAGACCGGGAAATCGATTAAACCGGCGCTCCTGATCACCTGCGGGACCTCGGGTGCCATCCAATATACGGCTGCCCTTGGAGGATCTGGGACGACGGTGGCAATCAACCGGGATCCGCGGGCGCCCATATTCAAGGTGGCTGACTTCGGAATCGTGGCCGATGCACTCTCCTTTCTTCCTGCTTTTATCGGGGAAGTCAAGGGTCACCTCTTTCGAGAGATTACAGATCTCTATCGAGTCCAGGTAAAGACGGGCAGAGGCCGGATGCCAGTCTCCTTTGGCCAGCGGATCAAGAAGCTAAGGGAAGACCGAAAGATGAGCGTGGCAGATTTGGCAGAAAGGACCGGTCAACCGCCGGAGTTCATCGAACAAGTCGAATCGGACAGCCTGACGCCTCCGGTCTCTTTCTTGTTGCAACTGTCCAATGCCCTTCAAATGGACCCAAGTAATTTTCTGACGGAGCAGGAAAAGGTTCAAATTGATGAAAAGAGACAGGAAGGATTTGTAAAACGGACGCAGAACTATTCTTACCGAACCTTGACTCCAGGGGCTGAAGATAAACACCTCCGGTCGTTCATGGTCACCATCGAGCCCAAGGAGAAGCATAAGATGGTTGAGTACAAGCACCCCGGAGAGGAGTTTATTTTTGTTTACAATGGAGAATTGGAGCTCACGCTCGGAAACAAAGTGATCATTCTGAAACGGGGAGAAACCATTCATTTCGATTCTGAAACCAAGCACAAACTCCGAAACATGTCAGATGAAAAATGCGAACTCATCGTGACATTGTATACCCCTTGAGACAAAGGAACCGCCTCGCCTTCCAATCGTCCTTTTTCATCTCTCCGCATAATTTTTCAGGCATGATTTCGCAGCTGGAGTTCCAGGGGATGGGGATTTACGTAGACCTGTTGCTTGAGGTAAGGCTGATCGTACTTTCGAACGTAGTGACCGATCAGGGTCATTGGAACGATAAACGGAATGGATTCATTTCGATAATGATCGATCACTTCCAACAATTCTTGTTCTTCGTCAGAGGACAACCGTTTCTTAAAATAACCCGTCATATGCCGTAAGACATCGGCCTTCTTTTTCTGCGTAGCTCTCAGTTTCAGGGATTCCACGAGAAGGGTCTGGTATTTGTGGTAAAGTTCCTTCGTGGAAAGTTTTCTTGCCTGGGCTAACAATTTCACCATCCTTTGATGATGTCCTGGGCTGTGTGAGAGAATCAGCAATTCATGCTTCGAGTGGAAGTCTACGATATTTCCGCCACTCTCTTTTCTTTCTAGGACTTTTCGCCACCTCTCTAAAGTAAAGATCCTTTCGATGAAATTCTCGCGAAGTTTGGGATCATGAAGCCTTCCCTCGTCCTCCACTGGGAGGAGGGGGAAGTGTTCCATAAAGATCCTTGCGAACACGCCAACCCCCTTCTTGACCGGCGTCCCCTTTTCATCGTAGACCTTCACGCGCTCCATTCCACTGCTGGGAGAGTCGCTCTTGAAAATAAAGCCACACAACTCCTCCTTCTCCAGCTCAACAACGCGTTTCAGGGCCCACAAGGTCATACGATCCGTCATATTCTGGCCGGTACGAACCGTCAAGAGTCGCGGAGCACGGGGGTCTCCCTCGAGATGCATCGGTTCCCTTGGAATAGGAAGTCCACACTCTACCTCAGGACAGACCGGCACGTATTCAACATAGTGTCCAAAAGTAATCTTAAGAAACCGGTCCAGCTTGTGACCCCCGTCATAACGAACTCTCTCCCCCAACAAGCACCGACTAATGCCCAGCCTGACCTGATTCATCAGTTTGATTCCCCTCCATTTTGTGATGACACCATGGAGCCCGCAAAGGGCAATCCGGGTGAAAAGGAATGAGTCCTTGGTATGATGAAAAAAATCATCGAAGGAAATCGTCTTTGTTTCCGGTCAAAGCTTAGAGTTTTGGAAACAAGATTGAGAAAATCTCGGCAACCTTCTTCCGATCAAACTGAAACGTAAGGTCAATGCGGTCATTTCGCAATCCAAAGGATACGGGCTCTTTTCCCTTAGCTTCGTCAATATGGGTGATCGATCGGGCAATGGAGATAATGCGCTCGGCTACCTCGAAACTGGGGGGTGGAAGCTGATATTTTCCTTTGGATTCCACGGAAAAGAGGACCTTTCCCTCCTGTGTCCGCTCAAGGGAAATCTTCTTGGCCTTTTCTGCGGCTCCATAGAAGATTCCAAGCCCCAGAAACTTAAGGGCTAATTCGTCCAGGTCCCCGCCCGGATCGCCCGAATTCCCTTGGGCAGCCCTCTCCAATTCCCTCTTGGGGTCGGTCTCCAAATAGCAATCGCAAAATTCTTGTAACCGCTGATGATAGTTCCTGTCGTCTTTAATCATGTTTTTGCCCTCCTTCTCTACAGTCGAATTAATAGTAATTATCCGGGGTATCAAATTCAAGGACAATTTCTTTGCGAAGAATGCACGACCCTCGGTATGATGGCTAGGCCTCAGGCCAGATTTCGGCCGGACCTCTCGTTCGACGGCGATTGGAAGGAATAGGCAGCCAGGGAAAGGCTTGACCAGATGGTCTTTGCTGGCTTATGATGAGGGGAGAACCCTCTCCGTAAAAGATACGTTTCTTCTGTGATGTAAAAGCCTCTTTCGGTCTTCTTGTGAATCTTAAAAAAAGGAGATTGATCCATGAGCGATTTTTATCAATCCGGAGTCATCACCACACTCCACCGGTTAAGGAAAGTCAACCTGGAAAGAATGGAAACAGAGTTGGAATTCTATTCAAGACATAATCCAGTGGCGCTCGTCCTCCCGTCGCTCTATTCAGAGTTGAAGGCGACCGCTCTCAAAACGATCGTCTCGGAGATTCAAAAAGTTAAATACATCCATCAGGTGATTGTAACTCTGGGAAGAGCGGGTGAAAAACAATTTGAGCATGCCAGAGAATTCTTCTCCGTTCTTCCCCAGCAAACGACGGTCATCTGGAACGACGGCAAGAGAATTCAATCCCTGTATGAGATCCTGAACAAAAATGATATCTCCGCAGGCGAAGATGGCAAGGGCCGCTCCACTTGGATGGCGTTCGGCTATGTCCTGGCAAGCGAAAAGAGCAACGTCATTGTCCTTCATGACTGCGACATCCTCAGCTACGACCGTGAATTTCTTGCTCGGCTCTGCTACCCCGTCGTGAATCCAAATCTGGGTTATGAGTTCTGCAAAGGATATTACGCTCGGGTAACGAATAAAATGCACGGCAGGGTGACCCGGCTCTTCGTCACTCCCCTGATCCGATCGTTGGAACGACTCTTGGGGTACCTTCCTCTCTTGGTCTACCTTGATAGTTTCCGATACCCTTTGGCCGGCGAATTCGCCATGATTGCCGATCTAGCACGAATCAATCGGATTCCTTGGGATTGGGGCTTGGAGGTGGGAGTTTTATCCGAAGTCTTTCGCAACTGCTCTCTGCGTCGAATCTGCCAGGTCGACTTGGCGGACAACTATGAGCATAAACACCAGGAACTTTCTTCAGACGATTCTAGGAAAGGGCTTTTGAGAATGTCCGTGGACATTGCTCAGAATCTCTTCAGAAACCTGGCGAGCGAAGGGATCGATCTCTCAGAGAGTTTGCTCAGAGCATTAAAGGCAACTTATCTGAACACCGCCCAGGAGACGATTACCAAATACCACGACGATGCAGCCGTTAACGCCCTCGATTTTGACCGTCATGAAGAAGGGGTTGCGGTCGATACCTTTACGAAGGGAATCGAATTGGCCAGCAAAGCCTTTGTGGAGGACCCTCTTCGCATCCCCTTGATCCCGAATTGGAGCCGAGTCACCTCTGCCATCCCCGATTTCTTGGAGAGGTTGAAGAATGCCGTCGATGACGACAACACCTAAGCTGGTCATCTTTACAGACCTAGACGGAACCTTGCTGGATCGGGATACTTATTCCTATAAGCCAGCGGAACCGGCACTTCGTCTCACCCGGCTCAAAAACATTCCCCTGGTTCTTGCTAGCAGTAAGACCCGATCTGAGATGGAGGTTTATCGTCATCAACTGGGCAACGAACATCCCTTTATTTCCGAGAATGGAGGCGCCGTCTTCATTCCGAAGACCTGCTTTTCTTTCCCTGTCCCTCATACAAGGGAATTAAGGGAATATTTCGTTCTGGAGTTGGGAATCTTCCATCCTCAGATCATGGAAGTCTTGGATTCGGTTAAAAAAGAAACGGGAATCCCAATCAAAGGGTTCACGGACTTGAGCGCCAAGGAGATTTCCTCCCTTTCCGGCTTGAGCGCGCGAGAGTCCGAGCTGGCTAAGAACAGAGAGTACGATGAACCTTTCCTGATCGAAGGAGGAGAAAAAGAGGTTGAGATGGTAAAGGGAAGGATCGAAGCGAAAGGGATGACCTATGTCTGGGGGGGGAAATTTCACCATGTCCTCGGTAAGAATGATAAGGGGAAGGCAGTTGAGGTGTTGAAAGAACTTTACAAGACCCAGTTTTTCTCCGTTCTGACGGTCGGGATTGGCGATAGTCTTAATGACCTTCCAATGTTAACTGCCACAGACCGTCCCATTTTTTTAAAGGAAAAGAACAATCCCTTACCCGAGGGGCTGTCGTCAGTTCAACATTTAACGATCCTTGAGACAACCGGGCCCGAAGCTTGGAACGAGGCGGTCCTCAGCTTGATCGATGAGATCGATCCAGGAGAGCGACGTGATCGATGCGACTCTTCCACAGCTTAATTTATGGATGGCCGCCGCGTTGTCATTCTTATGATGCAAACTCACCTGCCCTTCCGGAAGTGGCAGGATTCCTGGTGGAGCGATTTAAGACCTCCAGAGCAGGAATAAGTCAAATAGAAAGGAAGCGCTGGATTTAATCCTGAACCTTCCAATGGAGAAATCGCTTCAAATTCAGCTGGAAGAGATAAAAGGGGCGGACCTCTTGATTGGCATTCCGAGTTACAATAACGCCCGAACGATCGGCCATGTGGTGCGCGCGGTCATCGCTGGCCTTGCCAAATACTTTCCGAAGGCAACAGCCGTCATGGTCAACTCCGATGGTGGCTCAACCGATGGCACTCAAGATGAGGTCAGGAAGGTTCAGATAGAGGATTTTAGAACAATCCTTACCTCCCACCCCGTCAATCCGATTCAGAGGATTGTCACCCCTTATCAAGGAATTCCGGGGAAGGGGAGTGCCTTCCGCACCATTTTTGAGGCCGCCGGAATTCTTAAGGCAAGAGCCTGCGTTGTGGTCGATTCGGATTTAAGGTCCATCACCCCGGAATGGATGGAACTCCTCCTGGGGCCTATTTACGACGAGGGGTTTGACTACGTCGCGCCCCTTTACGCCCGACATAAATTCGACGGAACCATCACCAACAGTATCGTTTATCCCCTGACACGGGCTCTTTACGGGAAAAGAATTCGACAGCCGATTGGAGGGGATTTTGGTTTCTCCGGAAAGCTGGCAGAATTCTATTTCGCCAAAGATGTTTGGGAAACGGATGTCGCCCGGTTCGGGATTGATATCTGGATGACCACCCTCGCCGTTGCCGAAGGATTTAAGGCGTGTCAGTCTTATCTCGGCGCTAAGATCCACGATGCAAAAGACCCCGGGAGCGATCTCGGACCGATGTTCACCCAGGTCGTCTCTTCTGTCTATCGTTTGATGGAGGAATACCAACCCCTTTGGGAAGAAGTGAACGTATCGCAACCCGTTCCAAGTTTTGGGTTTCGTTATGACGTGGGATTGGAACCTGTTTCTGTAAACCTGGAACGGATGATAGGAAACTTCAGGCTGGGAGTTCGGGATCTGATGGAAATTTGGAGAAAGGTGTTGCTTCCCGAGACAGGCACCTGGCTGGAATCCATTGGACGGTTATCGGACGATGGGTTCTTCTTTCCCCACGACCTGTGGGTTCGAATCGTCTACGATTTTGCCGTCGCTTATCACAAGGGATCGGTCCACCGAGAACATTTGCTGAAGTCGATGATCCCTCTTTACCTTGGCCGGGTGGCCTCTTTCGTTAAAGAAAACCAGAATAGTTCTGGGGAGGAAGTTGAAAAGGAGATCGAATCCCTTTGCCAGACCTTTGAGGGGATGAAATCCTATCTCATGGAACGCTGGCCTGAAGAGAAGAGGAGGTGAAGAATATGGGAGAGGTGTGGAAAGTGGCGATCATAGATTCTTTGAACAAATTTCTTGGGAAAGTCATCGTATTTCTGCCCAATCTTCTGGCGATGATTACCATCCTTGTCGTCGGATTTTTCGTCGCCTGGGTCATCCGAAAGCTTTTGTTCCGTTTCCTGAGGGCAATCCAGTTCGACAGGTTGAGCGGGCAATGGGGGTTGGCCGATGTCTTGTCCAAGGGGGGCGTGACCTATTCCCCGGCGAATCTTTTGAGCCAGTTCTTCTACTGGGTGGTTGCTTTTGTAACCCTCATTTTGGGCATCAATGCACTTGAAGTCGCGGCCACTCAAAATTTGATCACTCAATTTTTTAACTACCTGCCTCACCTTTTTGCGGCGGTGATCATTCTCGTCATCGGCTATTTGATCGCCGTCTTCTTAGGCCAGGCCACCCTGATTGCGGC
>Ga0335081_10004320_pt1 | contig 22392 bp, 18 predicted proteins | sample Lox_Sample_35_FD_206713 | JGI IMG/M metagenome (GOLD analysis project Ga0335081, IMG submission 206713) | Soil microbial communities from Loxahatchee National Wildlife Refuge, Florida, United States - Lox_Sample_3.5 | ecosystem: Environmental > Terrestrial > Soil > Wetlands | place: USA... | reverse complement strand
GCTGATCGCGGGCGTGATTCACAGCGTCCCCTTCCAGATGAGGATCAAGCCCGCGAAAGAAGCACCGGCTTTGCCAGCGGGGCGTGCAGCCGTGAGTCATTAGAAGTCGAAGATTCGAAGCCAAGAGAGGATCGCCATTCGACTATGTTTGTAACCAAGAAGTCAGTCTCTCGCCGAGCAATCCTGCGGGGTGTCGGTACGGCACTCGCCCTGCCGTTACTCGATTCCATGGTCCCGGCATTTACGGCGCTTGCGCAAACGCCGGCCAAGCCGCTCCGGCGTTTTGGAGCGATCTTTGTTCCGCTAGGCGAGCGGCCGGGCTACTGGACCCCTAAAACGGAGGGTGACAACTTCGTCTTTTCGGAGATTCTGACGCCCCTCGAACCGCACCGGAAATCGCTGACGGTGGTGTCGGAACTGTGCGATCCGGTGGACGGCCACGCCGTGACCGTGGCCGCGTGGCTCAGCGGCAGCGTGCCCAAGCGGACCATCGCAGAGGACGTGCATGCGGGAACCACGATCGACCAGGTGGTGGCGAAGAAGATCGGCCAGGATACGGTTTTCCCTTCGCTCGAACTGGCCACCGAAGATTTCACCGGCTATATCGGCGGATGCGATCCCCAGTATTCGTGCGCCTATATGAATACGCTGTCGTGGAAGACGCCGACCGAGCCCTTGCCCATGGAGATCAATCCCCGGGTCGTGTTCGAGCGCTTGTTCGGCAGGCCCGGCACTGCGCAACAGCGTGCCGCTCAAATGCGCACCGACGCCAGCATTCTCGATTCGCTGAAAGACGAGTTGACGGATTTCCAAGGCGGCCTGGGGCCGAAAGACCGCAACCGCCTCAACGATTATCTCGAAAATGTTCGTGAGATCGAGCGGCGCATCCAACGGGCCGAGAAGCAGGCGGCCTCGGACGTGAAAGTACCAGACGCTCCGATCGGCGTTCCGGAGGCGTTCGAAGAACATGTCGCCTTGCAGTTCGAACTGCTGGCGCTAGCGTATGAGACCGATCTGACGCGCGTGTTCACGTTCATGATGAGCCGCGACGCCAGCCAGCGGGTCTACCCGAATATCGGCATCACCGAGCCGCATCACTCGATGTCCCACCACGGCAATGATCCGGCCAAGATCGCCAACCTGGTGAAGCTCAACACCTACCACGTCGAGCTGTTCGGAAGGTTCCTGAAGAAGTTGCAGGACACGCCGGATGGCGATGGATCGCTCCTCGATCATTCGCTCATCTTGTACGGCAGCGGCATGAGCGAGAGCAATACCCACTCCCGCCTGGACGTGCCGACACTGCTGTGCGGCGGAGCGGCGGGGCACATCAAGGGCAACCGCCACCTCAAGATGCCCAAGGAAACTCCGCTGGCGAACCTGATGGTCAGCATCGGCCAGATGTACGGGGTGGAAATGGAGAAGTTTGGAATTAGCAATGGCAAGGTGGATCTCTAACAGGCCGCGGGAAAAACCCGCCAAACCCCCGCTCCCTCACGATCGCGGCTCGGTAACTGCCGGCAAACTCGATGTGGTGTTTCCGAGCCGCGCGCGTAAGCAAGCAGTCTTCAGGCTTTTTTTTGCGCTGGCGCTAAGTAGCGCCGTTGCCTGCGCCGCGAGGCTGGGAGCGGCTACTATTGCCGATGCGGCCCGCGACGGCAACCGGGATCAGGTGCGCGCGCTGATTGAGCAGCGCGCGGATGTGAATGCCCGGCAACCCGACGGCATGACGGCGCTCGATTGGGCCGCCCGCCGGGACGACACCGAAATGGCGCGGTTGTTGATCGGCGCCGGCGCGAACGTCAAAGCCGCCGACCGATATGGCTTAACGCCATTGACCCTTGCCGCCACCCGCGGCAGCGCCAGGATGGTGGAGCTCCTGATCGAAGCCGGTGCGGATCCTAACTACGCCCTCCCCGAGGGCGAGACCACGCTGATGACGGCTTCGCGCACTGGCGATGCGGCCGCGGTCAATGTGCTGCTCTCGCATGGCGCCAAGGTCAACGCCAAAGAGAACACCCTGGGCGAGACAGCGCTGATGTGGGCGGCCGCGGAAAACCATGCCGACGCGGTGCGCGCCCTAGTAGCCGCCGATGCCGATATTAACGGGCGTTCCACGTTGCTCCACCTGGCTCCATTCAACTGGGTCACCAGCGGCATGGTCTCGACGACGCTTCCTCGCGGCAACTGGTCGGCTCTGATGTACGCCGCTCGCCAGGGGTCGATTGACGCGGCTCGCGTTCTAGCCGAGGAGCACGCGGACTTGAATCTCACCGACCCGGACGGAGGCACAGCGCTGGTGATCGCCATCATCAACGGGCATTTCGATCTTGCCAATGTGTTGCTCGAGAAGGGCGCCGATCCCAATATTGTTGATGAGACCGGCATGGCGGCTCTCTACGCTGCGGTCGATATACACACGCTGGGCCCGATGCAAGGCCGGCCGGGCCCGAAACTGGCAGATGAAATCAGCGGTCTGGATCTGATCCGATCGCTGCTCGCCCACGGGGCGAATCCGAACCTCCGGCTCAAAAAGCCCATCCTCGGAAGGCATCATGGCGCCGGAGACTCATCGCTCGGAGAGGGCACCACCGCGCTGATGCGCGCCGCCAAAGCCAATGACGTCGGCGCAATGAAAGCGCTACTCAATGGCGGTGCCAACCCTTTCCTCACGCAGGCGGACCACACCACGGTCCTAATGATTGCCGCCGCCGGAGGAGCCGTGTTCGGAGGCTACGCCCAAGGTCTGCCGGTAACCGAAGAGGGCGCGATTCAGGCCATCCAGTTATGTATCGACCGGGGTGTCGATGTCAACGCTTTCAACAGCAACGGTCTGACGGCCATGCATCGCGCCGCGGCGCGCGGAGCCGACAAAATCGTGAAATACCTGGTCGAGCATGGCGCTCGGCTGGATATGAAGAACAAGGCAGGCGTGACGCCCCTGGATATGGCGATGGGAAAAGGGGGCGGCCGCGGCGGCAACGACACTCCGCCGCATGAAACCACGGCGGCCTTGATTCGCGCGCTGCTCAGCCCCGAGGCCGCGAGATGATCCAGCGGCGGGTGTGTTCAGCTTGGGTTGCATTGCTCGCGGCAGGCGGCGCGGCCGGACTATTCGCAGCTGAAGGCGACGAGAAAACCGGCGACAGCCGGATCTGGAGCGGAGTTTACACCGCAGCTCAAGCGGAGCGCGGCAAGGAGAACTTCGACAAAAGCTGCAGCAATTGCCACAACGCCGATCTGAACGGCAGCGTTCGCGCGCCATCGCTGCGCGGAGACCGGTTCCTGAAGAACTGGGGAAACGGCAGTGCCAACGTCCTCTTCATCAAGCTGCGGGACTCGATGCCCGCCACCTATCCGGATACCGTTCCGGATGCCACTAAAATCGACATTCTGGCGTATCTGCTCCAGGTGAATGGCTTTCCGTCAGGCAAGGAAGAGTTGAAGCTCGACTCAAAGGAGCTGGATGATATCCAGATCGTTCAGAAAGGCGAGCAGGCCGTCCCCAATTTTGCGCTGGTGCGCGTGGTGGGCTGTCTGGCACCGCGCACGGGCAAGACCTGGACGCTGTCGCGAGCCAGCGAGCCCGCAGTCACAAAAGACGATTCGCCCCCATCGGCGGCTCTAAGAGACGCGGCGGCCAAGGCCCTTGGCGCCGGATCGTTCGAGCTGGTGAGCACCGCAGCTTTCCAGCCGGACTCTCACCAGGGCCGCAAGGTGGAGGCCCGCGGGCTCCTGTACCGCGATGCCGGCCATAACCTGTTGAACCTCACCTCGCTCGATGATACTGGCGTAAGTTGCGAAAACTGAATGCAGGGTCTGCCCCCAGAGGTAAACTGCACTCTGCATGGCGCATTACACTAGCATATGCATGAACTGAGGAGGGATCCATGCCACTCGTCGCCACGCGTCCGAACGTTCTGAAGGTCGTGATTGTCGCCGCGTTAGGTTTGCCGGCTGTCGCTTTCGGCCAGTGGGTGCATTATCCGACGGCCGGCGTGCCGAGAAAAGCAGATGGCACTCCCGATCTGACTGCGCCGGCGCCGCGGCTGGCGGACGGCAAGCCGGATTTGTCGGGCATTTGGCACACCGCCAGGATTATTCCGTGCGATGCGGACTTAAGCCGGTTCATTCCCTGCGGCAGCGAAATTGGGGGATCGCCGCTCGCGCGCAACTTCGGCGTAGATATGCCCGGCGGTCTGCCGTATCAGCCGTGGGCGGCTGCGCTGGTCAAACAGCGGACCGCGGATCAGGGTGTCGACGATCCACACGTGCGATGCTTGCCCGATAATCCGCCACGAACATGGGTCATGCCCCACCTGACAAAGGCGGTGCACACCCCGAAACTGCTGGTGCTGCTCTACGAGGTGAACGCGATGTACCGGCAAATCTTCATCGACGGGCGCCCTTTGCCCGAGGATCCTAACCCCGGTTGGAACGGCTATTCCACTGCTCGATGGGAGGGCGATACGCTCGTCGTCCAGACCGCAGGCTTTCGCGATGGCCTATGGGCCGATATGGGCGGAAGTCCGTTGAGCGAATCGGCTAAACTCACGGAACGAATGCGGCGGCCCAACTACGGGACGCTCGAACTCGAAATCACGATCAATGACCCGAAGGTGTACACGAAGCCGTGGACTGTGAACATGACGCAGAAGATTGAGCTCGACACGGAATTGATCGATGAGATCTGCCTCGAGAACGAAAAATCGTATGAGCGAATGCGGTCGGTGCGGCCTTCGCCTCTGGCAGGCGTCACGGGGCGTTGGGCCGCAGGCGGAAGCTCCGTGTTCGTGCTTCGGCAAGTTGGAACTGCCGTAACCGGCGAGATTCAAGGTCGGCCCGGAGAGCCGGTCTATCAGATTGTCGACGGAGTCGTTCGCGGCAACCAGATCCATTTCTTCGTCCTGCATCAAGACCCCGACGACCCCGAAGTGAAGGCCAACAGTGGCAATCCATTCCACAACTTTGCCAAGGGCACGTTCACAGCTGACCAGATCGACATCTCCGGCTCTCGCGAGAACACGAAGATTCGCGAATACCACATCGTCCTGAACAGAATCAAGGACAAGTAGGCCAACGGCAGGCTGCCAGACCGACAAGCTGGAGAAGCACAGCTTCGGCCAGCCGGTGCGGACCAGTCCGGGCGATTGGCACCAACAAACGCCCATGGCATAGCGGCCCAGCCCGATTGACACCGACAGCCTCGCGTGATAACTCTGGCTACTCGGCGACTTCGTGCTCGCCGGACTCGAAGGAGGTCAGACATGATCAGCAAAAGAGCCTTACAGCCGGGAATCGGGTTCGTACTTGCCGTGCTCGTGGGCGCGGTGGTGGCGGGGATAGGCGTGGCCCAACTCAGTGGCCAAACTGTCCGCGTTGGCAATGCCGACCTGGGCGGCGTAGTGACAAGCTCCAAGGGGCCCGAGGCGGGAGTCTGGGTGATCGCCGAAACCACCGGGCTGCCAACTAAATTCGTCAAGATCGTCGTCACCGATGATCAGGGCCGCTACCTGGTGCCGGATCTTCCCAAGGCCAACTATAGTGTGTGGGTTCGCGGTTACGGGCTGGTGGATTCACCGAAAGTTCCAGCCACACCAGGCAAGACTCTGAACCTGAATGCCGTTGTGGCGCCGGATAAGAAGGCGGCGTCCGAATACTATCCCGCGCTTTACTGGTTCTCGTTGCTGCAGGTGCCGCCCAAGAGTGACTTCCCCGGAACGGGGCCGTCCGGGAACGGTATTTCTCCGAACGAAAAGAGCCAGGGGCAATGGATTCGGGACATCGTCAATACAGATGGTTGCACCGGCTGTCACCAGATGGGCGACAAGGCCACGCGCGAGATTCCCAAGAGTATCCTCAGTCAGACCGCGGACTCGAAAGCCGCGTGGGATCTCCGCATTAAAGCCGGCCAGGCGGGCGGCGGGATGAGTGCTCGCTTCGATCAGGTAGGTCGAACGCGCGCGCTGGCGATGTACGCAGACTGGACGGACCGCGTTGCCCATGGAGAACTGCCGTCCGCGGCTCCTTCCCGTCCTCAAGGTAAAGAGCGCAACGTAGTGATCACTCTCTGGGACTGGGCGGACCCCAAGGTCTATCTGCATGACGCCATCGCGAGCGACAAGCGGAATCCCACTGTGAACTCGAACGGCCCGATCTACGGGGCGCTCGAAGAGAGCGGTGATTATCTGACGGTCCTCGATCCGACCACTAATGCGACCAGCCGGGTGAAACTGAGAGTTCGCGATCCGGAAACGCCGAGTTCCTTTGCTACGAAGCCGGCGGCGCCCTCGCCTTATTGGGGCGACGAAGCCATCTGGAACAGCCAAACGACGGTCCACAGCTTTTCGATGGATAAGCAGGGTCGCGTGTGGGCCGCGGCGCGCGTCCGCAAGCCCAAGACACCGGCATGGTGCCAGGCGGGATCGGACCAGATTTCGGCGAAGTTGTTCCCGATTAATCAGGGCCAGCGGGGGCTGGAGCTTTACGAGCCGAAGACCAAAGAAACGACCACTATCGACACCTGCTTCACCTGGGGCCACGTGAATTTCGACGACAACGATGTGCTGTGGTCGTCGTTCGGGCCTACCGGCGTCGAGGGGTGGTTTGACACCAGAGTCTGGGACAAAACGCACGACGAGAAGAAGGCGCAGGGCTGGAGCGCGTTCGTCCTCGATTACAACGGAAACGGGAAGCGCGACGCCTACACCGAACCGGATCAGCCGGCGGATCCAACCAAAGACAAACGGATCAACGTGTCTTTCTATGGCGACGCGCCGGCGCCGGACGGCTCGGTATGGGGATCGGTCCTGGGAATGCCGGGCGCTCTGGTCCGTTTCGTTCCTGGATCTCACCCGCCCGAGACAGCGCTGGCCGAGTACTACGAGGTGCCCTGGAGTAATCCCAAAGCGCCGGTCCAAGGCTTTGCGCCTCGCGGCATGGACGTCGATAGCAAGGGTGTCGTCTGGGCTCCGCTCTCGAGCGGACATTACGCGAGCTTCGACCGCAGCAAGTGCAAGGGCCCCCTCAATGGCCCAACCGCTGCGACGGGGCAGCATTGTCCGGAAGGCTGGACTCTCTATCGGTTTCCCGGCCCGAACTACAAGGGCGCCGCCGAGAATGGGAGCGCCGATTCGGCGTACTACAATTTCGTCGATCGGTTCGACATGCTCGGTGTCGGCAAGGATGTGCCGCTGGCGACCGGCAACCTCTCGGAGGGATTGCTGGTGCTGGTCGATGGCAAATTCCTGACGCTGCGCGTGCCCTATCCCATGGGCTACTACGCAAAAGGCTTGGATGGCCGCATCGATAATCCGAACGGCGGGTGGAAAGGGAAGGGCATTTACACGCCGATCTCGACGCGAGCCCCATTCCACATGGAAGGCGGCAAAGGGACCACCAGCAAGCTCGTGAAGTTCCAGATGCGGCCCGATCCGTTGGCTAACTAGCAGAATGTCCCAGTCATTTCGATACTGGTCCAAGGAAGACGCAGCCGAGTGGGGTCAGCCCTTCCGGGCTGCCGCCGGGCTTCTGCCCGGCGTGTGCGTGCGTGGCGGACTCGCGCCGCCTAAGAGGGCGGCGGCAGGGTGAAGCTCTGACCCCACGCCTGCTATCGAAATCACCGGGACAGCCCACTAGCGGAGCATTGAGCTTTCCCGGCCAGCTGTAAGAACGCGGCTCGGCGGGGTGGAAAGAGTCGCCCGCCGCGCCAAGGAGTCCAAGCTATGAGAGTCTCTCGACGCCACCTCATCGGAGCAGGAGTTGCCATAGCCTCCGCCCGCCGAGCTATGGCCCAATCCCTCAGTAGCGACGCCGCCGAAGCCGGCCTCACTCCAATCAATTTGGATCCGAACCGGCGCATCCTGCTCAAAGGCGGAACGATCATCAGCATGGACGCATCGGTGGGCGACTTCGTCCAGGGCGACATTCTCATCCACGGCAAGAAAATCGAGGCTGTCGGGGCGAACGTGAAGGTGTCCGGGCCACCGCCCCGCATCATCGATGCCTCCAACACCATCCTGATCCCGGGATTCGTCGACTGCCACCGTCACTCCTGGGAAGGCGTGCTGCGCCGCATCATTCCCAATGGCGATATCGGGAAGTACACAGCAACCACGCATCAGGGCTTCGCGCCGTATTACCGCCCGCACGACATGTACGTAAGCAATCTGATCACCGCGCTCGGCTGCATCGACGCCGGGATCACCTGCGTCATAGACAATTCGCACAATTCTCGCTCGGCCGCGCATTCCGACGCAGCCGTACACGCATTGTTCGACTCCGGTATCCGCGCCGTGCACGCCTCCGGTGCTCCGCAAACGGGAGTTTGGGATCACCAGTGGCCGCAGGATCTGGAGCGTTTGCAAAAGCGCTTCTTTTCTTCCGACGACCAATTGGTGACACTGCGAATGTTCTCGGGCCTGGACCGGGCGAACTACGCGGTGGCTCGGAAACTCAATCTGCGCATCACCACGGAATTCCAGGGAGCCGCAGCCGCGGCGACGCTGGAGCAGTTTTGGAATGAGAAACTCCTCGGCCCCGACATTACGTACAATCATTGCGGCGGCTTGACGGATCTTGCATGGCAGCGAATTCGCGAATCGGGCGGAACGGTCGATGTGTGCCCCAGATCCGATCCGCAATATGCTTTGGGCGACGGTATCCCGGCGTTCCAGAAGGCACTGGACCACGGTATGCGGCCGGGCCTGAGCGTGGACAACGAGGTCTCCTACGGCACCGACATCTTCACCGAGATGCGGGTGGTCTTCAATATCCAGCGAGCCTTCGCTACCAACCGCAGAGTGAACGGCGACGCGAATCCACCGAAGCTGGTGAACGTCCGCGAAGTGCTCGAGTGCGCTACCGTGAACGGCGCCGCGTGCGCCGGACTCACCGCCAAGTGCGGCACCCTGTCGCCCGGCAAGGAGGCCGACATCGTGATGATCCGCACCGACGATATCAACCTGTACCCGTCGAACAACGCCCTCGGCACGGTGGTCGCTGCGGCTGATATCAAAAACGTGGACACCGTAATCATCGGTGGTGTCATCCGCAAATCGGGCGGAAAGATCATGGGAGTGAACTGGCCCAAGCTGCGTGCGCAAATCGACGAATCGCGGAATTACCTATTTCAAAAGGCCGGCTACAAGCTGGATATCTTCTCCGCATAAACCCGCTACCCAGGCGCGCGTGCCTGCCGCCGTCAATGGAGCCCAACCACTCCGCGCGGCGCATGTTCGCGCAGCCGCATGACACGCAGCCGCCATGCTGCTGTAACAATCGACGCGTATGCTAAAAGCTTTCCGGGGAGGCTTAGCATGCTGCTGAAAAAGCCCAAGAACTGCTAGCTAACGCCCCGCGGCTCGGAAACGCGGCATCGAGTTCACGTTACCGAGCGGAGGGTTTTTCAGCAGTCTGTTAGATGCGCAGCGTGAAAGACGAGCTGCGCAGTCGGTTCGCGCAATAAGACATTTGCCGCTGCGAGCTACAATCTGGTGATACCACCGAGGAATGGGAGACACATGATGAAGAAACTTCTGTCGTGGTTTGCAGTCGCTACCGCTGCGCTGGCACAGCAGGCGACGCCAATTCCAAGTTCGGCGACAGCGGTCGTTCCGGCGGGAACCGCACTGCGCATCGCTATCGAAAAACGTGTCGCAATCAAGCGTGTCGACCAGCCGATCGAAGGACGACTGATTGACCCAATCTATTCTTACGATCGCATGCTGATTCGTGCCGGGAGTGTCGTGGAGGGTCACATCGCCGAAATCGGCGGAGTCTCGGCGTATCGGCGATTTGCGGCGCTTTTGTCCGGCAATCTCACTCCCGCGCGGAGCGTGCGCGCGCAGTTCGACACTCTGGTGATGAGCGACGGTTCTCGCGTACCACTGAACACTTCGCTTTCACAGGGAACGGCGCATACACAACGAGTCGCGGTGAGAGGGCGGCAGAACGAGCCCCGCGCCGAGACAAGCCAGGCGGCGGTTCGGGCCTTCACACCGCCAGGCCGACTGAACCGGTTAAAGTCCAGGCTATTCGGGATGCTTCCGTATCACCGGCAGGCGTGGTCCGCAGGAACTCTTTTCAACACCGCTCTCGAAAGGCCGCTCACTGGGCTCACACCGATACCAATCGAAGCAGGTAGCACTCCTGGCAGCGCCGGCCAGCTCAAGGCACTCGAAGTTCAAGCGAGACTGCTAACACCGATCAATTCCGCCAAGGCGCACATTGGAGCGCCCGTCGAAGCAGCAGTTGCGCAACCGCTCTTCTCCGCCGAGCTTGGTCTGCTGATTCCGGAGGGGAGCCGTCTTTTAGGAAATGTGGTTGAGGTGCAACCGGCACGTCTGCTTCACCGCAATGGGAAGGTGCTTTTTGTATTCCGCCAGATCCAGTTGCCGCAAGGCAACCCGCAGAGCATCCAGGGTTATCTGGATGCTGTTGAGGCGGACTTCGATGCCCACTTAAACCTTGACACCGAAGGGACCGCTCATGTGAGCAGTCCCAAGTCGCGCTTCATTTTTCCCGCGATCGCGGTCGCAGTTGCCGGGCTGTCTTTCCATCAGGACTACAACTCCGGTGGAGTTCCCGATCAGGATGCTGGGGGGCGTGCCGAATCAGGCGCAGTCGGATTGGGGCTGATCGGCACGGCGTTGGCGCAGACTTCCCGCGCTGTGGCTTCCAGCTTCGCCATTAGCGGTGCTGCCTTGAGCCTGTACTCAAACTTCATCGCGCGCGGCCGAAACGTAGTGCTTCCAGAGAACACGGCGCTTACGGTCAGTCTGCGGAAGCGCGAGAATGAAGCCGCAAGCGGAAATGCGGCGGATGCGAAGTAGCGAGTTGCCAGTGATGCGCACGCCTACTCAGGCCCGGGCCTGACGTCGTGGACTTCTCCGGCCTATTGGCTTGGTTGGCAGATCATCTTCGGCTATCCCGGACAGTACGATCGGCGCACGGTCGGGAAATTCAGCAACCAGTGACAGGTTTCCACCCAATGCCTTTACCGTTTTACGGATGGTGGAGAGAAGGACGTCACTGCGCTTCTCCAAGCGAGAAACTCTGTCCTGAGTAATCCCGAGGGCTTTGGCCATACGAACCTGGGTGAGTTTGCGCGCGCGTCGCAGCTCGCGCAGTGTCATTTCCTCCGCGATCAGTTCGGCTGCGCGAGACTCGACCTTCCTGCGCTGAGTCGGGCTCAGTTTCTTGCTTTTGTCATTCACATCAACAGCCATGGTTACTCCCTCTTCTTCGCTATCCGGGCAAGATGGGCATCAAATCGATCATCGGCCTTTCGGACCAACTGGCGGCAAAAGCGTTTGCTGCTGACGCCCGATTTATCGCCAGCCACAAGCAAAATGCCTTTGCGTTTCGTGTCAAAGGCAAAGGCTACTCGCCATTCGCCACCCGTTGCACTGAACCGCAAATCCTTCATATTCGCGTGACGTGACCCCTTTAACGTGTCAACGCGGGGCCGCCCCAATTGTGGCCAAACTGTTGGAGAAGGCGGGCCAACGCCAGAATCTCCACACGGACGTCCTCGTGCAGGGAGTCGAACTCCGGCTCGAATTCATCGCCGATTTCCTTAATATGATATCTAGATAATATGATGTCAAATCCATAATTCGAACAAGCGTAGAAACGACTGTAAGAGAATGGCGCACGTGGCCGAGCTCGTGGGCCAATGGTGGGAATACATGACGGCAACGACTACAACTTACAAATTCCAAATCGGTCTCTGAGGTCCCAACCCCACCCTCGCCGCCAGAATAGTATCATCGCCTTGTAGGCTCCATCCGGACAAATAGATCGGAAGCGCACATGACACGACTCTCTGCGACACTCATCCTGCTGTGGTTTGCCACTCAAGGCACGCCTGTGTTCAGCCAGTTCGCCGGGTCTGTCAACAGCGCGCCCGGGGTGGACCTTTCCGGCAGTTGGTCACCCTTCCCTCACGAGGAGAGCGTCGGCAATCCGGCACTGGTGGAATACTACGGGGTGCCGATTGCAGATGGCGCGCGCACGTTTGCTTTGGCTTGGGATGCATCGCGCCTCACCTTGCCCGAACATCAGTGCCAGGTGCACGTGGTTTCCTATATCTTCGGCGGACCGCTGAATCTGCGGATCTGGGAAGAGAAAGATCCGCAGTCGCAGCGGGTCATCGCCATCCGCCAGTACATCAGTACCTATGAGCAGAACCGCACCATCTGGATGGACGGCCGCCCGCATCCATCGCCGAATGCCCCGCATACCTGGATGGGATTCTCAACCGGCAAGTGGGAAGGAAACACGCTGACCGTCTACACAACCCACATCAAGCAAGGCGAACTCAGGCGCAACGGCGTGCCGGAAAGCGATCAGGCCACGGTGACCGAGCACTTCATGCGCTATGGCGACTACCTGACGCATGTCAGCATCGTGACCGATCCGGTGTATCTCACCGAGCCGTTTATCCGAACCCAGGTCTTCCGGCTGGTGGTTCCGGAAGGTCTGAATTGGCTGTATCCCTGCGATTCCGTGGAAGAGATTGCCAACCGTTCGCCGGAAACCGTGCCCAACTATCTGCCGGGCCAGAATCCCTTTCTTCGGGAGTTCGCTGCGAAACACCACCTGCCGCTCGACGCGGTCCTCGGCGGCGCCGAAACCATGTACCCCGAATTTCAGTTGAAGATGCAACAGCTCACGAGTCCCGCGGCCGCCCCCAAACGCGACTGACCCCGAGATCTCCGCGATTCTCAGCTACACTGAATTTTCACCATGGCCAACCCGCCGGAGCCGCAGAGCCCGAAACGCAGATCGCTGCGTATTTTGGTGGCGCACAATGTGCCTCGGGGCAGAAGCGGCGGCATGAATCGCACCATGGAGTTTCTGCATGATTGGGTGGAGGCAGCCGGCCACCAGGTGGAGTATTTCTGCAGCGATGATGTGCCGCAGAGCAGTTCGAAAATGGCACGTTTCTCCTTCCCCCTGGCTGTATTCCGCCATGCCAAGATGCGCCGGGCCGAGGGCCGGCCTTATGACATCATCAACGTCCACGAGCCATCCGGAGCAGCCGTGGCGGTTTTCAAACGGCAGACCGGCAGCCGCGTGGTCGTAATGAGCTATGGCGTCGAGTGGCGCGGCTGGAAGATCGCGCGGCGGCACGCCTCCCTAAAGTCGCGCATCCTGTTTCCGGTCACGGTCTTGTGGCAGGCGCGTTGGGCGATCGAGAAGGCCGATCACATTTTCTGCAAGAACGAGGAGGATGTGGCCGAGTTGGTTGCGCACGGCATTCCGCGCGCGCGCATCACGCGCATTTTCCCGGGAGCCGATCCGATTTTCGGTCGGAGCGCCGCCTCGCGGGATTACTCGAAAGCGCAGACCATCCTGTTCGCTGCGACTTGGATTCGGCGCAAAGGGATTTACGAACTGGTCGAGGCGTTCACGGCGTTGGCGCCGAACTATCCGCAACTTCGTTTGATCGTGCTGAATCCGGGAGTGGACGATGCCGTGGTGTTGAGCCATTTTCCGCCGCCACTCCGCGACCGGATCTCCTGTATGCGGGCTGCGCCGGAGGAAGGGGTCGCGCGCGTCTTCGAGGCTTCCGACGTTTATCTGTTGCCGAGCCAGTTTGAGGGAACGCCGCTCACCATGATGGAAGCCATGTGGAGCGGGTTGCCCATCGTTGCTACCAAAACCTGCGGTATGCGAGATGTTTTGCGCGACGGCGATAATGGTTTGTTGATTCCTGTGGAAGCGCCCGAGGCTTTGGCCAAAGCGCTGGAGCGGTTGCTCGACGATTGCGACCTGCGAGCGCGCTTGGGAATAGCTGCGCATGAAGATGCCGTCACACACTACACCTGGCAGAAGTGCGCGCAGGCTGTGATCGAAGCTTACGAGCGTCTCGCTGGCTGCTGAAAAAGCCCAAGAACCGCTTGCTAACGCGCTGCGGCTCGGAAACGCGGCATCGAGTTCACAGGCAGTTACCGAGCTGCGACTGCTAGGGAGCGGAGGTTTGGCTGGCTTTTTCAGCAGCCTGTTAGCTGGCGGGTTCAAGCCCCTCGTTGCTCGAGAGCGCGGGCATTCGCATACCATCGGCACGCGGTGCCGACGATCTCATCGAGCGAAGAGTGCTCGGCGCTCCAACTCAATTCCCGCGCTGCCAGGGAGGCGTCTGCCACCAGCATCGCCGGATCTCCCGCCCGCCGCCCGCATTCGGTCACCGGCACGGCGCGCCCACTCGCTCGTTCCACTGCCGCGATCACTTCGCGAACCGAGTGGCCGCTGCCGGTGCCGAGGTTAAACGCCTGGCTCGCCGCCCCTGCGCGCAAGCGTTCGAGCGCCTTTACATGGGCCGTGGCCAGGTCGGTGACATGAATGTAATCGCGGACCGCGGTTCCGTCCGGCGTGGAGTAGTCGGTCCCGAAAACTTCCAGGCTGGAGATGTCGCCGTAGGCGGCCGCGATCGTTCTCGGGATTAAGTGGGTCTCCGGGTCATGAACCTCTCCGATCTCTCCGGCGGCGTCGGCGCCCGCGGCATTGAAATAGCGCAGCGCCGTCCACGCCAGTCCGTAAGCGCGCTCATACCAGCCGAGCGCGCGCTCCACCATGAGCTTCGTTTCGCCATACGGATTGACCGGGTTTTGCGAGTGGTTCTCGGCAATGGGCACTTTCTCCGGGATGCCGTAGGTGGCGCAAGTCGACGAGAATACAATCGGCCGCACGCCGCTTTCGCGCATCGCGTCGAGCAGGTTCAGCGTGTTTACAAAGTTGTTACGGAAATACTCGGAAGGCTCGTGCATCGATTCGCCCACATAGGCGAATGCCGCGAAGTGGATCACGGCCTCGAAACGATACTCCCGAAAAATATTGTGGAGCGTGCCGCGGTTGCTCAGATCGCCTTCGACGAACGGACCCCACCGCACCGCCCACCGATGGCCGTGGCAAAGATTGTCGAGCACCACCGGTTCATAGCCCTGCACCCGGAGTTCTTTAGCGGTGTGGCTTCCGATATAGCCGGCCCCTCCGGTCACCAAGATCTGCTTGATTTGCGCCATCCCGTATTCAGGGTACTATTGTTGCCGCAGAGAGCGGTGCCACATTCAGGCGCTCACCTAACTCAAGTCGTACAGCTCCAGCACCTGCGCCACGTTCTTGCGATGGTCGAATTTCTTTTCGGCTGCCTCCCGTCCGGCTTGGCCCATCGTCTGCCGTAGCGTGCCATTGCGCAACAGTGCAAGCACGCGATCTGCGATGCGCGGCACGTCTCCGGAAGTCACCAGATAGCCGGTCTTGCCATCCTCAATCAGTTCCGGAATTCCGCCTACGCGCGTCCCGACCACTGGCAAACCAGATGCCATCGCCTCGGCGATCACATAGCCGAACACTTCCTCCCACCGTGAAACCTGGCACACCACATCCGCGGCACCATAAGCACCCTGTGCCAGGGGATCCTCCAACACGCCCGTGAACGTCACGCGATCCGTCAGCCCCAGCTGTCCGGACATGGCTTGATATTCCGCGGCGTGGGTTCCACTACCCGCCAGCACAAAGTGCGCGCGCGGTTCCTGCGCCGCCACGACGCGCGCCGCCTGCAACAGGTCTGTGATCCCCTTCTCGGGAATGAGTGAGCTGACTTGCGCGACCACCAGGCGATCGTCCGCGATCTTGTATTTGCTGCGGAATGCCGAGCGGTTGCACAATCCTTCGGCGGCGCGGGCCAGGTCCACGCTGTTGTAGATCGTCACGAAGCGCTCTCTCGGCAGCAGATCCATTGCGGTAAAGCAGCGCTCGCCGTAATTGCTCACGCAGATCACCTTGTTCAATGGGTAGTGGATGCCCCGCATCAGCAAGCGCCGCCACATCGGGTACCGCTTCGGTACATACCCTTCGGGCCGCGAGCTTTGATCGGTGAAGAATACCTGCCTGGCGGACTCGATCCGCGCCATCCAGGGATAGAGGCTGAGAAATCCGGTGAAGTAGAGGTGCAGGATCTCCGGCCGGTATTGCCTCAAAAGTTCGAATCCGCGCCGCGTCGATTTTCGATTCAGCTTCCAGGAATCCTCGAATACCTCAAATGAAACGTTCGGCAGCGCCAGGAATTTTCGAACCGATCCCGGAGGCGGCGCCAGGTAGCAGAGCACGCTTTTCCAGCCGCGCTCTCCGAGCTGCCGCGATAACTCGCGGGCGTAAATTTCTCCCGCGCCGATTCGGTAGGGATCGACTCCGAAAACCGAGACCACGGTCCTGGTGTGCCCCGGAGATTGGCGCGACAAGTCGGGTTTCCTATTCGCCGCCGCGAGTCCGGCTGAAGTCCGCGCTCACCGGCCCGAATCCTGGCAAATGTACTCGAACAGTTCGCCGCCCGGTACCCAGGCCGAAGCCGTCTTCTGGCTAATGGTCCAGCGCATCGACCAGGGTTTGGTGTATGCGCCCGGATCGTCAAAGGTGGCCTCGTACGTGAGCGTCTTCAGATTTGGCCGGGAGATTCGCTCCGTGAGGTGCATCTGCGCGGTGCTTGGATACGCTCCGGCCAGCCATTGCTTCTCGTTGAAACCGACAGTGTCGATCACGAGTGTGTCGCCGTCCCACCTCCCGATGGAATGTCCCAGGAAAGTCGGCCGCAAATCTTCGCCCGTGGGGTGTGCGCGCCCATCCATGTAAATCACGCGCCAGGAGTGCGGGCCGGCGATGTCGAGAATGAAAATTCGCTTGAGCTCCGGCACGTCCACGATTTCGAACCCCGGCGCATTGAAGAACGACGGCCCGCCCGCGGGCTTGCAGGCAACCAGCGGCGGATATAGATCCGCGCGCGAAGTCCGGTACTGATATAGGGCCTTGGCCCACGGCAGGAAGGGCACATCGGCCGCGCGCGGCATTCCGCCCAACCCCGGCCGCACTTCCCAGTAACCTTTCTTAGCTGGCGTAGACCCCAGGTTCACTCTTCCATCGGGCCAGCGCGGCGTTGTCAGGTCTTCCGCGGGCGCTGTTGCCGGGGCTGCCGTCTGAGCGAAACACGACACCGCCAGCAGCGCCAGCATCGACGTAACGCCGAGGAATTTGCGCAGCACGGAGGCCGGTTACCTCATCACCAGTTTCTGGCCACTGGCCAGGATCATCGTCGTGGTTTGCATCGATCCGGCCGCATTGGCGCCGTCTTTGGCCAGCGCCGCGCCTTGAACCGTGACCTTATCGCCGATCTTCACCGTGTCCCGCTTCCAGCCGCCGCGGACCAGCGCATATGGCGGGCCCATTTCGATTTTGAAGCTGACCACGGCGCCGTTTTCGCCCGTCGCGTCGATATACACGAAGGCGTGCGGGTTGATCCAGTCCAGCTTGGTGACGATTCCAGTGATCGTCGTGGGCTTGTTGGAATCATACTCCGCATCAAACGAGTGGTGCGCGATTGCGGGAATCGCGGCCAGGAGTAGCAAGACGCAGGCGGCGAACAATCCCGTCTGGGAATCAACTAGTTTGAAAGTCATTTCTTCTTCCTTACACCCGCCGAATTCATCCGCGACCGGAGGAAGCGGTGCCTTTCTCAGCGAACGAATGTCGATTCGGCATTATCTTCACAGAAATACTCCTCGATATCTTTGTCCGGAACCCATTTTATCGCCCACCCGCCCTTCCATGGTCGGGTGTACGTGCGCGGATCGTCCACCGTCACTTCATACCGCAAGGTGTCCATATCCGTTCGGGTGAAGCGCTCGATCAGGTGCAGGGCCTCGGTATGCGGAAGGCCCCCGTTCGTCAGCCAGAAGCGCTCGTTGTATCCAGTCGAATCGACCACCAGCGTATCTTTCTCCCAGTGGCCCACCGAAGTCCCGTAGTAGCCGAGCACGGTTTCGGCGGCCTGACTGGCAGGGCGGCCATCCGTGTAAATGATGCGCCAATTGCGATCCCCGCCGCCCATCAGAACCAGAATGCGGCCCAGTTCGCGCTGCTCGACGAATTGAAAACCGTTGGGCATTTGAAATTGCCGCGGGCCGCCGGAGGGAAGGCAGCGGGCCGATGGGTCGTCGCGCAAATAAGTGCGCTGCCGGTACTGGTAGACGGCCTTCGCCCACGGCTGGAACGGTGCAACGCGATCCGCATCTGCGAGGTTCAGCAGGAGCCCATCGTCATTCACGGAGACCTTGGCGGCCGTAGTCTCGATCAGGGTTTTAGCGCTCGCCGCGCCCCAGTATCCTTTCTTGCCGGGCGACGGCCCGAGCCGGATCTGGCCATCGGGCCAGCGCGGAGCCGGCGCTGGCGATGCAGCCGCACGCGGTTTCGGTGTCACCACGAATAAGCGCTTGTCGGTTCGGCTTAAAACTACTGAAGTGGCGAACGCTTGCCGAGTATCGCCCCTGGCAGGGACGCCTGTTACGGTGACGACGTCGCCGATATGCAATGCGCTCGGTTTCCAGCCGGCGCTCTCCAGTTCGAGGGGATTCCCAATGTCCACGGCCCAGTTCTCGACCTCGCCGCTGGCAGGCCGGATGTCGATGAACAGATACGCCTGAGGGTTGACCCAATCGATGCGGGTGACGGCCCCCTGGAGCTTCACCTGCCGGCCGGCGTCGTAGGTAGTCGAAAAGGAACGCTGCGCGGACAGTGGCGCCACCAGGAAGAGAATTCCCGCCAGCAACCGCACGCGTAAGAAAGCGGAGTCCCGCATACGGTCAATCCCTCGTAATGCGGAAATCGCCCTTCACCGTGCCCTGACGCCAGGTGCCGGTGATCTTCCGGTGATACGAGCCAATATCTTCCACGCGGCCCTCGGCGGTGATATGAACCGGGTTGCCGGCCTGATCCTTAGTATCCGCTTCAATGCGCACGGTCCAATTCGTCCAGTCGACGTAGACATCGGCAATCGGAGCGGCGGCGGGTCCGGGGTTGAGCGTGCCCGAGACGGTCTTGCCATCCCAGTTGAGGACCAGGGTGACGTGATTCCGCTCGGTCGGTGTGCGACCCCAGTCGCCTGCCCAGGTTCCCGTCAACGGATGCCCTTCTTGCGCCAGCGCCGGGATGAGCGCGCCCACCGACGCCAAAACGCACATTAGCAAGAGCGTATGTCTACGCATGAATCGTATCTCAAGGTATAACGCGCAAACCCCCGAAAGCAACGGCCGGGGAAGTTATGGGACCACATGGTATAATTCGGCCCAGTTCGCATTCGCTCGTCAGCCCGGAGGAGGTACGCATGGCTGTTGCTCCAAACCGGAAAAGGCTCTACATCCTAGCCGGCCTCGCCCTGTGTTTGGCGGCGCCACCCCTTGTGGCACAGCGCGCACCGACTCCGCCGGTGCGGCTGTATATTTTCGATTGCGGCCATTTGAAAAGCGGCAACCCGGAACCGTTACTGAAGCAGGGAATCACTACGACCGACATGTCGGTGGCCGCCTATCTGATCGTCCATCCGCGCGGGACGCTGCTCTGGGATTCGGGCGTGATTCCAGACGACCTGATCAAGCCGAGCGGCACCACCGAAGCGAGGGCGACGGTCCACACCACATTGAAAGGCCAGTTGGCGGAGATCGGCTATAAGCCATCCGACATTACGTACCTGGCTCTATCGCACAATCACTACGATCACTCCGCCAACGCCAACGACTACGCCGGTTCGACGTGGCTGGTGCAAAAGGCCGAGCGCGACTTCATGTTCCCCGATACGCCGCCGGCAAACCCGCCCAACGGCGCCGCGCGATACAGCGGCCTCAAGTACGCGAAGACCATCCTGCTCGATGGCGATTACGACGTCTTCGGCGATGGCTCTGTCGTGATCATTTCTACGCCGGGGCACACGCCCGGTCATCAGTCTTTATTCGTGAAACTCGCGCAGACGGGCGCGGTGGTGCTTAGCGGCGATCTGTACCATTACCCGTCGGAGCGGACCATCAAGGGCTTTACGCCATTTGGAAACTTGGGCAATCCCGAAAAAGAAGCCGCCTCGAAAGCCAAAGTCGAGAATCTTCTGATCGAGAAAGGAGCGGCGATGTGGATCCAACACGACATTCTGCAATTTGCCGGGTTGAAGAAGTCGCCGGCTTACTATGACTAAGCTTTTCAGCCTGACCGGCCTGGTATTAGTCGGCGCGATCGTCTTATCGCTGCCCGCCTCGGGCCAGCCTGCCACGAAGCAACTCGTGCAACTTCGGTACGCCTCCGGCCAGGGAGTCGCGCCTGTGTACGAAGGTTACGACACCAATCCGGATGGCACCTTCAATATGTGGTTCGGTTACATGAACCGCAATTACGAGGAAGAGCTCGATCTTCCAGCCGGCACTGACAACCACTTCGAACCCGGCGGCGACCGCGGCCAGCCCACGCATTTTCTGGTGCGCCGGCACAAAGACGTTTTCCGCGTCGTAGTGCCTGCGGATTTTGGCGACCAGAAGCTGGTGTGGACGCTCACCGCGCATGGCCAGAGCTACCAGGTGGCCGGCTCGCTCAACCGCGTCTGGATGATCGACCGCAAGTTCACCACCCGCGGCGGCAACATGGAGAACAGCACGTCGAACCGTCCGCCCGCGGTGACCATCGAAGCCCCGCATCAGATCATCACCGCTCCGGGCTCTGTCACTCTGGCGGTCTCGGCCACCGACGATGGCCTGCCCAAGAGACAAGGCAAGACTATCGGCATGACGATCGTGTGGGCGAAGTACCGTGGCCCGGGCAGGGTGGTTTTCGAGCCGACCAAAACCAAGATTGTGGATGGCAAGGCTGTGGCAACCGCGACCTTTAGCGAGCCTGGCGAGTACGTGCTGCAGTCCGTGGTCGACGATGGATCGGGCGAGGTGGCCGGGAATTTCGGCTACCACTGCTGCTGGACCAATACCGAGGTGACGGTTACGGTAAACGGGCCGCACGTTGCCCCCGCCGATAGCGCCACGCAGTTGACCTTCACCAAAGACATTGCGCCCATCTTCCAAAAGAGCTGCCAGTCCTGCCACCGCCCCGGGACGGCCGTGCCGATGTCGCTCGTGACTTACGCCGAAGTGCGCCCGTGGGCGAAGGCCATCCGCGCGCGCGTGATCAAACGTGAGATGCCGCCGTGGCACCTCGACAAAACTACCGGCATCCGCCAATACAAGAACGACATCTCGCTGAGCGACGACGCCGTCGCCAAGATCGTGCAGTGGGTCGACAGCGGCGCGCTCGAAGGCAACCCCGCGGACATGCCGCCACCCCGCCAGTTTGCGTCCGATAAGACGTGGTTCATTGGCGAGCCGGATCTGATCGCAACCACCGACACGGATTTCACCATGTACCCGCGCGGCCCCGACTGGTGGATCGATCAATACGGCACGCTCAACCTCACCGAAGACCGCTGGATCAAGGCGATGGAAGTGAAGCCGACCAACCCCAAGGTGGTTCACCACTCGGTGGTCTATGTGATCGAGCCGGATGCGCCTGCGGGAACTCCGGACACCGGTGTCGAGTTGACCGAATACGCCGTAGGCAAGTATGGCGACACCTTTGCCGAAAATACCGGCCGGCTGCTCAAGGCCGGCACACGCTTGCGCTTCGACATGCACTATTTCGCCACGGGAAAAGAAGAGCGCAACGGCATGATCATCGGGTTCAAGTTCTACCCCAAGGGATTCGTGCCGAAGTACGACGTACGCTCCGTCGCCATCCGCAACATCCCCAATGATGAACTGGAAGTTCCGCCGAATTCCGTGGTACGCACGGACGGTTATTACCGCTTGACGCGCAACGCGCGGATCGACGCCTTCCAGCCGCATATGCACATGCGCGGCCGCGGGATGACGCTGGAAGCGATCAACCTCGACAACACCACCACCATTCTGAGCTCGGTCGATCATTTCGATTTCAATTGGCACATCAATTACGTCTACGCCGACGAAGTCGCGCCGCTGCTGCCCGCGGGCACGGTTCTACACATGATCGGCATCCACGACAACACGGCCGCGAATCCTCGCAATCCCGATCCCAACATGTGGGCGGGCTTCGGCGAGCGTAGCGTAGACGATATGGTGCAGGTGTGGCTCGACATCGTGTATCTGGACGATGCCGAGTTCAAGCGGCTGGTAGAAGAGCGGAAGACGAAGGCGCCGGCTCTCGTGCCGTCGCTTTCCGCCGATGCGCGGCCAGCCCGCTAGTGTAGTCATGTAGGGCAGGCGATCGGTTTGTGTCGCCTGCCGGCGCCGCGGTCAAACGCGATGAACCAACTGAACTGGCGAGCCCTCGGCGGCTTGCTGCGCCTGCTGATTGTCTTGATAGTCTTACTCTTCCTACCGGCCTGGACTCTCGATTACTGGCAAGCCTGGGTTTTTCTGGCGGTTTTCTTCGGATCGTCGCTGGCAATCACTCTGTACGTCATGAAAAACGATCCGAAGTTGCTCGAGAGGCGTCTCCGTGTAGGTCCGCGCGCCGAAAAAGAAAGGAGCCAGAAGATCAATCAGACCGTCG
>Ga0335081_10004319_pt1 | contig 22403 bp, 19 predicted proteins | sample Lox_Sample_35_FD_206713 | JGI IMG/M metagenome (GOLD analysis project Ga0335081, IMG submission 206713) | Soil microbial communities from Loxahatchee National Wildlife Refuge, Florida, United States - Lox_Sample_3.5 | ecosystem: Environmental > Terrestrial > Soil > Wetlands | place: USA... | reverse complement strand
CATCCCGGCAATAATTGCCCAGCGCGCGACGGGGGAGTGCGTGGTGAGGACGGGATATTGACACGGCGCGCCGATTTTGGCGTGCCAAAGTTGCAACCCGCCCTATCGCCAACTGATTCCAGAGCCTTTGCGGTTTGGTGCGGCAATTGCATCGCTACGGGCGTGACTAAGAGAACACAGACCCTCGGAGAGACGATTGATCCCCGGTTTTGCGTCCCGCCAAACCAGTCACCTCGCATCGAAGTCCGCTAGCTGTTCCTCGATTACCCTCACAACCGTCTCTCCCCGGGGTCTGGGACACGTGTCAGAGCCGGGAAGCGGCACACGGCCATGATCCGGTTTACGATAGATTCATGGCTAAAGGTATGTTCGAGGTGGAATGCCCGTGTTGCCAGGCGGTACTCAAAATTGATCCGGAAACGCGCGCCATCATCGCGCACAACGTGCCCGTGAAGCCGTTGCCCATCGAGGACCTGGCGGCGGAAGTCGCCAAGCTCAAAGGCGAGGGCGCGCGGCGCGAACAGGCGTTCCAAAAGAGCTTCGAGGCGCACAAGGTCCACGGCCAGGTGCTGGAGAAGAAGTTCGACGAGTTGTTCAAGCAGGTCAAAGAGAACCCCGACGAAAAGCCGCGGGTGCGGGATATTGATCTGGATTGACTTCAAGGGCCCATGGCGCGGGGCAGAAGCCCGGCGGCAGGCCAAAGGCCTGGCCTCACTAGCTCGCCTGTTATCATAAAAGTCTCCCTTTCATGATTGCCAAGGCGAATTCTGTCCGGTTCGATTCGATTTCACTCAACAATGGGGCTACGTTGGGGCCGGTCGAGGTGGCTTACGAAACGTACGGGGAACTGAACGCGGCGAAATCGAATGCGATTCTGGTGCTGCACGCATTTTCGGGCGACGCGCACGCGGCGGGGATCGGGACAGAAACCGGCAAACCGGGCTGGTGGGACAACATGATCGGGCCTGGCAAGGCATTCGATACCAACAAATATTTCGTGATCTGCTCCAACGTGCTGGGCGGGTGCCGCGGGACTACCGGGCCGTCGTCGCTCAATCCGGCGACCGGCTGTCCATACGCCATGTCGTTTCCGGTGATTACGGTCGGCGACATGGTGCGGCTGCAAAGGATGCTGATCGATTGGTTCGGGATTGAACGGCTGCTGGCGGTAACGGGCGGATCGATGGGGGGGATGCAGGCGCTGGAATGGGCGGTGGCGTACCCCGACCGGGTGGTTTCCGCGATCCCGATCGCCACCACGACGCGCCACAGCGCGCAGCAGATCGCATTCAATGAAGTGGGACGCCAGGCCATCATGGCCGATCCTAACTGGAGCGGCGGCGATTACTACGGGAAAGAACTGCCGGCGCGGGGGCTGGCGGTGGCCCGCATGGTGGGGCACATCACTTTCATGAGCGACGACTCGATGCGCGAAAAGTTCGGCCGGCGCCTGCGGGGGAAGGAGAACTTCGGATTCGATTTCGATGTGGACTTCGAAGTGGAGAGCTACCTGCGGTACCGCGGCAGCCAGTTCGTGGAGCGTTTTGACGCCAACTCATATCTGTACATCACTAAGGCGATGGACTATTTCGACCTCACCAACGGGCATGGGTCACTGACGGCGGCTCTGGAACGGGCCAAGGCGCGGTTTCTGGTGATCAGCTTCAGTTCGGACTGGCTGTACCCCAGCTACCAATCGCAGGAGATGGTGCGAGCGTTGCGGGCGCGGAATAGCGACGTGGCGTACGTGGAACTCCAATCCAACTACGGTCACGATTCGTTCCTGGTGGATGTGGCGGAACAGGCCAGCCTGGTCCGCGGTTTTCTCGCCAGCACGTTCGAGAAGGCGCAATGAGCGCGCACGACGGCAGGAAGCGGGCCTTCGTCCCCGAATTGCTGGGCCGCAGCGATTACGAAATCATCGCGGAAATCATCGAGCCAAACACGAAAGTGCTGGACCTGGGGTGCGGCGAGGGCGAACTGCTGGAATGGTTGGCGCAGAATAAGGGGGTGGAGGCGCGCGGCGTCGAAATCTCGAGCGCCAAGGTGCAACGGGCGATCGCGCGCGGCGTATCAGCTTTCCAGGGCGACATCGATGCGGGCCTGGCGGACTATCCAGACCGGGCGTTCGACTACGTGATTCTCAGCCAGACGCTTCAGGAGACGCATCACCCGCGCGATGTGCTGCGGGAGATGCTGCGCGTGGGCCGGCGGGGAATCGTGGCGTTTCCGAACTTCGGGCATTGGAAGGTCAGGCTATCCATGCTGACCAGCGGAGGCGCGCCGCGGACGAGCCTGTTTCCCTACGAGTGGTATGAATCGCCGAATATTCACTTTTTGACGCTGCACGACTTCGAGAACCTCGCAGTAAGGGACGGGTTCCAGGTGGAACGCCGGTTCTTTCTGGCGGGGCATCGCAAGGTGGAGCGGATGGCGAATCTGCTGGCAGAAGTGGCGGTGTACCTGGTGAGCCGGGATATCGCGCGCTGAGAGCCTAAGGCCGGGCTATTCTTCGCGCAGGGCTTGGACCGGGTCGACTAACGTCGCCCGGCGCGCGGGGAGGTAGCCGGCAAACGACGTAACGGTTGCCAGGAACGCAGTGACGCCGAGGAAGGTGGCTGGATCGGTGGCGCGCACGCCGTAGAGCAACGTCGACATCAGCCGCGTCAGGCCGTAGGCGCCGAGAACGCCAACTCTATTCCGCCCTGGTCCACGTTGCCGGGCCAGGTTGCCGAACTCGCGAAGGGAAGTCAGGCGGGCTTGATCGGGCGATTCGCCGCGCGCCATATGGTCCTGAGCAGCCATGCGGAGGTGGGCCTGGATCTCTTCGTCGAGCTGCTGGTTCCGCGCACTCCGCGCTCGCAGCCATTCCCATGGGTTCACGTTCAGCTCTCCTTCGGGGCGGGGTTCATGATTCCGGCGATGGCTGCGGCCAACTGGGTCCACCGACTCTGCTCGGAGGCCAGTTGCCGCTTGCCGGCAGGGGTGAGGCGGTAGATCTTGGCGCGCTGGCTGGCTTCAGTGACCTTCCATTCGGATTTGACCCATCCCTGTTTCTCGAGGCGGTGCAGGGCCGGGTAGAGCGAGCCGGTTTCGACGTGAAGCAATTCGCCGGAATTGGCGCGGATGGCGTTGGCGATCCCGTAGCCGTGTTGCGCGCCCCACTGCAGGGTTCGGAGGATCAGCATGTCCAAAGTGCCTTGCAGGAGCTCGATGCGGTTCTGATAACGGTTCTTCATGGGCTGTAGATATTCTACTACCTGGAATGTAGAATGTCTACTGCCTGTCGTGAAAGCGGCCGGAATGGCCGCTGACGGGGAGCTATCAGCCGCGGATGGCCCAGCGAGCCAATTCGGCGAGCTTCGGGGGTTTGCCTTGCATCAGAATGCCGACGCGGAAGATGCGCGCGGCGGCCCAGACGGCCAGGAGAGTCCAGGCCAGCACGCCCATCAGCGCGACCCATGGCTGCCATGCGGGGACGCCGCCGGGCAGGGCCTGGCGCAACAGCATCAACATGGGCGCGAAGGGCGGAAACAAAGAGGTGACTGTGGCCAGCATGCCGTTGGGAGCCTGGAGAACCGGCATCAGCAGAAAGTAAGGGATGATCACAGGCGAAACCAGGACCACGGCCAGGCTCTGAGCGTCCTGAGGGCTGCTGCAGGCGGCGCCCAACGCCGCGGCCAGCGCGCATAGCATGACAACGTCGGCCACCAGGTAGATGTAGAACCAGGGAAGGAGCGCGAAGGGGACGAGGCCGATCATGCCCATCCCTTCGAGGGCGAGGGTGCCGCCGATCACGTAGAACGCCGAGCTGGTGAGCGAGACGCCGACTGCGGCCAGCACTTTGCCCATCATCAACTCCAGGGGCGTGGCCAGGCCGAGAAGCATTTCGACGATTCGCTGGGCTTTGTCTTCGGTAACGGCCGGCAGCATAGGCGAGGAACCGACCATCACGATCATGCCGAGCAAGAGCATGAAGGCGAACGGGGCGGCGAAGCCTTCGATGTCGCTTTTTTTGCTGGCCTTGCGGATCTGGCCGGTCTTTTCGTCGCGGGAAACCAGGCCGAGCCTCTCGACGGGAACGGCGGCGAGCACTTCATCGAAATGGCTGCGGTCGAGGCCGAGTTGCGAGAGACGCACGGTTTGTATGCCGCGGTTGACCGGACCGTCGAACCAGCGCTGAGCGTCGTCGACCACGCTGGCGTTGGAATAGCAGGCGACACGGACGACGGGAGCATCGTCGCCGGGACGACGGGTGGGCGGGGAAATATCGAGGAATGCGTAGATCTGCCCGGTGCGGACGCGATCCGATAAAGCGAGACGCTGGGGGTTGGGATCCCCATCGGCGGCTGGTTCGGTTTCGAACAGGTATCGCGGCTCGACCTGCTTGTGCGTGGTCTTGTCGAACATTCCTTTGGCGCTTTTCTCGCGCGCAGCCTGGATGATGGCGGACGCGGTTTGGCCGGTGCGGTCGATCACAATGACATGCCGGTCGTTGATGTCGGGCCTGGCCTTCAGCAGGGCCACGCCCAGCAATCCGCCGCCGAAAAGGATGGGAGCCACAACCAAACCGAACAGGAAGGCTCTGGTGCGGACCGTGGCGAGGTAGTCGCGTTTGGCGATCAGCAGAATTCTACGCAACTTTGACCTCCTCGGCGGGCGGATTAGCGATGCGAATGAAGATATCGTGCAGAGACGGCCTGGCGATGGAGAAGCTAGTGACGCGGGTTCGCGAAACGAGGATTTGCAAGACCCTCTGTGGATCGCAGCCTCGGGCCATGCGCAATTCCTGCACCTGTCCGAGGTCGCGCAGCTTCTCGACGCCGGGGAGTTCCTCGATCGGGGGAAAGTCGCCTTGCGCCGCGACACGGATGGTGTCGTTTGCGAACTGGTCCTGAATGGATTCGAGAGTACCGTCGAGGACTTTGCGGCCGCGGAAGATCATGAAGATGCGGTCGCACATGCTCTCGGCGACGTTCATGTCGTGGGTGCTGAGGATGACGGTGGCGCCACGGCGGCGCAGGTCGAGGACGGCGGAGCGGATCACATCGGCGCTGACAGGATCAAGGCCGCTGAAGGGCTCATCGAGGATGAGGAGTTTGGGCTTGGGGATGACTGAGGCGATGAACTGCACGCGCTGGCTCATGCCTTTGCTGAGGGTTTCGACCTTGCGTGTGGCCCACTCGGAGAGGTCGAGTTTCTTCAGCCAGGAATCGACCTCGGCGGTGACGTTGCGACCGCCGCGCAACTCGCCATAGAACTCGAGGAGGGGCCGGACAGACATTTTGCGGTAAAGACCGCGCTCCTCGGGCAGATATCCGATCAACGGCGAGCGCGCGCCGTGCATCTTTTGTCCGAAGACGCAAATCGCGCCGCGGTCGGGATAGAAGATGCTGGCGATCATCCGCATGGTGGTGGTCTTGCCGGAGCCGTTGGGCCCGATGAAGCCGTAGACGGCGCCGGGCGGGACAGAGAGTGAAAGATCGTCGACGGCGGTGACAGAGCCAAAAGTCTTGGTTACACTGTGGAGTTCGACAGCGTCCATAGAAGCCGAATGATAGCATTGCGATTAGCGATCCACCGCGGGTTTACAGATTTGAATTTGGGCGGGTATTCTGCACCACATGTTACACTACGAAGGTTCCCCATCTCATGGACTTCCTAAGAGGGCTGAACCCGCAGCAGCGTGAGGCGGTCACCCAAACTGAAGGACCGCTGCTGATTCTTGCGGGCGCCGGGAGCGGCAAGACCCGGGTAATCACCCACCGCGTCGCTTATATCACGACGGCTCGACAGGTGCCGCCGTCCGCGATCCTGGCGGTAACGTTTACGAACAAGGCTGCCAACGAGATGCGGGAGCGGGTGGCGGCGCTTTTGCAAGGCGCTGCCCTGGATTCGAGCGCTCACATTTCCACGTTCCATTCGTTTTGCGTGCGGCTGCTGCGGCGCGACGGGGAACCCCTGGCCCGCCTGCGGCCGGGATTTACGAGGCGGTTCAGCATTTGCGACGACGAAGATCAGTTGGGGGTCGTAAAGGCTGCATATCGCGCGCTGGGCCTGGACGAGAAGGACTTCCTGCAATGCCGCGTGGTTCTGGGGCGAATCAGCCACGCCAAGAACTTCAAGCAGACGCCGAAGGACCTGTACAAAGCCGCGAAGAATCCCGAAAGCGAACGAGTAGCGGCGGTCTTCGAAGAGTATGAGAAAGCACTGCACACGGCCAACGCCCTGGATTTCGACGATCTGCTGCTGGAAACCGTGCGGCTGCTGCAGCACGATACGGCGACGCGCGAGGCCTGGAACCGGCGGTTGAGTTACGTGATGATCGACGAGTATCAGGACACTAACCGGAGCCAGTACGAGCTGATGCAGTTGTTGTCGGAAGCGCACCGCAACGTGTGCGTAGTGGGTGACGAAGACCAGTCGATCTATAGCTGGCGCGGGGCGGACATCCGCAACATTCTGGATTTCGAGCGCGATTTTCCGAAGGCGAAGACCATCCGGCTGGAGCAGAATTACCGATCGACCAAGAACATTCTGGGCGCGGCCGGGGCCGTGGTGGCGAACAACAAGGAGCGGAAGGGGAAAAAGCTCTGGACGGAAGCCGCGGCGGGCGACAAGGTTGCGGCGTACGGCGCACCGGACGCCGAGAACGAGGCGCTGTTCATCGCCGACACCATCGAGAAGCACACCGCGGCGCATCCGAACGACCACGTGGCCGTGCTGTATCGCACGAATTTCCAATCGCGGCAAATCGAAGAGGCGCTACGGCGGTACGGGCGAAAGTACAACGTGGTGGGCGGCTTTAGTTTCTACCAACGGGCAGAGATTAAAGATACGGTGGCATACCTGAAGCTGGCGGCTTCGAATTACGATTCGGTGAGCCTGCTGCGGATCATCAACACGCCGGCGCGCGGCATCGGGCGCACCACCGTGGAACAGATCGAGCGGTACGCGCGCGAGCACAGATTGAGCCTGTGGGATTCGATCGAGCGGATCATCGACGACGAGCATCTGTCGACACGGTCACAGTCGTCGCTGGTGATGTTTCGCAACTTGATCCAGGAGCTTTCGCTGGTGGCGAGCACCTCGCCGCTACCGGACCTGCTACGTTTCATCCTGGAGCGCACGGGCTACCGGCGGATGCTGGAGCAGGACAAATCTCCGGACGCGGAATCACGCCGGGAGAACCTGGACGAACTGCTCAACGCGGCGAGGGAGGCGGCGGAACGGGGCGAATCGATCGCGGACTTTCTGGACCATGCGGCGCTGGTATCGGAGGCCGACGCTTTCGACGAAAAAGCAGCGGTCACGCTGATGACCATGCATAACGCCAAGGGACTGGAATTCCCAGTAGTGTTTCTGTCGGGCATGGAGCTGGGGTTGTTCCCGCACAGCCGGTCGATGAGCTCGCCGGCGCTACTTGAAGAAGAACGGCGGCTTTGCTACGTGGGCATGACCCGCGCGCAGAAGCGGCTGGTGCTGACGTGGGCGAAGTACCGGAGGCGGTTTGGCGGGGGCGACCAGGAGCGCTCCACTCCGTCGCCATTCCTGAACGAAGTGCCGGCGGAGCTGATGGTGGACCTGGCGCAGCGGGATCAGCCTGGCGAAGTGAACCTGACGGCCGAGCGGTTCGACGTGCGGCAATCGGCGAGGCGTAGCACGTTCACGGGGAAGACCTACAATTCCGTGGAGAACATCTCGCAGTTCTTCAGCGAGCGCGGAATGCCGTTCAACACTGCGAACAAGCCTGTCAACGCGGCGAACAAACCGATCACGGCGCCGCAGCGGCCTCCCGGGCCGATGTCACCGCAACTGCCACGGCCACCCTTGCCGGCGAAATCGCTGCCCGCGGCGGCGCCGCCGGTACGCAGGGGCGCGCGGGCCGGAATGACCGTGGAGCATCCGAAATACGGGACCGGGACGGTGATCCGCCGCGAAGGAGACGGCGAAGATGCTAAGATCACTGTTAACTTTCCGCGCTACGGTCTCAAGAAACTGGTAGAAAAATACGCAGGGCTGAAACGAAGCTGATGAACACGAAGAATCTCACCGACAAGATGGAACGGAAGAAGGTCAAGCGCACTGCACGCAAGAAAGTGGCGCCGAAAGCGAAGCGCGCAGCCGGAGTGGCGCGCGGTTCGATGAAGAGAAAAGTGCGCCACCAGGCGCAAGGGCAGCGGAAGCGGTAAGAGCGGCACAAGCTCAAGCGTGTGCTTAGTCGTTCCCTCCGCCGGAGCCCTTGGCTTTCTTGACCTCTTCGGCCTTAGCCTGGAGGTCTTTTTCGAGTTGAGCCAGGCTGCTCTGGAATTCCGCCACCCACGCTTTGGTTTCCTGTTCCACCTGGCTCTTGATCGCCAGGCTGAACATCTCGCAGGTCTGGATCAGTTGGTCCAGTTGCTGATCGTTAGGCGGGCCGCCGCGGAGCTTGGCCATGTTGCGCGCCCACTCCATCCGGTACTCTTCCAGAGACTTTTCGATGGCCATGGCGGTGGTGATGTAACGGATCCAGCCGGTGGAGTATCCGAAGAACCGGTCCAGCCCGAGGCAGCCTGCCGCGATTCCAATCAAAAGGTAGCCAGCCTGGCCGAAATCGAATGGGAACTTCAAGACGGCAGCCGTGGGGAGGGTGGCCTTGATAATCGGCACGAGGCCGCCGGTTACAAAAAGCAGAATAGCTAGAAAGCGGAGGGCGGTCGAGACCGCAGACTTGCTGGCCTTCTTGGCGTAGTACCAATTTATCTGCTTCTGCGCTTCGTCCTCGACGTACCGGCGCAGGGCACCCAACGAGGCCTCCATGTCGGAGTCCTTCCACGAGAGATTCGACAATGCATCCGGTGGCGTGGCCATAAGTTTGCGTAGCGTCCTCCAGGAAGAGATTGTAATGGAATTGAGCCCGTTTTGGGCGACGAATTTGGCGGCGCGCGGCTCAGTGCCGGAAATGACGGACGCCGGTGAAGACCATGGCTGCGCCCAACCGGTCTGCCGCGGCGATCACTTCCTCGTCGCGGACGGAGCCGCCGGGCTGAATGAACGCCGTGGCGCCGTGTTTCACGGCTTCTTCAACGCCGTCGGGGAATGGGAAGAATGCGTCGGAGCCCACTACCGAGCCGGCCAGCGGCAGCAAGGCCTTCATGGCGGCCAGACGGACCGAATCCACGCGGCTCATCTGCCCTGCGCCGACGCCGACGACCTGTCCCGGCCGCGCGAAGACGATGGCGTTTGACTTCACGTGCTTCGCCACCTTCCATGCGAAATCGAGCGCCTTCCACTCTTCGTCTGTGGGCGGCCGCTGGGATCTCACCGTGGCTTGGGCGCGTTCGAATCGCGCGTCGTCGGCGGTCTGCGCCAGGAAGCCTCCGGAAATGGACTTCACCACCAGGCGATCGTTGCAGCGCACCACGCGCATCAAGCGAAGGTTCGTCTTGCGCTTCAGCACCGCCAGGGCTTCCGTGGTGAAATCCGGCGCCGCGATGGCCTCGACGAAGAGCTTGCCGATCGCAAGGGCGGTCTCCTCGTCCATGGCCCGGTTCACTCCGATCACGCCACCATAGGCCGAGACCGGATCGCACTCCAGGGCCTTGCGCCACGCTTCGGCCAGCGACCCCTGTTCCGCGCAGCCGCACGGATTGGTGTGCTTGATGATGGCCACGGCCGGGGCGTCGAATTCGGCGGCTAGCTGGAAGGCCGCGTCGAGATCCACCAGGTTGTTGTAGGAGAGTTCCTTCCCCTGGAGTTGCTCGCCGCCCGCGATGCCCGCGCCTCGCTTCCCGTAGAGCGCCGCCGACTGGTGCGGATTCTCGCCGTATCGCAGATCCATCAGCCTGGGCGCGCGCACGTTGAGATCAAGCGGCAACGGACCCGCGGAGTCCACCTGCTCCAGCCGGGCACTGATGGCGGCGTCGTAATCCGCCGTGGTGCGAAAGGCCTTCTTCGCGAGCCGCCAGCAAGTTTCGCGAGACAGGGAGCCGCCGGCGGCGCGCAGTTCATGGATAATCGCTGCATAGTCGGCGGGCGACACCACCACCGCCACGTCCTGATAGTTCTTGGCGGCCGAGCGCATCATAGCGGGTCCGCCGATGTCGATGTTCTCGATGAGGTCTTCCAGACTCGCGCCGGCTTTGGCCGCGGCTTCTTCGAAGCGGTAGAGGTTGATCACCACCATGTCGATAGGCGCAATGGCATGCTCGTCGAGGGCGCGCATGTGCGCGGAATTTCCGCGTACGGCGAGGAGGCCGCCATGGATCTTGGGGTGCAGCGTCTTAACGCGGCCATCGAGCATTTCGGGGAAACCGGTGACGTCGGAAACGTCGCGAACGGGCACTCCGGCTTCACGAATCAGCCGCGCGGTGCCGCCGGTGGAAATCAGCTCTGCGCCTGACTGTGTGAGAAAGCGCGCGAATTCGAGGATGCCGGTCTTGTCAGTGACACTGATCAGGACGCGGCGGACTTGGGGCATTCAATGGGAACGATAACACATGACAGGAGAGCCGGACCGCTGCGTGGGACGCACAAGCCAAGAGGCTTATGCCACCTGCTTAAGCCGGAGGCTTATGCCACTACGCTGCGCACTCGCCGCGGCCGAGCTGAAGCGAAAACGCTTCCTCATCGCCCCAGTCCTGGTAGATCTCGGGGAACAGCTCGGCTGGTTTAGCCAAGTCGTTGGTCATCTCGCGAAACGTCTCCACTTTGTAACGCAGCACGTACTGCCGGAAAGTCTCCCCTTCGCGCCGGTGTGCGAGGAAATGGTCGAGCACCCGCGTGACCGCCTGCGGCGCCAGCCGCGCTGGAATCGACTGCACGGCCAAGCCGAACCGCATGATGCCCTGCTCGTCATACCCGCCGCCGAGCAGCATCTGGTAGTAGGGGAGCTCGCGCCCGGCGACCTTGCGGGCGTTCCCGTAGAAACCGAAGTCGGCGATCCAGTGATGCCCGCACGAGTTGGGGCAGCCGCTGGCCTTGATGGTGAGGTGGCGGACCTGAGGATCGTCGTACTTCCGCACCGTCTCGGCGAGAGCCGCCCCCAGGTTCATGGTTTTGGTGAGCCCCAGGTTGCAAGTGTATGCCCCGGGGCAGGTGACCACGTCTTCGATCTGCCGCGCGCCGGATTCCGCGAGCCCCGCTTCGCCGAGCGCCGCGTAAACCCTCGGCAGGCGCGCCAGGGGGATGAACGCCAGCAGCAGGTTCTGCTCGATGGTGACGCGCACCAGCCCGTCGCCCGCAGTGGCTGCTATGCGCGCCAGGCTGCGCAATTGGCGGCCCGTTACGTTGCCCTGCCCGACCTTCACGGTGATCGCCGCGTAGCCGATCTGCCGCTGCGGAGCCACGTTCGTGGCGAGCCAGGCGTCGTAGCCTGGCTCGCCAGTTCGGCCCGTGCCGACCACCGGCAGCAGCGCGCCGTTGCCGAGTGGCTGCGGCTTGGACTGATGCCCGCCGAAACCCTCCGGAACCATCGCCGGCCAGACGATGCCGCCGTTCTCCAGGATGTCGATGTATTCCTTCTCGATCTGCTCTTTGAGCCAGGCGAAGCCGCGGTCGCGCGCCACGAACTTCAGCCGGGCCATGTTTTTGTTCTTGCGGTTTCCGTAGCGGTTGAAGACCCGGATGACCGCTTCACACCAATGGATGAGATGCTCCGCGGGCACGAACTCATGGAGCCGTTGCGCTTCGGTGGGCAGGGGTCCGAGGCCGCCACCGACCACCATGCGGAAGCCGCGCTGTCCCTCGCGGACCACGGCGCGCAGCCCGATGTCATGGATGGCGCCCTGCATACAGTCGTGGCCGCGGCAGCCATCGAAGGCGATCTTGAACTTGCGGGGCAGGTCGCTGGTGAGGTCCTTGCGCAGGAAAGCATAGGCGAGGCGCTGCGCATAGGGGCGCACATCGAACACTTCGTCGCGGGCGATTCCGGCCCAGGGACATGCGGTCACATTGCGGACGGTGTTGTAGCAGGCTTCGCGATTCGTGAGGCCGACATCGGCCAGGAGATGCATGACGTCGGCGACGCGGGCGAGCGGCACGAAGTGGTACTGGATATTCTGGCGCGTGGAGAGGTGGCCCTTGCCTCCGCCGAACTCGTCGGCGATGCGGGCGAGTTGCTCCACCTGGCGGGCGGTGAGGAGGCCGCCGGGGATCTTGCAGCGGACCATCTGGACTCCGGCCTGGCGCTGGCCGTAGATGCCGTGTTTGAGGCGGAAGGGGCGGAACTCGTCCTCCGTGATTTCGCCACCGAGGAACATCTGGGCGCGCTGGCGGAAGGTTTCGATCTCCTGGCGGACCGTCAGTTCGTGTTGATTTTCAAGCTCTTCGCGGCTCGGAGGAGTCAGAGAAGGTGCTGCTGCCATAATGCCCCTAAAATCGATAGGAATTAATGTGCTCTTACTCTATAGAGATTACAGCAATCTGGCAGAAGTTGCAATTCCTCCACTCGCATGGCGGGGAACTTCGCACGGGGATCTTCGAACTGTGTCGGCGTCAAGGATTGGTGTGCAAAACTGGAGCGACGCTGATGTAAGGAGATTCGCAAGGGCGTCCTTTTCCGCCAGTAGAGCCGTCAGGGGACAAAATTCCGGCCCAATGTCTGGAAAAAGGAGATGAGTAGTGGCAACCGCCGGCATAGTGCGGCGGATCGAGTCTGATAACGGGTTGGGGAGGGACTTCGGCTGGGTTTAATCAGGAGCTCGGATCGGAGGCGGGGCCTTGGAAGTCCACGCCTGGAGTTGAGCGGCTACCGCCAACGTGCTGAGGCGATACAGGCGAGCGAGTTTGGAGTGCCGCAGCACGAAGGCAGAACTCAAAGTGAAGGCGATGAGCAAAATCCACACCACCGCGGCCAAGCCGTGGTTGGCGACCAACTGCCTTTGCCCGGAGGCAGCATCGAGTTGTTTTGGCCGGTGCTGACAAGCATGCAAGAATCCATGCTTGAGAGCCCAGTGTTTGGTGAGATCCATCCAGCCGTTGTTCTCATTTTTCCAACGGCTATGTCCGAGTCGGCGAATCACAGTCGGAGGGAATTCTGACTGCGGCAGGGTGGTGATCCAAAGCCATTCGTGTTCGGTGGAATGAGGGGTGCGTTCTCCGCGACGAAAACGTTGACGCTGCAGCACCTCTTCGGATCGCACCACGCGCACCGGGTCGGGATGATCGATGGTGAACGGCAAACCTTCGGTATCCCAGAGCTGAATCTGGTAGGTCTTGTGATCCTGCTGCTCAGTGACGACGGCATCAGCCGGACGCTGGGCGAACAGACGCACTGCGGATTGATACAAATCGCGTGCATTCTGTTTCAGACTGATGACTGCATCCCAGCCGACCTCGCGCATTAAGTTCAACACGGGCGTTTGAGCGTAAAGCGCATCCAAAAGCAGGATGTCGAAAAAACGGCTTCCATAAAGATCTGGCAGGCGCCGCAGGAAATAACGGAAGATGTCGGCGAGGTTCAACACCATGCGGCGGGCAGCCAAGGGCTCCGGGAGGATGGTCCCATAGAGCGTGTTCAACGCGTTGAACAAGAAGTGCGGATTGATCTGCGATTGCAGGGCGCGCAGTTCGGCTTGGCTGACCAGACGCGTCATCTCCTCCTGGCGAAGGGACTCCACTTTCCCGGCGATCTCCGCGGCGGCCCGTCCAAGTGCATCTAGATCGTCGCCCAGATATCGCTGGCCGCCGTGACGCCGCCCCAGCAGGATAGTCCTGGAGTTGCTTGGCCCCAGCCGTATTGGGACTACCGCCTCGGCCCAGTCCCACCGTTCACTGACGACAGCGGCAGGAAGGCCGTGACTATAACGGGTGCGTGCAGAATCGTGGTCTGGTCTACCTCCGCCTGGCTAACGATGGCGAAGTCTTTCGTCTTGACGGCGGCCGCGACCGTCGAGGCGGCCCATTCCAGATACGGCTCCTCCGTCGCGAAGGCAGGACAGTCGCGCAACCGCACATTCAAGCTGGAAACGCCGCCTTGGCGAAACACTGCGTGGGTCAGCCACGCCTGCACACGGTTGCGCATCCACGCGAAAGATACCAAGAACAGGCAGATGCTGATTAGCAGCATGGCCTCCGGTAGCGGCTCTCGGACGGTGCGTTCCACCAGAACAAGGCGAAATGCCGCCTCGATCACCAAGCCGGCAAGCACGGCCGCGAGCAGGGCGTTCGCCAGGAAGCGAATAAAGGCATCCAGCAGGACGAATCGATAGTCCTGCAAGAGCACGAAGAGAGCCAGCGGGATACCGGCGTGGTGGACAATCAGTTCGCTCGACCACGCTTGACTGGCGTGGCCAGCGCCGAAGTGGACGAAGGACATGGCGAACAAAGCCAGGCACATGGACGCAGCGATACGGGCTCCACTTGGGCGCCGGAGGCCCTTTCCCCGAAGGGCGGCTTCGGCCACCGCCACGATGGTAAGGAATAGAAACCCGACAGTGATGAGGAGCAGCGCTTTTTGATGGAGCGCGGGGCCGTTGCCGTGAAACTCCCAGAAGTGCATGGCCACTGCAATCGCGCTAAGTCCATAGCCACAGGACACTAGCGCGGACCGGGGGTTTCCGACGGAGACGTGCAGCAACACCGCGGGCAAGAGACTGAGGACCGAGAAGCTGACTGCAATCACCAGATTGAACCAGACGGAGGGAAGGTTAGGACGCACCAGGACCACTAGCGACCCGAGGTTCCAGACCAGCGAGAGGACCGCCGCCAGACCAGAGAGGTACCGGCCGCGAAGGCCAGACCAGCCGCGGCCACTGAACAACAGGGCGAGAAAGATAGCGAAGATCAGCGCTCCGCCGGCGGGACCGAGGATGTTGATCAGTAAGGGTTGGTTGAACGACAGCATCGGTCAGGTTCCCCGCGCCCCGGTTGCTTGAAAAAAATCTGTTTGGTTCACCACTGCAGTATCTTCCTGACATTGTGGGCTTCACGCTTGCTCACGATGAACTCTTGGCCGTTGCTGAGCGTCAGCAGCCAGCGCTGGCTGCTTAGCGGACTCATCTTACGCACGTGGTTGACATTGACTAGAGCGTTTCGATGCACGCGCTGAAAGCACGAACCGCGCAAACGCTCATCCACGTTGCGTAGCGTCTGTGTAGCCATATAACGCTGGCGAGCGGTGAGAATCCAGACGATTTCGCGTTCGGCCTGGAAAGCCAACACATCGTCGATATCCAATAGGTAATATTCCTCGCCGGTCCGACCCACTACTTTCCGTCCGCGGGGAACACCAGGGGGCCCGGCTATATTGCTCAGCCGGGCAAGGGATTCGGCCACTTCGCCGCTCTTACCGCGTAGAGCTCGAGCACGGTCCAGAGCCTTCTCCAGCCGCTCCTGGCTAACGGGCTTCAACAGATAATCCAGCGCACCGGCTTCGAAGGCGCGAATAGCGTGCTGATCGTAGGCCGTGACGATGATGACGACGGGCAGGACGCCTTCCGGCAAACGGCGGATAACGTCAAACCCGCCCACCCCAGGCATCTCCAGATCTAGGAAGACAAGGTCGGGCTTGAGGCGAGCGATGTCGCGGATTGCGTCATTTCCATTGGCGGCTTCACCCGCAATTTCGACGTCTGCAAACAGGCAAAGTTCGTCGCGCAGGACTTTGCGAGCGATGGGCTCGTCGTCCACGATCAAGGCGCGCAATGCCGAATTAGCCATCTTCAAGGAGGTATCGCGAAAATCGGCTAGCGCACAATGATTTATCATGAACGGATTCGCTTCGACGGCAGACGGCCAAAAACATCAAACGGACGGACCGCCACCATCTCATATCGTACGCCGCGCTGGCCGACCGTGGCTGCTTGCGGACAGTCCGGTACAGGCTGAATTCAGAGGAATAACGCATCTTGCAGCCTTGCCCCAATACATTTTCAAACATTAGCCACAACGCCTCCCAAGGGTCCGATGAGAATTCCGAGAATATCAGTCCCGTTCAGATGCCGGATGAAAGACGACTCCGTTCCAAAATGGAGATCGCTCTCGATGCGTAGATCGTTGCATGCCGAGCAATGGGTGAACGGAAGCAGACCTTCGGCTGCCTTGGTGCTTAGAGTCGCGGGTGCGTCAAGGCCGAACAGGGGTGGCCGCGGAGCGTTGACGCCGGGAGGGCGCCTCCCAGAGATGACCTTCAGGACCGTTAGAATAGCGATTCTGCGCCACATGGGGTCCTGCAGTGTTTGGACCTTATTGAACCGCATTTCGACCAAGCCGACGGCACCGAGGCCCTCCTTAACCTTTTCGGCCAACTGGAGAAGGTGCATGTTGCACGGATTCCCTTCCATTGTCGTCTACCTTTCAACCGTTTCAAGAAGGCTCTCGCCCCTTGGCGGCGGAGGGATTTCGGTCACTCGCCCGCCCCGGACCGGACGATCTCACTTTGCCCATTTCTTTGCCCACACTGTCTAAAACTGGGTCGCAATCCCTCATACTGCCGCTAGGCCCGCACGGGCAAGATGCACCACAGAGGATCACGCTATCCACCAGAAAACGAGCAACATCTCACAGTTGATCACTTTGCGTAGCAACAGGTCGCCGGGCGTCTGAAAAGCGGAATTCTGGGGCTGTTAACCGAAGGGTTGTAGGTTCGAGTCCTACCTGAGGAGCCAAACCATTTTCCACCCGAAAATCCATGCCCCGGAAGTTTGCACGGAGGCCCTCTCCGAGTGCCCTCCCCAGTCGTGTTTATGCCCAGTTTTCGCAACAACAGGGGAGCTTCCGCGCCTCGGCATCATTTCTCCATTTCGCGCCACGCCGCCTGGGCCGCGAGCGAAACCATGATGGTTGCGCACGAAGGCCAGGTGTTCCGGCTTCGAACTCTCCGTTTCTCTGTTTAATAGGGTCCGCTAGTTAACGCGGGTGTTGCGCTCGGAAGGCGGCGAGCGGAACCCCCCACTCCGCCTGCCAGAGTCGGACACCCTTGCTACCGGCGGTCAGTTCAGCCCGAGGTTGTCTTTGGCGCGGCAGAGGATTTGGCGGGCAATTGTCCAGATGACATGCAGATGACATGCATTGACCCGCCGCATGGGATTTGGTTTGTAAGCAATCTCCAACCGGAGATCGGAAATGGCGATCTCGCTCCTTGCGCACGGGAGCTGCTTTTTGGGACTCACATCGCGCGCATTCATCCGGTAGTCACGATTTTGGGATAATGTCTAAAATCATGGCTGTCTGGAATCCCACTCGCCGCCAGCTTCTCAATGGCGGCCTTCGCGCTGCTGTCGCTGCTGCGGCATCGACACTGATGCCTCCCAACGTCCGGCGTATGCTGGCGCAAACGCCAACCCGTCGCGGCTCGCTTCGCAACATCAAGCACATCGTCCTGTTGATGCAGGAAAACCGGTCGTTCGACCACTACTTCGGCACGCTCGCCGGAGTGCGGGGCTTCGACGATCCGAACGCGCTCAAGCTGTCCACCGGGCGCTCGGTCTTTTACCAGCCGGACGATCAGAATCCGAACGGATACCTGTTGCCGTTCCATCTGGACACCCGGTCGAGCAGCGCGCAGAAGATTCCATCGACCAGCCACGCCTGGGCGGTGCAGCATGCGTCCTGGAACGGCGGAAAGATGGACAAGTGGCTGGAAGCGCATCGCCGGGCGGATGGCCCGAACGGCCCGTATGTGATGGGGCATTACAAGCGGTCCGACATCCCCTTTCAATTTGCGCTGGCGGAATCGTTTACCCTTTGCGATGCCTACCACTGTTCCGTCTTCGGACCGACCTGGCCCAATCGCATGTATTGGATGACCGGAACGGGCGATCCCGACGGCGTCCATGGCGGACCGATTCTCAGCAATAAGGCGCCGGTGGGCGGCTACACCTGGACGACGTACGCGGAGCGCCTGGAGCAGGCGGGCGTGAGTTGGAAGGTCTATCAGCCGCAGGACGGCCACGGCTTCAACATGCTGCGCAACTTCAAGGTCTTCCAGGAGGCGAATCCGGGCTCGGCGCTTTACTCCAAGGGGATGACGCCCGTATCCGAAGGCCAGTTCGAGTATGACGCGCTGCACGACAAGCTGCCCGCAGTCTCCTGGCTGTGCCCGCACAGCTTCCAATCCGAGCATCCCGACCACATGCCTGCCGACGGCGCGGCCTTCGTAGCGGGAAAGATCGACGCCATTGCCGCCAATCCCGACCTCTGGGCGAAGACCGCCTTCATCCTCAACTACGATGAAAACGACGGCCTCTTCGATCATGTGCCACCGCCCGTGCCGGCCGCCGGGACGCCGCACGAGTTTGTGGACGGCCTGCCGGTGGGCGGCGGCTTCCGCGTGCCGTGCATCATCGTTTCTCCGTGGACCGTCGGAGGCTGGGTTTGCAGCCAGCCGTTCGACCATACCTCCGTGCTGCAGTTCCTCGAAAGATTCACCGGCGTGCGGGAGTCGAACATCACGGACTGGCGCCGCAGCACGTTCGGCGACCTGACTTCCGCCTTTCGCTTCGACGATCCGGCCCGGGAAGCTCCGGTTCTGCCGGACACCGTGGGCGGGCAGAGCCTGGCGCAGTATTCCTCCGCTAATCTGCCGAAGCCGGTCCTGCCGGCCGGTCAACAGCAGCATCCGCGGCAGGAAAAGGGCCGCCGCAATCGTGTACCAGAAGGCACCGATTCCGGCGGCCAGCGCTAGACTCAGAAGCTGACTTTCATACCGCCGAACGCGCCGAACGGCGCTCCCGGCGAGTAGAAGGTGGAGTTTCGTACTGCATCGTTATTAGGCGAAAACGGCCGCGGGATAAAGTTGCCGTTGTTGTCGAACGGCGTGGTGTTGAGCTGGGCGGCTGTGTAGTAGTGGTGATTGAAAACGTTGTCGATCTGCACGAAGAACTGCAGGTGCCGCTGCACCTGGTAGCGGGCTCCGGCATTCGTCACGCCGTACCCCGGCGAAAATCCCGGCCCGAGATAGTAGACGCCGTCCGGCTTGTCCAGGTTGTTCTCGTTGCCGCGCGCGAAGGACCGGCCGGCGGCGTCGAAGTCCAGGTCGATTGACAGCTTCGGCGTCGGGCGGAACTCGGCATAGGCCTTGAAGAGGTTGCGCGGCGTCTGCGGGATTCGGTCTCCGGGCACGACGGCGATGTTGCCATCCAATCCCAGGCCGGCGTCATTGGTGCTGTTGCTGCCCGCCTGTAAGGTCTGGCTGCTTTGGAAGGTGGCGTCCAGGAAGGTGTAGTTGCCGCCGAGCGTGAACCAACGGTACGACTTGCTCAGGCTGAGTTCCAGGCCCTGGCGCCGCGTCTTGCCGTAATTCACGAAATACCCGAAGCCCGTCTGCTGAGAGGCGACGAATAGGATGTCGTTGGTATTCTCGGCGCGGAACCAGCCCGCGCTCCAGTTCACGGCGGATTCGCCGGCGCTGCGGACGCCGGCTTCGAAGGTCCGGGCCACCACCTGTTTCAGAGGCGGATCGGCCACCAGCGCATTGGGAAGGTTGCAGGGTTGGTTGGGGTCGGCACACCCCAGCTCGATTGCGGTGGGCGCGCGATTCGCCTCGCTGTAGCTGAAGTAGACGCTCGCCAGGGAGACAGGCTTGTAGACCACGCCTGCGGCGGGATTGAAGCGGTCGAACGCGTAGTTCCCGTTGAGAGAGCCGCGCGCCGCGTTGGTGCCGGGGATGCGGTCGATGTTCTGGATGCCGGCGTGATTGTACCGGCCCGAGAGCGTGATCGCCAGCGAGTTCCACGGACGGAACGTATCCGTGGCATAGAGGCCGATGTCGTTGGTGATGCCGTGCAGGTTGACGCGCGTGTCCACTGGCACGCCATCGCTGTTCGTGCTGCCGTCCTCGAAGCTGTTGATGGGCGTGATCGAGACCCCGTCGGGGTTCAGGTAGCCGAATTGTCCGGCCTGCTGGAAGTCGAGGCTGCTGCGGTCCCACGTGATTCCGGCACTCAGGTTGTTATGAGCGCCCAGCCAGTTGGCCTGCGCCGACCCGCCCCAGGCGTGTTGCATGTCGTAGGTGCGGGTAAAAACTCCGGTGCACTTTTCCGAAGGCTCGCTCTTCTCTAGTGCCTGCGCGATGCACCGCCAGTAGGGGTAAGGCTCGGTGGTGGAGTTTCCGGTGGTGGGAAAGCCGCTGTATCCCGCGGCGGTCAGGGCGGCGATGTCCGCGGCACTCAGGTTGTAGAGCGACTCGGTAAAGGAATCGTCGTTCAGATCTCCATTGGTCGTGTCGGCCCGGACGTAACGGAAGTACGCCGCGCCCGAAAAGTTCAGGCGGTCGCTCACCGCATGGGTTACGTTGAGCGTCAAGGCCGGCGAGCGGTCCCACGTGATGTCTGGGATGGTATTGACGGCCCGGTAATTCCTGGAGAGGAAGCGGGTGTCGGTGGAGCCGTTGCCCGTGAGATTGTTATCGGCGTAGGAGAAGCCAAGCGAGACAGTGGTGTTCGACTTCGAGTAGCCCAGTTTGCCGAAAACCTGCCGCACCTGCGAGGGCGAATAGAGCCGCCAGCCATCCTCCCGGAACCAGTTCCCGGCAGCGTACCAGTTCAGACCCTTGCTGTTGGAGGCTCCATACTCGAACGAGCCGTCGCGCCGTCCGAACGAGCCGCCGTCGATGGTGAGCGACGTTCCCGGCGCGCTGAGCCCGTCTTTGGTCCGGACCGACACCGCCGCGCCCAGGGTATTCAAGCCGAAAATGGGGTCCGAGCCGGGGATGAGCGCCATATCGGCAATCGCGATTTTGGGGATCAGATCCCACGCCACCACATCGCCGAACGGCTGGTTCTGGCGGACGCCATCGAGGTACACGGAGAGGCCTTCGGGCGTCCCCAGCAGCGGCGAGGCGGTGTAGCCGCGATAGTTGAGATCGGGCTGGAACGGATTCTCCTGGTTGTTATTTACGTAGACGCCGCCCAGCTTGCGGTCCATGAAATCGGCCAAATCGAGCGCGCCGATGGCGTTGAGATCCCCGGTGCCCGCCGTCTGGATGTTCATCGGCATGTCCTCGCGGGAGACCGACGTCCCCGGCAGCGGCGCCACCGAAACCACGTTCACCGACGAGGTGATAGTGCTCAGCGCGAGAACCACCGTCCGTTCCGCCGGCGTGGCGGAGCGGACGTCAATGCGGATGGTCTTGGCGGCAAAGCCCGGTTTGACCACCTGGACATCGTAGCCTCCATGCACCAACCCCGAAAAGGTGTAGGAGCCTTGCGGATCGGTTTCGAACGGCTGGCCGGCCGCCCCGTTCACACTGCGGATCGTCCCGCTCGCCTTGGTGGGCGCGCCCGATGCGTCCTTCACCTGCAATCGGATCTGTCCATCGGACTGCGCGCGCGCGGGGAGCGCCCCAAAACCAACCGAAGCAGACGCGACGAGCAGCAGCTTGCCGGCAAAACGAAAGAAAGACTCCATATCCGAATGTTCCAAAGATCGCGAAAATGTTCAGACTTTTTCTTTCGATTCCGCTCGGACAGCGGCGAGGCGGCGTCTGATGGGTCGTGTAGTATAGAAGAACAATGTCAATCCGGCCGGTGGCTCCCACCTTTTTGAGAGGGTTCGCCCATCGGGTTTCCGGGCGGGAGGATGGGGCTCCACGGGCTGTCGAGAGTGAAGTGACAGCGCTGTTCGACCGGTTCTACGGGCCGCTCATACGCTACCTTTCGGTCTTCCGGCTCGATCCGGCAGATGCGGAAGAGATCATCCAGGAGGTATTCCTGGCTTTGTTCCGTCGGCTGAATAGCGGTGACTCGGTGGGGAATGCGGCCGGGTGGCTGTTCGGCGCGGCCCACAACCTGGGGCTGCGGCAATCGATCCGAACGCGGAAAGCGCGCGAGGTAGAACAGCCGGCGGACACGCGCGAGGTCCCCGACCGCGCGCCGAATCCCGAAGATCTTTACGCGGGTGAGGAACTGCGCGGGCGGCTGCGGGCTGTCGTCGATTCGCTTCCCGAACTCGACCGCCGCTGCCTGCTGCTGCGGGCGGAAGGTCTGCGCTACCGGCAGATCGCGGCGATTCTTGGAATCTCCCTGGGTGCGGTCGCCCTCTCGTTATCGAGGTCGCTCGCACGGGTCGCGCGCTCCGCCGAACGCGTGCGAAATTTTTCCTGAACAAAAGCGGGTCGACGGGAACATTCCTGTAGAGGCGTAGTGCGGATGCCGGGAATATTTCGTGGCAGGCGAATCGGGATGCGCCCGGCGGCTGCGGCGGTGTGGTTTCTGTCTATTCTTCCGGTCTCCGCGGTGGCTTGCAAGTGCCAACTCTCGCTGGACGTCTGCGCGGAGACCCAGTACAGCAATGTGGTATTCGTCGGCACCGTCGAGTCGATTACGCCGGAGTTCATGACGCGCTGGAAGCCGCTATCCCGTGCCCCAGTGAGCATCGTCAACCACGCCCTCGACGCATATCTGGCCGATCGGTCTCCGGCGCGATTCTCGTCCTTGAAGGACGCCGTGCGGACGGCGTTTCCCGGTGTTGGCGCAGAGACGCGA
>Ga0335081_10004318_pt1 | contig 22406 bp, 15 predicted proteins | sample Lox_Sample_35_FD_206713 | JGI IMG/M metagenome (GOLD analysis project Ga0335081, IMG submission 206713) | Soil microbial communities from Loxahatchee National Wildlife Refuge, Florida, United States - Lox_Sample_3.5 | ecosystem: Environmental > Terrestrial > Soil > Wetlands | place: USA... | reverse complement strand
AGCGATAGCGCTCGAGTTTACGTTTGTACGCCGGGGAGAGCCGGTCGTCGGCTATTTGCAACAATTGCCGTGGCGTGACGTCGCACAGTGCAAGATCAAACTTGCCCACGGAAGCGAGATCCTCGATCGGACTGGAGGTATGCACTGTGCCGTCCAGACTTGCAAGATGTGCGCACAAGGCATTCGTGATCGCCTGCGCGCCGCCGCGCGGGATCGGCCATCCCACAGCGTGGGCGGTCACCGCGAATATGATGCCGAACGCAGAGGTAAGAGGTTCCTCGAGGGAAAGGACCGAGTGCGCGGCCAGTCCGGCCCACAGCGCTTTCGTCCGCGCGCTCCTGAACCAAAATTGAGCGGTAGAGCTGGCGGAAGGAAATCCCAGCAGTCCCAGCCGCGCAAGCAGAAAGGGATGCCGCGGCAGCAAAGAAACGGGCCGCAGGACCTCCGGTGCCAACTCGCTCCAACGCTCAGCAAACGGGCCAAACAGGCGGCGCCACTGCTTGCCATCCTTGCCCAACGCGGCCTGAGCGTCGCCGAGATCGCGCTCCAAAATGACCGCCGTACCGTCATCAAGAGGATGGGCCAGCGGCGCAGATGGCTGGATCCATTCCAGCCCGTAATCGCGCAGAGGCAGGCTGGAGAAAAATGGCGAGGCCAGCGCCATGGGGTGCACGGCGGAGCCGAAGTCGTGCATGAATCCGGGAAGGGTCAGTGGAAGAGTGCGTGCGCCGCCGCCGGGCTGCGGCTGGGCTTCGAAGACCTCAACCTGCAATCCCGCTTGCGCCAGCACGATGGCCGCCGCCAAGCCGTTGGGGCCTGCTCCAATAACAACGGCGCGTCGCTGGGCGGCAGGCATACGCACCAGTGTATGCCAATGACGGAAGAACCAAGTCACGCTCGTGCAGAAGGCTCTTGGCGGATATAAGGGTCGTCGTTGCTCAGCCGATCGCCGACCACCAACAACAGCGAGACCCAGGCCGAAATTAAGAGAATGTACGCCAGGGCGAAGCGCAGCCCCATGCTCCAGGCTTGCTTGCCGAGAGTGCTGACATCGGGAATCCACCACACCAGTTTGTACGGCAGATAGGCTCCAAGCAATGCCAGAGCGCAGAACCAAAGCCAATACGATCCGCGCCTGAGCAGACGCCAGGAGCGGGCCATCCGCTGCGGCCTGAGCCCCGCTGCCGCCACTGTGCTCGCGACCGGCAACCAGATGGCGATCAGCAGCGCCATCAGCAACGTGAGCACCCACGCCGTAACATGAGAGATCAGGCGCGGGCTGCCGAAGCGCAATGCCGGCGCCTTCTGCCAGAACCACACTCCGAACTGCGGCGCGTATTGCTGCAGCCAATAGCGGCCCACTTCGAGAAGTGCCAGCGGAATAAGCCATACCGCCAGCGCGAGGATGTGCCGCAATGCGTGACGAAACGCGCGCCACACAGCGGCATTGTCGCGAAACTCGGCAACTCGAAAGAACGCGAACGATCCAGTTCGCAGCCACACTCCGCAGAAGATGACAACCAGCCCCAGCAGCGCCGAGCCGGCCACCTGCCAGCCGTGAGCATCGGGCAAGAGCAGCCAGAAGTACACAGCCGCCATGAGCGCCACATTGCCGAACAGGTTCAGCAGCCAAAGCTTCGCCACGCCTTTGTGTCTTGCGGTCATTTCACCGTCACCGTCAGCGCGTCGCTGGTGGAGAGATATTCCGGCTGATACATGGGCTGCACGCTCGTCGGGCTCACGCGGAAGACGCCGGGGTTCACCACCTTGAGCAGGTAAACGTACTCGTGCTGCCCCTGCGGGAAGTAGAAGTTGAAGAACGTCGCGCGGTCGTCGCGCAGTTCGCGGTCGCTGTACCAGCGCGCCCACCACGTCGGCTGTTGATCCAACTCGTAAAGATCGTCGCGCGCGATCGACTCCGTGCCGGGGGGAATCGGGTCCTCGATCATCAGGTATTTCCATGCGCTGCCGCCGACGGTGATGCGCACCGCCAGCGTGTCGCCCACCTGCACCGGGCCAGAGAGGCTGTCGAGCCGGTATACGATGCGGCCATCTTTCTGCTGCGAGGTCAGCTTGTAGTATTGCCGCGCCGTGCTCAGCTTGAAGCTGCCGCTGTTGATCACCTTCGACTCGCTCAAGTAATACTCGCCGCGGGTTGACCAGTAGAGCCGCCCATCGCCGCTCTTCACGACGCGGACGTCGTTGCCGTTGGATGAAAGCTGCGCCTCGTTCAGCGTGACGGTTGTCGCCGGGACAAGCACGTCGGTGGTCGTGAATTTCTTTCTGGCAACACTCTTGCCGTTCACCTGCACTTCGACGCTGTAGTTTGGCTTCAGCTCCTGCGTGCGCTCCAGGTAGTCGGTCAGGCCGTAGATCACCATCGCCGTCTGCTCGGTCGAGTCCCAGTAGTAGCCCTGGCTGCGATGGCTCACCAGGTAAACCGCCGCTTTGGGCAGCAGCGGACTGTTCGCGTCGGTGCGGTTGATCAGCTTGAGCGCGTAGGCCGTGGACTCCGGCGTGGTGTCACCGTAAAAGTCCAGCAGGTAGTTCTGATCGCTGGGCCACCAGGCTTGCGAGTCGTCCTGCTTGGCCTCGCCCTCGAGTTGCGTCGTCAAGTCCTTCGCGCGGCTGTCGTTGACTTGTAACATCGCCAGTCCAAGCACCGCCTGCCCATGAGCGGTGAGCGTAGCGCGCTGCTGCCAAACCGAATCCAGCACCTGCGCGTTACTATCTGTGCCGCTCAGCACCAGCGCATACGCCATGTAGGCGCGCAGATCGGTGCGCACCTTGCTGGACTGATTGAACTGCGGCAACAGCCACGCGCGGCCCTTGCCAATTGCGTCCTGCTTGACGTCGAAGCCGGCGGCCTTCGCCTGCACGAGGCCGGCGAGCACGTACGCCGTCATGAAGGGAGCGCTGTCGTCGGTCTGCCACCAGCCCCAGCCGCCGTCCTCATGCTGATACTTGTACAGGCGATCCAGCCCGGCGTTGACTTGTTTGCGTAGCGTCACCGGATCGATGTTCGACGTGATGCCGAGCTTCTGGAGCGCGTCGGCAACCAGCACGTCGGGCAGGAAGCTGGACATTGTTTGCTCAGTACAACCGTAGGGATATGAGGTGAGGTAATCGAGTGCGGCAAAGATCGATCCCGCAATCGAAGGCGCGACACTGATGGTCAGCTTGCGCGTTCCGGTTTCGGCTGCGCTGGGGAATGTCACCTGCTGCACCGTGTCCGTCGTTCCCGCTCCAGCGATGGAGCCGGACTTCGACATCGCCAGCTTTACGCCGAATGGCACGACAGGCAGTGTCAGTTCCATGGCATCGCTCTCGACATCGGTCAAGGCTTTTCCTAGGACCTTCGCTGAGTCCACATCAAGCACGCGCACACGATAATCCACTTTCACCAGCCCGCGGGTGGGGACGTTCACGCTTTGCTGCTGCCCTTCGAGCACCTGCAAGCCTTCAAACTGCATCGAGACCTGCGCGGTCTTGTCGGCGGGCAGGTAGTTTTGCACGATGGTCGAAAGCGTGATCTCATCGCCGCGGCGGAAGAAGCGCGGAGTCACCAGCCGCACCATAACGTTCTTGCGCACGATGGCGTTCATCACCGCGCTGCCGACCTTCGTGTCCTGTGTGACGCCGCGCGTGGTGGCGCGCCATGACGTGATCGCGTCGGGATAATCGAACTTTACCGTCGCCTGGCCATTGCTGCCGGTGCGCACGTCGGCAACCCAGAATGCGGTATCGGGGAAGGCCTTACGGACCTTCGGCTGCACCAGGCGCTCGGGCTTAAGTTGCGCCATTGCCTTTGACGGCCGCACGCTCGCCAGTTGCATGGCGCGCTTGCCCGCCTGCCCGTTGAAGTAGTAGCTGAGCGAGCTCTCAGTGCTCACCTGCGAATACACACGCCCGTAAAACGCATTGAGAATGCTGCCAACAGTCTCCGGCTTGATGGCGTAGATGGCTTCGTCGACCACGCCCAGGCTGAACTCCGCCAGCACGGGTTTGCCGCTGGCGTCGCTCGCCTTGATGGTGTAGCTTGCCGCTTCGCCCGGCTGATACTGCGGCTTTGACGGCACGAGCTGCACATTCATCTCATGCGTCGTGGGCGGCACGGTCAGGCTCTTGGAGCCTTCATAGAGCTTGTTGTCGCGGATGAAGACTGCGGCGACGTAGAAATTGGGGGCGTACTCCGGCTTCACCGGCACATCCACGGCGATGCTGCCGCCGTTGCTCTTGATGACCTGCCCGGAGTACAGCGCGTTGCCTTCGGCGCTGACCAGCACCGAGGCCGGTCCGTTGCCGGTGACGATCAGCACGTGCGCCGTATCGCCGGGCTGATAACTTTTCTTGTCCGCGACAATCTGAATGCGCTCCTGCGCAGGCCCGCCCCACAATGAGCTCTGACCCGGCGCCCATAAGTATGTGGCCGTTTCGACCTCGCGCTTCTCGGGCGTAGTCGCGGTAATGCGCACGCGGAATTCGCCGGAGTCAGGGATGGTCAGCTTGACCTGCGCCTTGCCGCTGGCGTCAGTCTGTGCCTGCGAGGTCGCGACCACCTCCCCTGCTTTGTGCCGCCAATCCCAGCGCTGCATCTCGACGCTGAACGCTGTGGCAACAGGCTTCTTGTCGTAGTCTTGCGCGGCGACGGCAATCGTGGACGTGTCGCCCTTCTGATACACATACGAGTTCGGCTCGGCGGTCAGGAAGAAGCTGCCGTAGGTCGCGAGCGCGTAGCCATGCCCGGCAATCTCGCGATTGCCCGCGTCGGTGACGCGCGCTTCGATGCGATAGACCTGGTTCTGCTTCTTCGCATCGACCTTGGTTGGAATCTCGATCCGGAGCATGCCATTCGAGTCGAGCGTTCCGCTCTTCTCCTGCTCCTGTTCGCCGCCATAATCGCCCTCATTGTCGGGACCCTCACCTTCGCCGCCGCCCTCGGCCTGGTCTTCTTCTTCGCTGCGACCCAGCGGCCAGTACGGCGAAGTATGCACCACCCACTTCACCTTCGCGTTGACCACCGGCTCGCCGAAGTAGTAGCGCGCGTCGATGGTTGCCTTGATCGGCTGTCCTTGCAGCACGCGCGGCGTCTGCGGCGTCAGCTTCACCGCGTACTCGGGCTTCTTGTACTCCTCGACGGAGAAGTTTGTGCCCTCGATGTAGCGCTCGCCCATCTGCATCTCCAGGTAGTAGGAGCCGAGGTGCGCGTCGCGCGGCACCGGGTAATCCCAGTGGGCTGTGCCCATCTCCGACAGCTTGATCGACTGCGTCCAGATGGTGTCGAACGTCTGCGGATCGCGCAGCTCCAGCCTGAGGTCCTCGCCGCGAGGGACCGCGTAGCCGCTGGGGGTCTGCGCGCGCACGATGGTCTTGAAGTGCACCGTATCGCCGGGGCGGTAGACGGGACGGTCGGTGTAGGTGTAGCCCTTCAGGTTGCGGTTGGGATCGTCGCCCAGGTTCCACGCACCCGGCGTGTTGATCGTGAACTCGTCGGCGCTCGTGGCCAGCACCGCCACGTTCTCCGGCTTGGCTTCTTTGATGGCTGTATCCACCAGCCCCTGCTGATCGGTAGTTTTCGACGCAACTTCGTTCTGATCGCTCCACACGCGCACCATCATGCCGGCGATGGGATCACCGCTGCGGCGATTGACCACGAAGCTCATGAGCCGCCCTTGCCCGGCCTTGGTGATGATCGCAATGTCGGTGATCACGACGATGGTGTACGCGCGCAGCCTGCCGTCCGTAGCTTCGACCAGATACACGCCTTTGTCGCTGACGGGCACGCTAACGGTCATGCTCTCCCACTGCTCGTGGGCGGGCACGGTCCACTTCCACACCGAGACGACTTGCTGCGGGTTCAGCACGGGAACTTGCGCGAAGCTTTCGACCTTCGGCCCCTTCGGTTGTTCACCTTCGCCCATCCGCCACAGGCGGATTTTGTGGCGCGACTCGGGCGAGAACTGCGCGCGCACGAAGTCGCGGATCCACGCCCAGATGCGGTGCTTCCAGGCGTGAAACTTCTCCAGCCAGGTGTGGGCCTGCCTGGGCAGCGCCGGAGCCTGCCCGCCGAAGTTGTGCAGCTCCTGCATCTGGCTGAAGAACTTTACGGGATTCTTGACGCGATAGATCCGGAACTCGAGCTGCTTTTCGTTGTGAGTGTTGACCGCGATCTCCGGCTTCTCCCCCGGCAGGTAGGTGCGCTGCGTGGTCAGCGAGAACCAGGAGGCGGGCTCGTTGTCCTGGGCGACAACAGGTGTATTGACGAACTGAACTAGCAGCAGGAAGAGAAGGGAGCAGGTGACCCAGCCGTGGAAGGGCACCCTTCCACTGCGCTCAGGGCAGGCTCCTTCAGCCGTGCCGCGCGGCGAATCTTTCTTGATTGTCATCCTGAGCGGAGTGTGCGCGAGACCCGCGACCTTTGCGGGTCTCGCGCACACGGAGTCGAAGGATCTGCGGTTCCCGTGTCGAGGTATGCCGCCCGGAGCAACCGCAGATCCCTCGACTGCGGCGACCAAAGGCAGGTCGCCTCCGCTCGGGATGACAATTCTGGCATTATGGGAGCGCATGCGCATCATTCGCCGCCCCGCAGAACATTCCAGCGATAGACGCCGAGAAATGCCGGATTGGAGGCGATGGGCCGCCAGCGCGCATCGGGATAGTTCAGGAGTTCTGCAACGGACAACCGCTTGATCTCTCCTTTTGAACCGCGGCTGGGGCCAGTGTGATAGACGACAAACTGTTCGCTGCCGGGGCCCAGTTGGCTGCGGCCCAGGAAGATGATGGCGTGAAACGGCATTCGCCCGTCCCCCTGCCGGAAGAACAACAGGTCGCCGGGCAGCGCGCGGTTGAGGCTGCGCCCCACGGAAAAGGTGTTGCGCCGCCACAGCGTCTCGTGCAGATCATCCTGCTGAAAGTTGCCGTTGCGTACGCGAAACAACCCAGCCCCAAGCGGAGTGTAGGGATACTGGTACTGATGGATATCGCCCGACGAGGCGGGCGCAGGCAGCGCCATGGCGCGCGCCCAGGCCGCGTCGTGTCCGCGCAAGGCCTCGCGATAGGCGAAGCGCAGCAGCGCGGCGCAGTCATCGATCTCCGGCGACGCACTGTTGCCGCGGTAGTATTGCGCCTCCGCCAGCAGCGTGAACCAGTGGCGAAATGCCAGCCGGTCGTCAGCAGCGTGCAGGCGAAGGAAGTCCGGAGTGCCGTCGGCCACGGCGTCGCCATAATCGGGCGTTGTTCGCAACTGGAGTTCGCGCGGCGCGAATCCTGGAGCAGTGATGTGCAGCTTGGTCTCGCCCGGCATGACACCGGATTGCAGCGTGGCCGCCGCCGAACTGCCCCGCACAGTCAACGACTCCACGGCGAGTTGGTGTGGAGTTTCGATCTGCACCTGCACGCCCCGCAGCTCGCGGCCATTCGATGACCGGATCGTCAGCTCGGTGGAAGAGAAGCCGTCGGCGGGAAGAGAAGTCTCACGAAATTGCGCGACCAACTCGGCAGGAGCGAGCGCGCGATGGAGGGTGAACGCGCACACCACGCTAACAACCGCCAGCACCGCCAACACTGCCAACCAGCGAGGCACGCCGCGCAATCCGGTCCTCTCCTTGATGGGACGGGCGGATTATAACAGCCGCAACGCCGCTCAAGCCCGCGACAAATAGGCCCCTTCCGAGGTGTCCACGCGAATCTTCTCGCCTTCGTTGATGAAGGGCGGCACCTGCACTACCAGCCCGGTTTCCGTCTTGGCCGGCTTGGTGACGCTGCTGGCCGTCGCTGACTTCAGTCCCGGCTCGGTCTCCACCACCGTGAGTTCGACCGCCTGCGGCAACTCTATGCCTACAGGCTTGCCGTCGAAGAACTCCACCTTGATTCCCAGGTTCGAGATCAGATAATCCACCGCGTCTCCAAGGATGTCCTTGCCCAAATGCAGTTGCTCGTAGTTTTCGGTGTTCATGAAGTAGTAATCGTCGCCATCGGCATAGAGGAATTCCATCTGCACCTCGTCGACGGTGATCTTGTCGATGGCATCGCTGGAACGAAAGCGGTGCTCGAACATGGCGCCGGTGCGCAGGTTGCGCAGCTTGGCCTGGATGAACGCCCGCAAGTTGCCCGGGGTGCGATGCTCGACGCTAAACACCGAGTGCAAATCGTTGTTGTGCTTGATGACCATGCCCGGACGTAGCTGGGTGGCTGGAATCGCCATGCTTCTAAGACTCCTTATGTTGATGACATTTCCCGGAAGAGCCGCTGGCTCGAAGGCTTCGGACGTAACGCGCGGCTCGGGAGGTAAACATTCGATTCTACATGTGGCGACGGAGGATTGAAAATCCGAGGTACGGCAAATGGAAAATCTTCAAACGCCAAAGCGCGATTCGCAAAACGTCAGTAGTTCGCAAGCTTTCTTCTTCATCACTTGCGCTGAAAGCGTTGAGTCTGCGATGCGCTGTCCATTTTCGGACGGAACAACGACGATTCTGGGCGAGAAACTCAATGCGACAGCCACCAACCCACGCCCTTCGCAACGAGATAGCCGCCGGATGCGATTGGCACGCGACCTGCACATAGAAAGGTTGGATCGTGATGCCTGCCGCAACCGACAATTTGACCCTCCTCATCGCCGAAGACCAGGAGCATGTACGCGAGGCGCTGGCCATGCTGCTGCGCGGGCATGGCTACTCAGTCGTGCTCTGCGCCTCACCCAACGAGGCGCTGGCGGCCGCGCGCAAACAGGCGCCCGACCTCGCATTGCTGGACATGAATTACCAGCGCGACAGCACGTCTGGAATCGAAGGCCTGGAGCTGATTCAGCACCTGCGCGATTTCGACCCGAGCATTCCAATCGTTGCACTCACGGCGTGGGGCAACGTCGATCTGGCGGTCAGCGCGATGAAGCACGGCGCCTCCGATTTCATCGAGAAGCCCTGGCGCAACGATGCCCTGGTGGAGAAAGTCGGCTCCTTAATTAGTCGAGCGCGGGAGGTGCGATCGTCGCAACGTGTCTCCGAATATGAGCGTCGCGATGCTCAGCAGCTCCACACCCGCATTGTGCCGCAGCGTCATCTTGTGATGCAGGGTATCGAGCTTTTCGGCGAGAGCCTTCCGGCAGGAGCGGTGGGCGGCGACTACTTCGGCGTGTGGCAGCCCACGCCGGAGATGCTGCATTTCTGCGTCGCGGATGTCTCCGGCAAAGGCACTCCGGGAGCGCTGATCGCCGCCATGCTGTACGCGTCGGTGAGCACCTTGTCGTCGTCCAGCAATAGCCCCGAGATCGTGCTGGCGCAAGTGGAGACGACCCTGCGCAATCAGTTGGGCGAGGGCCATTACATCACCATCTTCTACGGAGTTCTCGACCTCCGCAGCCGCGTCCTGCATTTCGTCAACGCCGGACATTGCCCGCCGATTCTGCGGCGCGGGAAGGGAAGCGTCGAATCCCTCGGCGCTACGCGGCCGGTGCTGGGCCTCATGCTGGACGAAGGCTTCCGCTCCGAGCGGCTCGTGCTTGCCCCCGGTGATCGTCTCCTGCTGTACACCGACGGCGTCACCGAGGCGTCGAACGGTGAAGGGGAAGAATTCGGCAGCGAGCGGCTGGAGACTCTGGATGCCGGCTTCGAGGATGAGTCTCTGCCGGAGCGTTACGCGCAGATCATGCATCACGTCAGAAAACATGCCGCAGGCAAGTTCGTGGACGATGCCACCCTGCTGCTGATCGCAGTGGACGCCGTTTCTCATGCGTCCGCTAGTGACTCTGCGACACAGATGCGCAGCAGCGCTTAGGCAGTTCAGCCAAGGACGCCGCCCCGAATTCCGCGCAGCACTACGTTACAATGATTGGGCCCCGCTAATTCACGCGCTTCTCAACGGAGAGATGGCCGAGTGGCTGAAGGCGCACGCTTGGAAAGCGTGTTTAGGGGAAACTCTAACGTGGGTTCGAATCCCACTCTCTCCGCCAGTCCCCAAACAACTTAGAACCGGTTTCTGAGTTGGTGTACCCGCTCTACCAGGACACAGCCACACCGAAACTGCTTTAGACTTCGCTGCGAGATGCTCCGCCTGCTATTCCGCCCGTAGGGCTTGCATGGGGTCGAGCGAGGCTGCGCGGCGCGCGGGCATGTAAATCGCCAGCAGGACAACCGACAGAAGTACCACCGGAACAACGATCAGGGTCGCGGGATCGAAGCGGCTGACGCGATACAAACTGCTGGTCAACACGCGCGAGGCTGCAATCGACAGCAAGAAGCCCAGCGCGCAGCCCGCCAGGCCAAGCATGACGCCGCGCATGAGCACCAGGCGAAGGATGTCGCCGCGCTCGGCGCCCAATGCCATGCGCAATGCGATCTCACGCTGATGCTGCGACACCAGGTAGGAGATGACGCCGAACAATCCAATGGCCGCCAGCAACAAGGCCACAAATGCGAAGGCCGCCAGCAATAGCATGGTGAAGCGCCGCTGGGCCAGCGAGTCGGAGACCAGGGTGGCCAGCGTGGTGCTGTTGTAGAGCGGAAGATCTTTGTCGATGGACCACACCTGCTGTTGCACTGCATGAAACAAATCTTCGGTGGGGCGGGTGGTACGCAGCAGAAATGCAGTGTGCCCTGCGGTCCACGTCTGCAACTGGAACATCGGTTGATAGATCATCGCGGGTGGATCGGCATCCAGCGCCGAGATGTGAACGTCGTCGGCGATCCCGACGATGGTGAACAGGCCGCGATCGCCCCAATAAAATCGCTGGCCGACAGGGTCGTGCCCGGGGAAATAATTGGTTGCCATCGCCTGACTGATGATGGCCACCAGCGGAGAATTCGGGCTGTCCTGCTCCGTAAACGACCGGCCTTCGCGAATACCGATTCCCATGGCGCCAAAGTATCCCGGAGTGACCAGGGAGTTCTGCGCGAAGTGAAAGTCGTCGGGAGCGGCGTGCTCCAGGCGAAATCCTATGCCGCGGTCGTCGCTCAGCGGTAGGTGGCTGGCAGCCGCAACAGTTGTGATGCCGGGCAATCGCGCCAGCCGCGATAGCAATTCCTTCTGCACTGCCATGCGCTTAACGGGATCGGGGTAGCGCTGCGTGTCGAAGATGGTCCGCGCGACGAAGACGTCTTTGGGATCGAAACCGAGTGGCGTCTCGAGCACCCGTTGAAAGCTACGGATGAGCAGGCTTCCGCCAATCAGCAATACCAGCGCGAGCGCGATTTCGGCGGCGGCGACCATGTTCTGCAAGCGCATGCTGCCGCGCGATTGCCCCGTTTGCGCCGAGTCCTTCAGAAATGTCTGCGGCGTTACGTGCGAGAGCCGCCAGGCGGGCATGAGGCCGAAGAGAATCGTCGTGAATACCGATAGCACGACCGTGAACAGCAGGGCCGCGGGATGAATGGTCACTTCCTGGAGGCGCGGAACGCTGACCGGCCCGAAGTCGCGCAGGCCAGTGACCAGGAGCACAGCCAACGCCATCCCTGCTGATCCACCAAGCAGCGAGAGCAGCAAACTTTCCACCAGACACTGCCGCAGCAGCACGGCCCGGCGCGCGCCCACCGCGCTGCGGATGGCCATCTCGCGGCTTCGTACCGTGGCACGCGCCAGCAGCAGATTGGCAACGTTGGCGCAAGCAATCAGCAAGACGCAAACCACGGCGGCGCAAAGCAGCAGCACCAGTGGACGCGCCTTCTCGACGGTGTAAGCGGAGAAAGCGTGGACGTGCGGCGTAACCCGGACGTTCGCCGAGTAAGTATCGGGATGGGCTTGCTGGAAGACATCGGCGATGTGCTGGGCGTCTTGCTGCGCCTGCCGGCGGGCAACGCCGGGCTTCAGACGTCCGATGAGGCCTACGCCGAACTCCATCAGCCGGTTTTCCGGGGCGAGCACCTCGTGGGAAAAGCCGATGGGCAGCCAGAGATCGGCCATCTCGGAGAAGGGTTTGCCGTCGAAGGGAAAATGGAACGACGGTGGCATTACGCCAATCACGGTATAAGGTTTTTCGTCCAGGCGGACCGTGCGGCCAAGGATCTTAGGATCGCCGTGATACTGGTTTTGCCAGAGCGAGTAGGACAGCTCTACCACATTGTCGGAGCCGGCGCGATCTTCGTCAGCGGTAAAGGCGCGGCCCATCAGCGGCGATATTCTCAGGGTTGCGAAAGCCGAAGCTGACATCCGGGCGGCGCGGACGCGCAACGGTTGGCCTTCGCCGGTGAGGTTGAACCCTGCGCTTTCGAAGGCAGCCACACTGCTGAACGATTGGTTCTGATCGCGGTAGTCGAGGTATTCCTGAGCGGCCACGCCGAGTTCTTCATCAGGAGCTGCGGATTCAGTTTCGGATACCAGCACCAGGTGCTCTGGGTGAGAGTAGGGAAGAGGCCGTAGCAAGACCGTATCTACTACGCTGAACACCGCGGTGTTGGCCCCGATGCCGAGCGCCAGCGTCAGTATGGCGATCACCGTGAACCCCGGCGATTTGCGGAGCTGGCGTAGCGCGTAGCGAAGGTTCATAAAGCAACTAGCAATCAGCAATTAGCGATTAGCACCACAACGTCAGCAGGGAAGCCGAGGCGAACCCGGCGATTCGCGGACGGGTGGCGGAGGTTGTGCACAAAGATTCAGGCTCATTCAAGAGCATGTCGCTCGCCAAGTTGCAGCCCGATTATCAGGGACTTATCCGCTGCGAGGCGCGGGGAGATGTTCGAGCGCGAAACCTGTCGTCCAGTTTCGGACAGAGCGACCAAGAGCAATCGGCGGGACATAACACTTCCGCTCGGCGCGAATCCCGCAGTTACTCCCTTGCGTCTTTCGCCGGAGCTTCGCTTGACGGGCGGGCGCCGGCAAAATCCACTGGAAACTGGTATCGCTTCGCCACGCTAACCAGTCAGCGGCGGCGGGTGTCGAGTTGTCCGTAACAAACGGGGCGAGGATGAGCATCACAGTTCGCATTGCCGGCGGTTGGCTCTTTCGCATGCGTCGCGTGCTGGCAACGTTCTGTCTTGCTCTGCTTGCTGTCTCCATCGGATACAAAGTGGTATGCGGCGCCAACGGCATGAAGGTATGGCAGAGCAAGCGCGCCGAGGTGCAGCGATTGCAGCAGCAGATCGTGCGCCTGAAGCTGGAACACGAGCAGCTTCAACACCGCGTCGATGGCTTGCAGCGGGGCGACCCCGGCATGATCGAGAAGGAAGCGCGCGAACAACTCGGCTACGTCAAGCCGGGCGAGGTTGTGTTGTTCGAGCAGCGAGGGAAGACCGATTCCAGGACAACGGCTGTCGCCGAAAACACAGGACACAATTAGCCCGCCACGACTTGCCCGCGACCTGTAACAATCAGCTTTTATCCCCACCGCTTATCGCATAAACTTGTTCAGCGCCGACATCTGACCGGTCGTCTGTGGCGTATTCAATGCGATGGACGAGAACGGTCCATCGACAAGGAGAGAAAATGAAAACGCGAATTTTACTGGTGCTGGGACTTTACCTTTGCAGCGTGAGCGTCCTGGCTGTAGCCAAGGACAAGAGCTGGGATGGCTGGATCAGCGATTCCAAGTGCGCCGCCAAGGGCGCTAACGCGTCTCACGAACAGTGTGCCAAGAAGTGCATTGGAGGGGGCGCGAAGCCGGTGTTCGTCAGCGACAATGACCAGAAGGTTGTGCCGGTACAGAACCCCGACGCGGTTAAGGAACACATCGGCCATCACGTGCAGGTCAGCGGTGATATGACCAAGGACGGCATGCTGCATGTGGACAGCGTCAAGATGCTCTCGCAGTAAGGGCGGGGCTTCGGGGACGTTGAAGCCGGTGTTCACGGCTCACAACCGCTCGTGACCGAGGTCACCGCCGCAATGGTTGCGCTCTTTGTACATTGTTTTTGGCGAAAGGGCCCGTGCTCGAGGAACACATGAGCCGGAGACGGGCCCGACCGCAGCACCGGCCCGGGTCTCCAACCCGACATGGGCTTCGGGCACGACGGAAAGCTGGGGTGGCAGCCACAAATAATAGAGAGGGAGAGCGCAATCATGGCATACATCATCACCGATACCTGCACCAAGGACGAACTCTGCGTTGAAGCCTGTCCGACCGACTGCATCCATCCCAAGAAAGACGAAGAAGGCTTCGAAGCCGCGACCCAGCTTTATGTAGATCCCGAGGGATGCATCGATTGCGGGGCCTGCGTTCCGGTGTGCCCGACCAACTCGGTCTTCGTGGTCGAGGAAGTTCCCGCCGACAAGCAGGAGTTCATCGCGAAGAACGCCGAGCACTACGCCAAAGCATAGTACCGGGGCTGTTGGACCATGGCGGCGTCCAACCGTCCCCTGGCGCCAGCGGACGCCATATTCTTTCCACCCGCCACGAGCCGCTGGCGAACCCTTAGGTGCCGGAGCAAGAGAGATGTTCCAATCCGGCGCCCTTTAAGGACGAAGCGCCCACACCAAGGCTGCTCCACTTAGCAGCAGCCAGCCATGTACCCAGCGCGGATAGGCTCGTTGTTGCGCATGAATGGAGTGCCGGGGAAAGCAAAGTCGCCATACACCGGAAGCGCCCATAATCGCGAATAGCGTCAGGAAATACCAATTCCGCCAGCGCAGGCATGCGGCAGCAAGCAGGAGAAGCAAACCGCCTACGCAACGCACGATGCCGGGCCGGCTCATCTGCGATTCCACTGTCTGCGGCAGAAGAAGATGCGCAAGGCCGGAAAGAACAAGCAAAACGACGATCGTATTTACCAAGATCGACTGCGCCATATACCAAGTTCCCGCGCGGTTTGCCCGGGTGTATCGAAATTCTGCCATGCAAGCCGGCGCAAAACTCCATTTGACACCGTTTTTACCCTCCCCGACAATTGAGAGAGGCAGGAAAGGAATCTCCGATGTTTCCTCAAGAAGCTCCGAGCAGCACCCCTGAGCCGCAGCCCGCTCGCTTCGACAAGCGCTCCATTCTGGTGGGTGTGGGGCTGGCGGTCGCGGCCGTTTATGTGATCGCGTCTTTGTTTTTCATTTTCGACCTGCGGAGCAAAGTCGCGGCGCTGGAGCAAAAGCAGCAGGCGTTGGATGCCTACCAGGCAGACCTGAGCAATCGTCTCCATATGACGTCGTCCGAGTTGAAGGAGCAGTTGAGCTCCGAGGTCGGCCTGACCAAACAGCAGATCGCCGAGCGCACCGCTGACCTGGAGCGCCAGCAGAGGGAAGCTGCTTCGCGCCTGGCGGCAGCGCAAAGCCGGCAGGGCAAGGAATTGGCCGCCGTTAGCGGCGAGGTCGGCAACGTGAAAACCGATGTCGGGTCAGCCAAGACCGACATCCAGAAGACGCAGACCGATCTGGCGGCGACCAATGCGAAATTGGAGAAGACCATCGGCGATCTGGGCGTGGCGAGCGGCCTCATCGCGCACAACGCCCAGGAACTGGAAATTCTGAAGCACAAGGGCGACCGCAATTATTACGATTTCACCCTGCAAAAGAACGCCCGAACGCCGGTCTCGACCGTGAGTCTGCTTTTGAAGAAGGTCGATCCGAGGAAGAGCAAGTTCACGCTCAACGTGATCGCCGACGACCGCACCATCGAGAAGAAGGACCGCACCTTGAATGAGCCGTTGCAGTTCTACACCGGCCGCGACCACACGCTGTACGAGGTGGTCGTCTTCAACGCGGACAAGAACAGTATCACGGGATATCTCTCGACCCCGAAGAACGTCCCCGCGCCGGTGACGCCGTAGGGCGACTGATCGGCGACCTGACTGTTTCACTTGCCACCGAGCCGCGTTGCCTTGATGGCTTCTTCTTCTGAAACCAACTCCGTGTACCCGAGTTCCGTGCGAATTCGCGTGATGTCATACGCGATGTCCTGCTCGAAATTGAACTTCGTTTCCATGCTGGTTGGGACCGGAGACTCGGGCAGCTTGGCCAATCGCTCCGCGATGGTTGGGGTGTACTCCTCTCCTACATTGTAAGTGCGACCCGCCGCAGTGGGAGAGAGAGCCGCCAGCGCAATAGCGGCCGCCACATTCTCGACGTAGCCATGCGTCCAGCGCCACTGCGGATGGTTGCGAAATGCGTAAACGGTCGCCAGATCGGCATTGTCACCGGGTCCGTACACTTTGGGCAGGCGCAGTACAGTCGCAGGCAATTGCGGCTCGCTGAAGGCAATGCGCTCTACAAGAATTTTCTCGTACACATTGCTAATGTCGTCCGCGGGCTTGGCGGGATCGGCGTGGGGATAAAGCACGCTTCGCAGCGGCGAAGTCTCGCGCAGCAGTCCCGGCTCGACCGGTCCGGGCTCGATTCCAGTGAATCGCCCGTATGCCAGATAAACATCGCCACTGCTGATCCAGATCATGCGCCCGATGCGTCCGCGAAAGAACTCCACCGCAGCGCGGGCGTCCGCCTCGCCTATCGCGATCATGTGTACCACAATGTCAGGCTCAGGGCTCAGGAGCTCGGGAGGGAAACTGCGGACCGGCATTGCCGCTTCCGGCCGCCGCACATGGCGGACATTGGCGGGCGCCGGGGCCCCCGACGAGCGCCGGTTCTGCGCTCGTTGGGGTGAGAGCTGGCTCTCGTGCTGGCCGCGATGGTAGACGGTGATCGAGTGCCCCGCGTCCGAAAGTTGTCGCACAACATGCGCGCCGATGAAGCGCGTGCCGCCGATAATGACGATGTTCATGGATTGCGCGCGGAGCGGCGCTACTTAGTCGCGCCGCCCTTCTCGTGCATCACAATCGGCTTCTGGTCGTAGGGTTCGATAGTGACGGTCAAGTCCTTGCGCGCGTCGAAAAGCTGCGGCGTGACGGGAAACGACACCATCACCGTCCCTTTCTGCTCGGCGCCCGGCGGAATTTTGGTTTCAACCTGCAATGGGCTGCCATGGCCCTTCAAGTCGGGATAGGCCATCAGATAGCGGTCATAGTCGCTCGCCGATGCCGCCTCGTCCGATTGATCGCCCTTGTCCGTCGATATGGCGGCTTTGATGTTCTTTATGTAGAGGGTCTTGTCGCTCACGTTATGCAGCGTGACTTCGAGCAGGAGCATCGGGCTGTCCAGGTTCGGGGGCTGGCTGAACCAAACGCCATCGATGCTGCCTTGCGCGGCGGGCTTGGCGCGTTGGCTGTAGGCAATGATCCCGACCACAATGGCCACGATCGCGAGCGCGATCGCGACCGGCGCGGCCGGCGGCAAGCTGCGCTTGGCAGTGCCGAATTCGTCATAAGCGGGAGCTTGTGCCTGCGGTTCTGACGGTCTGGGCGGGATTTCGTTCTCAGGCATAGATCATCTCCGTCTTTGTTGCATTGGCGGCGAAATCAGCGGGAGGTCGTCATCCGTGCCGCAATGGGGAAACGACTCCGTATCCAGGAGAGAGAACGCCACATCTGGATGGTGACAATCAGATACCAGAGACCTATGGCCGGGCCGAGATCCACCCAGCCCGCACTGGCGGGCGGTGTTGGAAAGGTAAAGAGATTCAGGGCAAGCAGACCTGCGGCGATGGCAAGGCCGGAATATGCAAAGACTCGCCCGTAACGGGGATGCCGCAGCATCGCGAGCGCGAAGCAGATAGTTCCCAGTGCAATGTAAGCGTCCCAGGCCACATCGAGGCCAAGCCAGATGGCCCTAACTTGAGCGGACACTTCCCCAGCTTTAACTGAATATCCTACTGCCAGTTGTACCAGGGCCATAGCAGAAAATAGCCCGCCAGCCAAGGCGTTTAACAGTGAGCCCAAGGCGCTTGAAACCAGCGGGGTCTCGTAATCGAGCAGTCGTCGCAGTCCAAAGCTCGCCACAGCCAGCGCAGGACCAAAACAGGAGGCAAGCGCAATCATCGCCAGCTTTGGAAGCGGAGCGAAGGCTACCAGCGGGTAAGCCAGACAAGCGAAAAATCCCGCGACGATTCCAAGCCGGATGGCATTTAGAGCCAGCTTCGGAGCACATTCATCAACAGAACCGTGCATATCATCTCCGGTACTTCAGAAGCGATTGCATGCGACTTCCCCCTAGCGCTAACCATCAGCCGCTAGTTACCGGGCTTCGGCCACTGGTGCTTCATCGCCCTACGAAAATCTTTTTCCGGCAACGTGTTCAGCACGTCCGCGGGCGTCAGCCACGCCCGGCGCGCCTGAAGAATACCGTACTTGATTTTCTCGAAGTGCGAGGTATGGTGGGCGTCGGTGTTGATGACGATCTTCACGCCGCGCTCGCGCGCCATGCGCAGATGTACGTCATTCAAGTCGAGCCGGTCAGGATAGGCGTTCAGTTCCATCGCAACCCTGTTCTTCAGCGCCGCCTGGAGCACCGCCTCCATATCGAACCGGTAGGCGTCGCGGCGCAGCAACAGCCTACCCGTGGGATGTCCCAGGATCGAAACGTTCTTGTTCTCCAGCGCGCGCAGCAGGCGATCGGTCATCTGCTGCGGCTCCTGGTTGAAAGCCGAATGGACGCTGGCGACGACGACGTCCATCTGCTCCAGCACCGAATCGGAGAGATCAAGGTCGCCCTCGGCCAGGACGTCCACTTCAACTCCCGCCATGATGGTGATGCCGTCGATCTGATGGTTGGCCGCGCGAATGCGCGCGATGTGCTCGACCGCGCGCTTATCATCGAGGCCATTAGCGAACGCCAAATTCTTCGAGTGATCGGTGATCGCAATGTATTGGTAGCCACGCTGCTTCGCCGCCTCCGCCATTTCGCCGATGGTGCAGCGCCCGTCGGTCTCGACGGTATGCATGTGAACTTCGCCGCTAATATCTTGCAGCGTGATCAGCCGGGGCAGCTTGTGCGCGGCGGCCAACTCGATCTCGCCACAGTTTTCGCGCATCTCCGGCGGAATGCAATCCAGCTTCAGCGTGCCGTAAATCTCGTCCTCCGTGACGCCGGCCACGCGCTGGTTGTCCTCCAAACGAAAAAGCCCGTACTCATTCAGCGTGAGTCCCATCTTCAACGCGCGCTGGCGAAGACTCACGTTGTGGTTCTTGGAACCGGTGAAGTACTGCATGGCTGCACCGTAAGAGTCGGGCGGCAGGAGCCTTACATCCACTTGCATGCCGCTGCGCAGCTTAAAGCTCACCTTGTTGTCGCCTTTGGCTAGCACGTCGACGATGCCGGGGAAGCGCAGGATCTCCTCGATCAGATGGCTGCGTTGCCCGTCGTCAACGCAGCAGGGGCCGGTGATCAACATGTCAAGATCGCCGACAGTTTCGCGCCCGCGCCGCAGCGAGCCCGCCGGCGTGATCTTCTCGATGCCCCCTATGCGGCTGAGGTGCTCGCTCAGCTTTTCTGCTGTGCGGTCCGCTTCATCCAGCAGAAAGCGTCCCGATATGCGGCGGTAGTCTTCGATGGCCTTCAGGATTTTCTGCTCGCTCTTCTCGCTCAGGCGCGGCAGTTCGCGCAGCTTGCCCTCGCGCGCCAGTTTCTCTACCCCCGCGACATCGCTCACCTGAAACGCGCTCCATATCAGCGCGATGGTCTTTGGCCCGAGCCCTTGGATCTTCAGCAGCTCCAGCATCGAAGGCCGGTACTTCTGTAGCAGCTCCTGATGCCCTTTGAGTTTGCCGGTGCGGCACAGTTCCTGAATGTGGCCGACCATGCTCTTGCCAATGCCGGGAATCGCCAGCAACGCCTTGGGTTGGTCGCACAAGTCGGCAACTTGTTGCGGAAAACCTTCGAGGGCCTCGGCGGCAAGGCGATACGAGCGAATCCGAAAAGAGTCGTCGCCGTTGACCTCCATCAGGTCGGCGGTCTCGTAAAAGATGTGGGCGACGGCCTTGTTATCCACGCGGGAACACCTGTTGCGAGATTGTAAACCGTGGTGCGACGCACTGTGGTGCAAGAAGAGAGTTTCGCTCGCCGATGGCCGCCAACGCGATGTAGGCTGCACTCGCGCTGGGCTCAACGCGAATTGCCTTCGCAAACGCCTGCTGTGCTACGGTGATATCGGAGTTGCGAAGCTCCCGCAGCCCGCGCAAGGCGACGGCATCGGCGAGTTGCGGCTCAATTAGCACGGCAGCGGCGAGTTACTGTTGCGCCTCGCCATACTTGTCCTTCCTGTATTTTGGAGTCGGGCGACCTTGGACGGTAGTTCCTTTGGATTGGAAACCGTGATGGCAGCGACAAAATTGCTTCTGGTGAAGCCCGCTCGCAACATCCTGGGTAGCCTGCGCGTGCCCGGGGACAAATCGATCTCGCATCGTTACGGCATGCTGGCTGCCCTCGCCCGTGGGCGGTCGCGCTTCGAGAACTTCGCGCCCGGCGCCGATTGCGCCAGCACCCTCGGGTGTGTGCGCGCGCTGGGGTGTAGTGTTGAGCGCGACGCGAAGGGGACGGCGATCATCGACGGGCGCGGCGCGGAACTTCAGGCGCCCAGCCGAGCGTTGGACTGCGGCAACTCCGGCTCCACCATGCGCATGCTCTCCGGAATTCTTGCCGCACAGCCATTCACCAGCGAGCTGATTGGCGACGCATCGCTTTCACGGCGCCCGATGAAGCGGATCATCGAGCCGCTCGTGCAGATGGGGGCGGAAATTCACGCTACGAACGGGGACCGCGCCCCGCTGCGAATCCGCGGCGCACGACTGCATGGCGCCGACCATCGTCCGGCGGTGGCCAGCGCGCAGGTGAAGACTTGCGTGCTGTTTGCCGGCTTACTGGCAGAAGGCAAGACGACGATAGAAGAGCCGGCCCGCACGCGAGATCACGGCGAGCTCGCGTTGCGCGCCTTCGGGGCAGAGGTGGAGAAGACACGCAACTCGGCCAGCATTGTCGGCGGCCAGAGCCTGCATCCGCTGGACGCCTATGTGCCCGGCGACATTTCTTCGGCAGCGTTCTTCCTGTGCGCGGCCTCGATTTTCCCCGAGTCGAACCTGGTGATTGACGGTGTGCTGCTGAATCCCACGCGTTCGGCGCTGCTCGATGTCCTTACGGCAATGGGTAGCCGCGTCTCCATGCTCCGGGTTGAGGAGCAGCATGGCGAGCTGGTGGGAACGATTGCTCTGGTAGCAGGGAAGGGAAGGCATGTGCTGATCGAAGGCGCGCTGACCGCTCTGCTGATCGATGAGCTGCCGGTGCTGGCCGCGATTGCGCCGTTTACCGCTGGAGGCTTGGAGGTGCGCGACGCGGAAGAGTTGCGCGTCAAAGAGAGTGACCGCCTCAGCGCGGTGACTCGCAACCTGCAAGCCATGGGCGCCGAAGTGGAGCAGGCCGATACCGGTTGGCGCATACCCGGCGGCCAGCGCCTGCACGGCGCGGAACTTGAGAGCTACGACGACCACCGCATCGCGATGGCCTTCGCGGTTGCCGCGCTGCGGGCGCAGGGCGAGAGCGTCATCCGCAACGCCGATTGCGTGGCAATTTCCTATCCGGCGTTCTTCGAGGACTTAGAGAGGCTGGTGGAGCGGTAGCTTGCCCGAATGCGTGAGCATGATACCCATTATTCCGAAATCGAGTACTCTCGCGTTTGCTCGGCCTCGGAAATCTGTATTGCCGCCACGCCCGCCTTCTGTAGCGCCTCATTCAACTTCGGCAACTGCGTGCTCTTGATGGCTGCCCACTCCGCCAATTGCGCCTTCGCTACCGTGTCCGCTTCCCGGTAAAGCTCGACAGCTTGTGATGAAATCGCGCGGTCGCCGCTCTGCACTACGCGAAGCGCGGCAGCCAGTGCGGTGTTGGCGGACTCCAGCCCGGTGATGGATCCCGCTACAGGCCGTTCGCCCTTCTTGACCTTGTCAATTGCCGACCGCACGCTTGCGACCTCACGGAGCAGCTCCGCATGCTGCTTGAGACCTTGCGCGCCGATGTCGCTCAGCCGCTTGCTCACCACGCTTATCTCCGCCAGCGCCTTGCGGCTGCTTTGTACCTCGCCGAAGATTTCCAGCCCCAGCCGAAGCTGCTCGTTGAGCTCGGCCACGGTCGCTTGCGAACGCGGATCCATCTGCACCTTCAATGGCCGCGTGAGACTGGCGCCATCGGCGATCAGCTTAAGCTGATACTCACCAGGCACAACGCGCGGGCCACGCGGCGCGGCGCGGCCATCTTCTTCTTCGAGTTCAGGGTTAGCGCCCGCAGCGGCCCAGCGCAGGTCCCACACAAAACGATGCGCCCCAGGCGTGTTCTCCAGCACCACCGGCTTGGGAATCCAGCGCTCGGCGATGGGCAAGGCTGCATGCTTCTCTTCTTTGCGCGCGCCGCTCACATATCGGCGCACCAGCTTTCCGGCAGCGTCGTAGATTTCCAGCGTGAGGCTCTTGGCGGCGGGAAGGTAGTAATCCACGATGGCGCCGTCCGGCGGGTTCTTCGCCGTAGGCTCCTCCGGCGGCAGCGGTGTGCCGAGGAAGACATCGTTGTCGATGCGAATCGCCGTCGCCGGCCTATAGAGGCGGGCGTTCTGCGGCTGCGTCTGGGCGTCAATCTGGCGCAGCGGCGTGATGTCATCCAGGATCCAGAAGGAGCGCCCGTGG
>Ga0335081_10004316_pt1 | contig 22407 bp, 19 predicted proteins | sample Lox_Sample_35_FD_206713 | JGI IMG/M metagenome (GOLD analysis project Ga0335081, IMG submission 206713) | Soil microbial communities from Loxahatchee National Wildlife Refuge, Florida, United States - Lox_Sample_3.5 | ecosystem: Environmental > Terrestrial > Soil > Wetlands | place: USA... | reverse complement strand
TCTGGGGCAGCACGTAATCCTCCAGCGCCGGGGCGAAGGGAAGGGGCACGTCATGGGCAGCGACCCGGCGCGCCGGCGCGTCGAGCCACTCGAAGCTGGTCTGGTTGATCCGGGCGATGATCTCGCCCGCCACCCCGCCGGTCCGCGTATCCTCATGGGCGACCAGCACCCGATTGGTCTTCCTTACGCTGGCGGCGATCGCGGCATCGTCCATCGGCGCCAGGGTCCTCAGGTCGAGCACCTCGACCGAGAGTCCGTCCTCGCGCTCCAGTCGTTCGGCGGCCTCCAGAGCCTTCCAGACCAGCGCCGACCAGGTGATGACGGTCAGGTCGGCGCCCTCCCGGGCAACCCGCGCCGGTCCGATCGGGACCAGCAACTCGGGGTCGGGCAGCTCCTCCTTCACCCGCCGATAAAGATACTTGTGCTCAAAGTACAGGACCGGATCATCGTCACGGATGGCGGATTTGATGAGGCCCTTGGCGTCCCGAGGCGTCGCCGGCGCCACGATCTTGAGCCCGGGCGTGTGGAGGAAGGCGGCCTCGGGATTCTGACTGTGGAAGGGACCACCGCGCACGTAGCCCCCACTCGGCCCGCGTACCACGAGCGGCGTCGCGAGGCCGGCGCGGTATCGCGCATTCGCCACGTAGTTGGTGAGCATGTCGTACGCGCAGGCGATGAAATCGATGAACTGCATCTCGCACACTGGCCGCAGTCCCATGTGGGCCGCGCCCGCGGCCGCTCCGACAATGGCCTGCTCACTGACCGGCGCATCGATGATGCGCTCCGGACCGAAGCGCTCCGACATGCCTTCGGTGACGCGGAATGGTCCTCCCAGCGCGCCGATATCCTCGCCGATCAGGAACACCCGCTCATCGCGCTCCAGCTCCTCCCAGATTCCCTGGCGGATCGCCTCGAGATAGGTGACCGGCGCCATCAGTGGCCCGCCTTTCCCGGGAGACTCGGCGGGAGCGTCCGGTACCATTCGACCGGCGCAGTTGGGGGGTCGGCGTAGACGCCCTCCAGCGCGGAGCGGGCCTCGGGCTCTGGCTCCTCGAGGCAGCGTCTCACCGCGTCGTCCAGCTCGGTCTCGACCCGCCGATCCACCGCCTCGAGCTCGGCCTCGCCGGCCCAGCCTTCTGTCAGGAGGGCGCGCCGGTGTCGCTCGATCGGGTCGTCCTTCTCCCAGGCCTCGATCTCACCCGGCGGCACATAGCGCTGGTCATCGTGCTCGGCGTGGCCCTTGCGCCGGTAGGTCACAAGCTCGATCAGCGTGGTGCCTCCGCCGGCGCGGGCCCGCTCCACGGCTGCGCGGGTGGCCTGATAGGTCGCGACCACGTCGTTCCCATCCGCGCGCACACCGGGCACTCCGTAGCCGGCGGCCTTATCCACCAGCTCGCGAACAGCCGTCTGGAGGCGGGTGGGCGTGCTGTACGCGTAGCCGTTATTCTCGCAGATGACAACCAGCGGGAGGCGTTGCACCGCGGCGAAGTTGAGGCCTTCGTGAAAGGCGCCGGTGCTGGTGGCGCCGTCCCCAACGTAGACCAGGCCCACCCGCGGCTGGCGGGTCAGCTTGAAATACAGCGCCACACCGGCCATGACGGGGACCATCACGCCCAGTGGGGAGACCTGTCCAAGGAACCCGCGGGAGAGGTCGTTGAAGTGGATGTTCAGCTCCCGGCCGCGGGTGGGGCTGGTGGCCCGGGCGGTGTATTGGCGCAGGACCTCGAGCGGCGTGGCGCCCTGTACCAGCATCGAGCCGAGATTGCGGATCAGGGGGGCGAGGATGTCACCCCGGGTGCGGTCGAGCGCGAAGGCGCTGCCGACGGCATCCGCCTCCTGTCCGAGCGAGCGAAAGACACCGCCTACCACCCGGCCTTGCCGGTGCAAGCTCACCAGCCGCTCTTCGAGCGACCGGGTGAGGCGCATCCAGTAGTACAGTTCGACGAGCCCGGCGGTGGTGAGGCCCTCGGGAGGCGGGGCGGCGGGGCGTGCCGGCGTCATGCGAGGAGCCCGACGGCGCATCGCCAGACGGTCCGGCCGGGATGGCCAGGCATCCCGCCCACTGTACCGGCGATCCGACCCACGCGCCTTCCTCCCGGCCCGGCCGCGGGCTCGTCAGCTGCGCTCGATTCGCATCCCGTAGAAGGACCGGTGGACGAAGACCAGAGAAAGGATCAGGAACACGCCTGACAGGATCCGGGACAGAGTCGGCCCCCGATCCAGCGTGAAGCTGACGCCCAGTTCCACGGCCAGCAGGCCGAACAGCGTCGTGAACTTGATGATCGGGTTGAGGGCGACGCTGGAGGTGTCCTTGAAGGGGTCGCCCACGGTATCGCCCACGACCGTCGCGTCGTGGAGCGGGGTGCCCTTCGCCTTGAGCTCGGTCTCCACCACCTTCTTGGCGTTGTCCCACGCGCCGCCGGCGTTGGCCATGAAGATCGCCTGGAAGAGCCCGAAGAGCGCGATGGAGATCAGGTACCCGATGAAGAAGTACGGCTCGACGAAGGCGAAGGCCAGGGTCGAGAAGAACACGACGAGGAAGATGTTCAGCATGCCCGCCTGGGCATACCGGGTGCAGATCTCTACCACTTTCTTGGAGTCGGCCACCGAGGCCTTGGTCACGCCTTCGAGCTTGATGTTGGCCTTGATGAACTCGACCGCCCGGTACGCGCCCGTGGTCACCGCCTGGGTGGAGGCCCCGGTGAACCAGTAGATGACGGCCCCGCCCGTGATCAGGCCCAGCAGGAACGGCGGGTGCAGGATCGAGAGGTTGGACAGCTGCTCGGCCTGGAGCCCGTTGGTGAGCGCCACGATGATCGAGAAGATCATCGTCGTGGCTCCGACGACGGCGGTGCCGATCAGCACCGGCTTGGCCGTGGCCTTGAAGGTGTTGCCGGCGCCATCGTTCTCCTCGAGATGCGCCTTGGCGCGCTCGAAGTCGACATCGAACCCGAACTGCTGCTTGAGCTCCGCCTTGATGCCCGGCAGGGACTCGATCGTGGAGAGCTCGTAGACCGATTGGGCGTTGTCCGTCACCGGCCCGTAGCTGTCCACCGCGATCGTCACCGGCCCCATCCCGAGGAAGCCGAAGGCCACCAGACCGAACGCGAAGACCGCGGGAGCAAGCATCAGGCCATCGGGGAAGGTGGTGCTCACCAGATAGCCGATGCTCATCAGGACGAGCATCGCGAGTCCGAGCCAGTAGGCCGAAAAGTCCCCCGCCACCAGGCCCGACAGGATGTTGAGCGACGCCCCGCCCTGCTCGGAGCTGGTCACCACCTCCCGGACATGACCGGAATTCATGGACGTGAACACCTTCACCAGCTCGGGGATGATGGCTCCCGCGAGCGTCCCGCAGGTGATGACCGTCGACAGCTTCCACCACAGGCCGGAGCCGGCCCCGCCCAGGTCGGGAATCAGCTCAGCCGAAACCAGATAGGTCACCGCCACCGACACGAACGACGTGATCCACACCAGGCGGGTGAGCGGGTGCTCGAAGTTCATCTTCTCGACTTCCAGGTCCTGGGCGCGGGTCCAGGCCTCATTGATGAAATATGAGGCCGACGAGGCCACGATCATCATGATGCGCATCACGAAGATCCACACCAGCAGCTGCACCTGAACGACCGGGTCCTTGACCGCGAGCAGGATGAAGGCGATCAGCGCGACGCCCGTGACGCCATAGGTCTCGAAGCCGTCCGCTGACGGGCCCACCGAATCGCCGGCATTGTCCCCGGTGCAGTCCGCGATGACGCCGGGGTTCCGGGCGTCGTCCTCCTTGATCTTGAACACGATCTTCATCAGGTCGGAGCCGATGTCGGCGATCTTCGTAAAGATGCCGCCGGCCACGCGGAGCGCCGCCGCGCCCAGCGACTCGCCGATCGCGAATCCGATGAAGCACGGCCCCGCGTACGCTCCGGGAACGAAGAGCAGGATGAACAGCATCAGAAGCAGCTCGACGCTGATCAGCAGCATCCCGATGCTCATGCCGGCCTGCAGCGGAATGGCGTAGCATGGATACGGCTTGCCCTTGAGCGCGGCGAAGGCGGTCCGGGAGTTGGCGAAGGTGTTGACCCGGATGCCGAACCAGGCCACCGTGTAGCTGCCGGCGATGCCGATGAGGCTGAAGGCCAGGATGATCGCGACCCGTCCCGCCGGGAAGCTCAGCAGCACGCCGAAGTAGAACCCGATGATCACGGCGATGAAGACCCACAGCAGCATCAGGAACTTGCCCTGGGTGACCAGGTAGGTCTTGCACGTCTCGTAGATCAGCTCGGAGACCTCGAGCATCGACTGGTGCACCGGCAGCCGCTTGAGGCGGCCGTAATTGAACAGGCCGAAGCCGATCCCCAGCGCCGACACGATCAGGCCGAACAGGAGCAGGTTGTGTCCAGTCAGCCCGAGGAAGGTGACGGATCCAAGATCGGGGAGGATCAGGTTGGCCTCCCCGCCCGCGTGGGTGCCCGGCTCCTGGGCCGAGAGCACGCGCGGGACGAGAGCCAGCCCCACTGCCGCGGCCAAGGCGATCCAGCGGACACTCTGGCGATAGACGGCGTCCATCGTCTGCTTCATGGAGACCTTCTCCTCGGATTCAGGATTGCGGCCAGGCCTTGCGGCCCGCGCCATCGGAACCACTACGGCGGGGCGGAGGGCCCGCCCGCCGGTCAGTACGCGCCCCGCACCACGTGACCCGGTTCCGCCAGGGCATGGACCCGGGTGAGGAACTGCTTGGCGAGCCGGTCAGCTTCGCTCTCTCCCGGCTGGTTCGTTTCCACCGTCACCAGCGTGTAATGCCCGCCTTCGGCCGCAACCCGCACGCCGATCTGGCCGATCGTGCCGGAATAGCGCCGGCCGCTGGAGGTCTCTTCGCTGGGAGCCAGCCGTCGGCCGAAGAAGGCGTTCGCCTGGTCGATGACAGTCTCAGGCGGGATCGAGGTGCGGTGAAAGTACTTCATCGTGGCGGGTCACTTCTCGCTGTATTCGTAGTATTCGACGCCCAGGTGGGTGATCGACGGCTCACCCATCAGCCAGCGCAGCGTATTCTTGAGCTTGGTCTGCTGAATGAAGAGGTCGTGCTCGGGGTAGAGGCCCGGCGCCACGTGCGGGCTCTTGAAGTAGAAGGAGAGCCATTCCTGGATGCCCGTCAGCTTGGCCCGCTGGGCCAGGTCGAAGAACAGCGCCAGGTCCAGCACCAGCGGCGCGGCCAGAATCGAGTCCCGGCAGAGGAAGTCCACCTTGATCTGCATCGGGTAGCCGCACCAGCCGAAGATGTCGATGTTGTCCCAGCCTTCCTTGTTGTCGCCCCGGGGCGGATAGTAGTTGATCCGCACCTTGTGGAAGAGCTTGCCGTACAATTCCGGGTACAGCTGCGGCTGCAGGATGTACTCGAGCACGCCGAGCTTGGACTCTTCCTTGGTCTTGAAGCTCTCCGGGTCGTCGAGGACCTCGCCGTCGCGGTTGCCGAGAATGTTGGTGGAATACCAGCCTGCCACGCCCAGCATCCGCGCCTTGAACATGGGCGAGAGCACCGTCTTGATCAGAGTCTGCCCGGTCTTGAAGTCCTTGCCGCCGATCGCCACGCCCTTGTCCTTGGCCAGTTGCTCCAGCGCCGGAATGTCGCAGGTGAGGTTGGGGGCGCCATTGGCGAAGGGGACGCCTTCCATGATCGCCGCATAGGCGTAGAGCATGGAGGGGGCGATTGAGGCGTCGTTGGTCTCCATCCCCTTCTCGAACGCGGCGAGCGTCTGATGGGCCGGACCGGGGGTAATGAAGATTTCGGTCGACGCGCACCACACCATCACCAGCCGGTCACACTTGTGTTTCGCCTTGAAGTCGCGGATGTCCTTCCGGAGCGCCTCGGTCAGCTCCCGCTTGGTGCGACCGGTCTTGACGTTCTTGCCCTCGAGGCGCTTCACGTAGTTCTGATCGAACGCCGCCGGCATGGGCGCGATGCCCTGCAGGAACTCCTTGATGGGCTCGACGTGCTCATGCCGATCCAGCACCCCACAGTGCAGGCAGCTCTGATAGGCATTGTCCGGCACCGGGTCCCACGCCCCGAACACCAGATCGTCCAGCGCGGCCAGCGGAACGAACTCCTTGATGAGCGGCGCGCGAGACTCGGTCCGCTTGCCCAGGCGGATGGTCCCCATCTGGGTCAGCGAGCCGATAGGACGCGCCTTTCCGCGGCGGATGAGCTCCACTCCGGCGATGAACGTCGTGGCGACGGCTCCGAGGCCGACGCACAGGATGCCGAGCTTGCCCGTCGCCGGTGCAACGGTCCGGGTGTTCTCTGGTGCCACGCTAGGATCCTTTCGGCGCATCCGGGGCGCTGGCGCCCCCGGTTACGCGGTAGACATACACAATGCGCTGAACGATCGTGACCACCGAGGCCAGCGCGAGAATCGACACGATCCAGAACAGCAGCAGTCCATCCGGCCCGGCTCCCCCGATCGCCGTGGGTAGCCCGAGCAGCACGATGCGCTCCGCTCGCTGCACCAGCCCGACGCGGCAGTCGATGCCCAGGCCTTCCGCGCGCGCCCGGGCGTACGATACCACCAGGGACGTGACGATCGCCGTCATGCTGATGATGATGGCGAGATCCCCGTACGCCACCGTCCCCGCCGGGGCGCGCAGGTAGAACACCGCGATCCCCATGAAGGTGGCTCCATCGCCCAGCCGGTCGAGCGTCGAGTCGTAAAACGCCCCGAACCGGGTGACCTCTCCGCGAGCCCGCGCCACCGCTCCGTCGAGCGTGTCTACGACGCCGCTCACGAGATAGAGGACGCCGCCCAGCCGCACCCGCCCAAGGCCGTAGGCCAGGGCCGAAGCCACCACAATCAGGGTCCCGAGCGTGGTGATCGCGTTGGGCCGGACGCCCGCCCGGAGCAGGCGGTCCACCACGGGCTGGGTCACGACACGGAACGCCCGCTCCACCGGCTTGGCGATCAGCTTCACCTGGCGCGTGTGTCCCTCGGAAGTTCGACGGGAGGGGAACCAGCGTCGATGCCCCCCGAAAACCGCGGCAAACTATAACCGCGTGAACGGGTTAGGGGAAGTCGCATTACCCGTGGCGGGCCCCGACTCGCCTCATTCCGGGTAGAGGAGGAAGGGACGCCGGCGCGCGAGGAATCGGGATTGCTCCGCCTGCCACACCAGCGCCAGGCGGGCCCAGTCGGGGTGCGGGCGCAGCCACGGCCGAAGCGACTCGAGCGGGCGACCCAGCAAACGCTCGAACTGACGAGGCGGCGATGGGAAGACGGCATGCTTGAGGGGGCCGGCCTGCCGGGCCACCGCGTTGAGCAGGAACATGGCGGTGCGGACCGGATCGTAGCGCCTGCGGTCGAGCACGGCCAGCCGGACGCCGTACACCAGCGTGTCGGCGTATTTCCCGTCGCCGGGGCGGCGCGGGGTGAAGGCCACGCCCGCGAAGGCGACGCCGGGCGGCGAGGCCCTTCGCAGCACACGCAAGAGCGCGGTGGTGTCGACCCAGGGCGCGCCCACCTGCTCGAACGGATGGTCCGTACCGCGCCCTACTGACAGGGTCGTTCCCTCGAAGAGGCAGAGCCCGGGATAGTGCAGCTCGGCCTCGAACCGGGGCAGGTTGGGCGAGGGTGGCACGAAGGGCAGACCGGTTTCGTCCCAGTACATGCGTCGGCTCCAGCCCGCCATGGGGACGACGATCAGCCGGCCGGCGATGCCCAGGTCGTGGGCGGCGAGCCGGGCGAGCTCGCCCAGGGTCATGCCGTGGCGGGCGGGGATCGCGAGCAGCCCGACCGGCGAACGGTACGCGGGAAGGAGCACATCCCCCTGCACCGCACCTCCGATCGGATTCGGCCGGTCCAGCACGACCACGGGGACGGAATGCCGCGCGGCCGCGCGCATCACCTCGGTGACCGTCCACAGGTAGGTGTAATATCGGGCCCCGACGTCCTGCAGGTCGATGAGCATGACGTCGAGACTGTCCAGGATGGCGTCGCTCGGCGCGGCCGACTTTCCATAGAGGCTGTAGATTGGGAGTCCGGTGGCCGAATCAGTGGTCGACCCCACCGCCGCGCCGGGGGCGGCGGTGCCCGAGAATCCGTGCTCCGGGCTGAACAGGGCCGCCAGGTGCACTCCCTGCGCCAGCAGTCGGTCGACGCTCCGAACGCCCGCCTGATCCACGCCGGCCCGGTTGCTCAAGAGGCCGACGCGCCTGCCGCGGATCAGTCGGAAGCTGTCGGTCAGCAACACGTCAATCGCGGGGCGCACACCGGCAGGAGCCTGGCCACGCTTGGCCGCCGGGCCCCGGCCGGGCCGCGCGACGCCGGTGATCACCACAACCGCCATCACACCGAGCACCCAGTGTCTCGTTCTCATAGCATCGGCATCGTTCTCTTCCTGAGTGGCGCGCTCCGCCTCGCGGGACAACAGGCCACGTCCCACGGGCAGCCGTTCTGGATGCCGACGCCGGCGGACTCCATGGCCGTGGAGCGGATGATCGACTCCCTGCCCCTCCGGGCCCGGGTGGCGCAGGTCGTCATGCCCTGGATCCCGGGCAATTACGCAGCGTTTGACGACAGCGCCTTCACGGTGATGCAGGGATGGGTGGACTCCCTGGGGGTGGGCGGCCTCATCGTATCGGTCGGCGCGCCGGTCGACGTCGCGATGAAGCTGAATCGCCTGCAGCGCCGCTCGCGGCTGCCGCTCCTCGTTGCGGCCGACCTGGAGAGCGGGGCCAGCCTCCGCCTGTATGGGGCAACGCCCTTCCCGTCCAATATGGGGGTGGCCGCCGCGGGGAGCGAACAGGACGCATACGATGTCGGGCGGATCGCCGCGCTTGAAGGGCGAGCGGTGGGGATCCGGGTGGCGTTCGCGCCGGTGGCGGACGTCAACAACAACCCCGCCAACCCCATCATCAACACTCGATCCTTCGGCGAGAACGCCTACGCGGTGGCGCGCCTGGTCGCCGCCTCCATCCGGGGCATGCAGGACAACGGCATGCTGGCCACGGCGAAGCACTTTCCGGGGCACGGCGACACTCAGGTCGATTCCCATCTCGAGCTGCCGGTCATTCCCGCGCCCTGGTCGCAGCTCGACACCGTCGAGATGGTCCCCTTCCGCGCGGCCATCGAGGCGGGGACCGGGCTCGTGATGTCCGCCCATATCGTCCTTCCAAGGATCAGCGGGGACCATCGACCGGCCACCCTCGCGCCCGCGATCCTCGATGGGCTGCTGCGTGATTCCCTCCACTTCAAGGGCGTGGTGGTGACCGACGCGCTGGACATGGGCGCCATCGTCAACACCTACGGTCCGGGCGACGCCGCGGTGCTCGCGTTTCAGGCGGGAGCGGATCTCCTCCTGCAGCCGGCCGATCCGGCTTCGGCCATCGACGCCGTGACCCGCGCGGTGGAGGAAGGCCGGATCACCGTCGACCGGCTCGACCAGTCGGTGCGCCGGATCCTCGAGCTCAAGGAACGCCTGGGCCTGTTCCGGTCCCGGACGGTATCGCTCGACAGTGTGCCGGACATCGTGGGGAGCGCCCGGTTCCTCGAGACCGCGCGGGACATCGCCCGACGCTCGATCACCCTGGTCGCCGACCGCGGTGGAACAGTGGACAGCCTCCGCGCGCGGCCGCGCACCGTCGCCCTCATCACCTATGGGGAGGAGAACGCGGGGACGATCGGCGCGGACTTCCTCAAGGAACTGCGGGCAGCCGGCCACCGGGTGACGCTGTTCCGCCTCTGGCCGGCGAGCGGGCCGGCGAGTCTCGATTCGGCGCGCGCCATCGCCCGGCGGAACCCGTACACGATTCTCGCGGTCTCGGTCAAGGCGATCTCCGGCAAGGGCAGCGTGGCCCTTCCGCCGCCGTTTGCCAGGGCCTTCGACCGCCTGGCCCAGCGGCGCCACGCCGTGCTGGTTTCCTTCGGATCGCCCTACATCGGGGCCGAGCTGCCCCACCTCCGGTCCTATCTCCTCGCGTGGAGCGGGAGCCGGGTGAGCGAGTGGGCCGCAGGACGGGCCCTCTCGAGCAACGTGCCGATCACCGGTCATCTGCCGGTGAGCCTTCCTCCGGCGTACCCTCTCGGGTGGGGCCTCCTCCGCGGCGTTCCGAAGCAGGAATGAGTCGGGTCCGGACGGGGCTCACCTTCCTGCTGGCCGTCGGCTGCGCTCGGCCGACACCCTCGCCGACACCTGCAGGGTGGACGTCGGTGAGAGGCCTGCTCGACTCCGCGATCACGGCTGGCGCGGCACCCGGTGCCGTCCTGGGCGTGAGCGTAAGAGGCCGGCACTACTACTACGGCACCGGTCGCCTCGGGCTGGACGATCCCACCAGGCCCGACAGCGAGACCCGCTACGACCTCGCCTCCGTCACGAAGGTGGTGAGTCTGACCACGCTTGCGATGATCGCCGTGGACTCGGGGCTCCTGGACCTCGACGCTCCGGTGGTCCGATACCTGCCGGGTTTTGCCCCGCGCCCAGCGGATCCGGAACGGGAGGGGGTGACCATCCGGCACCTGTTGACGCATTCGAGCGGCTTGCCGGCCTGGCGTCCTCTCTATCAGGAAGCCGCGACCCGCGAGGCCGCCTTCGCCCTGGCCGACACGACCGCCTTGCTAGCGCCGCCCGGCACGACCTTTCTCTACTCCGACCTCGGCGCGATCGTGCTCACCCAGGTCATCGAACAGCTGTTCAGGCACCGGATCGACACCCTTTTCGCCGAGCGTATCGCGCAGCCGTTGGACCTTACCGAGACGCGCTATCTTCCGCCCGCCACCTGGCTCCCGGAGATCGCACCGACCGAGAACGATCCGTGGCGCGGCCGCGTGCTCCGGGGCGAAGTTCACGATGAGAATGCCGCGCGACTCGACGGCGTCTCCGGGAACGCCGGCCTCTTCAGCTCAGCAAGAGACCTGCTCCGCTTCGGGGACTGGCTGGCTGAACAGGTGGACGGCCAGACGCCGCGACACCCAGCCGGTCTCCGCGTCGCCCATGCCGGCGTATTTGTCGAGCGCCAGGACATTCCGCCCGGCTCGAGTCGAGCCCTCGGCTGGGACACGCCCTCGGGGGTGAGCAGCGGGGGGAGTCATCTCGGCCCGCGCGGGTTCGGGCATACCGGGTTTACCGGAACCTCGATCTGGATCGACCCGGACCGGGCTCTCGTGATCGTTCTCCTGAGCAACCGCGTGCATCCCACCCGACAGAACAACCGGTGGGGCGCGGTCCGGGGCCTGGTGGCAGACCGGGTGGTGGCAGCCTTCTTTCCGGAGGGCGCTAGTCATTGAAGTGCTTGCGCTTAGGCCCGGCCCCGGCAACCTAGCGGAATTGACAGTGGCCCCATCGACTTCGTAGCTTGTGTAATGACGCCGCCGCCGTGAACCACGGCAGGCGGCGCACCACGAACGAATGGAGCAGGCAAATGGCAAGCACGGAACCACAGGTCGCGACACCGGGCTTCACGCTGGTGCTCACCGAACGGGCAGCGGCGGAAGTGCAGAAGTTCATGGTAGCGGAGCAGGTCCCGGCGGAGACGGCTGGGTTACGGGTCAGCGTACTGCCGGGCGGATGCTCCGGTTTCAAGTACAGCCTCAACATCGAAGAGCGGGCCCTCGAGGACGATGCGGTGCTGGACGTGAGTGGCGTTCGAGTTTTCGTCGATGGGTTCAGCATGCAGTACCTGAACGGGGTCGTCGTGGATTACGTGACCTCGATGCAGGGTTCGGGCTTCACCTTCCATAACCCGAACGCCACCGGTGGCTGCGGGTGCGGGAGCAGCTTCACGGCCTGATCGAAGCTGGTCCGCCGTAGAGGACGCGCGGGGGAGTGAGACGGTGGTCTCGCTCCCCCGCTTCGCTAGCCACCCGTCGCACTGGCTCCTATCGCACCCGGTCTCGGCGAGGACCTTGGACTGCACACCCTCGACCTGGTCGTCATTCTCCTCTATTTCGGCTTCACACTCGGTGTGGGGGCCTGGGTCTCGCGCCGCCAGGACACCGCGGGGGAGTATTTCCTGGGCGCCCGCGATCTCCCCGCCTGGGCCATCCTGCTCTCGATCGTCGCCACCGAAACGTCGGCCCTGACGGTCATCTCGGTGCCGGCCGTTGCGGCCCGTGGCGATCTCACCTTCCTGCAGCTTCCCTTCGGCTATCTCATCGGTCGGATCGGGGTAGCGGTGTGGCTCCTGCCGGGATATTTCACCGGAGCCCAGGAGACCGCCTATGCCCGACTGGAGCAGCGATTCGGCGGCCGGACACGCAGAGTGGCCTCCGGGATCTTCCTGGTAACCCGGCTCCTGGCCGACGGCGTGCGGGTGTACGCCGGCGCGATTCCACTGGCGCTCCTCGCCGGCTGGAATGTCCCGCTCACGATCGTGATCATGAGTCTGGTAACACTTCTCTATACCTGGCACGGGGGGCTCAAGGCGGTCGTGTGGGTCGACGTCCTGCAGCTCCTGGTCTACGTGGCGGGCGGGATCATTGCGTTCGGGCTCGCGGCTCACCTGGCCGGTGGCCTGCCCTCGATGCTCAAAGCGGCGGCGGGCGCCGGCAAGCTGCGGGTGCTGGACCTCAGCTGGAGTTTCACCCGGACTTACACGCTGGTCGGAGGCGTGGTGGGCGGAGCGATGCTCTCGGCCGCCTCGCATGGGACCGATCAACTCATCGTCCAGCGCCTGCTGGCCAGCCGCGGTCTCCGCGCCGCGCGGACCGCGCTCGTCGGGTCGGGTGTGCTGGTCATCGCGCAATTCAGCCTCTTCCTGATGATCGGCATCGCGATCTGGGCCGCGGGGCTCGCCCCGGCAACCATTCCCGCGGATCAGGTCTTTCCGCGGTTCGTCGTGGACCACTTTCCCGAAGGGCTCGCCGGCCTCATGGTGGCCGCCGTGCTCGCGGCCTCCATGGCCACGCACAGCTCGGCGATCAGCGCCCTGGCCAGCTCGGTCACGTACGACTTCTACGCCGCGCGGGGACGCGAGCTCGATCCGGGGGAGCTGTTCCGCGTCGGACGCGGGGCTTCGCTCGCCTGGGGCGCGCTCATCACGGTCGTGGCGCTGGCCTTCAACGCGACGGCCGGAGGAGGGCAGACGCCGGTCGTGATCTTCGCGCTGTCTATCGCCTCGATCACGTACGGCGCGCTGCTCGGCGCCTATGTGCTGGCCGGCGGCCCGGCGCGGATCCAGGGGCCGCACGTTGTCGCCGGCATCGCCGCGGGGCTGGGAGTGATGCTCGTGGTCTTTCTTGCGGCAACCCGTCTGGCCTGGCCCTGGTATGTCCCGCTCGGAACCGCCATCACGGTGCTGACCGGTCTAGCGCTGTCCCGCACTTCCCTGCTCCCGGCGAACCGACATGAGTGACATCGTCGTCGGCGTCGATGCCGGAGGGACCAAGACGATCGCCATCGTCGCGGAGGGAGCGCGGATCATTGCCCGGGCGGCCGGCCCCGCGGCCAAGATGCGGAGCGGAAGGGGCATCGCCTGCGCGGCCGCCATCGCGGAGGTGGCGCGGCGCGCCCTCGCGGACACGGGCCGCCGCCGTGCGGAGGCCCTGGTGGCAGGGGTGGCCGGGGCCGGTCGCGAGGAGGAGCGCGAGGAACTACGCCAGGCCCTCCGGAGCGAGGACTGCGCCGAGCGGCTGCTCGTCACGGGAGACACGGAGATCGCGTTAGCCGCGGCCTTCGGCGATCGGCCAGGCATCGTGGTTACGGCCGGAACCGGAAGCATAGCCGTCGCCCGCGATGTCGTCGGACGACTGCACCGAGCCGGTGGGCTCGGCTGGCAGATGGGAGACGAGGGGAGCGGTTACGCCATAGGCCGCGCGGCGCTGGGGGCGGTAGGTCGGGCAGCGGATGGCCGGAGCCCCCGGACGGAACTCACCCCGCTCCTCCTCCAGGCCACGCACAGTGAAACGATCGAAGGCCTAGTGAGGTGGGCGGCGGCCGCCGGCGTCTCAGAGGTGGCCGCGCTGGCGCCCGCCGTGATGGAGGGGGCCCAGAAGGGCGACACCATCGCGGCGGGGATCGTGGACTACGCCGCGCGTGAGCTGGCCGCCCTCGTGTATCGGCTGCTGCCGCACTTCGGCGTCGATGAGCGCGCACCGGTCGACACGGCGACCAACGGCGGCTTGCTCATTCACGAAGGCCCCCTCAGCCGGCTGCTCCGCGAGCGGCTCTCCGCCGAGCCGAGGATCCGGCTTCGAGAAACGCCCCTGGACGCGGCGACCGGCGCGATTCACCTCGCGGCCAAGTTCCTGAGCTGACGCTCGGGAGCGACATGCGCTGCTCAGCCCTGGGCTACGCGACGGCCGCGAAGCCGGCTGTGCCGTGCACTGTAGAGGAAGTAGATCACGAACCCGAGCAGGAGCCAGACTCCAAACCGGATCCAGGTGATGCGGGGCAGGTTGTACATCAGGTAGAAACAGGCCACGACCGAGATCAGCGGCGTGATCGGCACCCACGGCACCCGGAACGGTCGCGGCCGCGCCGGGTCCACTCGCCTCAAGACGATCACGCCCACCGACACCAGGATGAATGCGAACAGCGTCCCGATGTTGGTGAGATCGACCACCTCGGCGATGTTCGCGAAGGCCGCAAAGACGGCCACGAAGATCCCCGTGAGGATGGTCCCGACGTAGGGGGTCTTGAACTTCGGATGGACCTTGCAGAACACCGGCGGCAAGAGCCCGTCCCGAGCCATCGACATGAAGATTCGCGGCTGGCCGAGCTGGAAGACAAGGAGCACGCTCCCCATGGCTACCACCGCGCCGATCGCGACGATGAAGCGCGAGGCTCGCAGGATCCCCTCGGGCCCATCAGCGTAGCGGAGTGCCGTAATCATCGGTTCCGCCGTACCCAGCTGCTGCCACGGAGCAAGGCCGGTCATCACGATCGAGATGAGGATGTAGAGCCCCGTGGTCACCGCGAGGCTCATGATGATCCCGAAGGGCATGTCTCGCCCCGGATTCTCTGCTTCCTCGGCCGCGGTCGAGACCGCGTCGAACCCGATATAGCTGAAGAAGATGATGGCCGCGGCCGCGCCGATTCCGGCAAAACCGTTCGGGGCAAAGCCGCCCGTGGCGGGGTTGCTCCAGTTGATCGGCTTGATGAAGAGCAGGCCGACGGCGAGGAAGAAGATGATGATCCCGATCTTGAGGAGCACCATGGCGTTGTTCGAGTTGGCCGACTCACGGATCCCGATCACCAGGATCACCGTGATGAGCACCACGACCAGAAACGCCGGCAGGTTGACAATGATCGGGAGACCCAGGAGGCGTGGCGCGGTCGTGAGCGCGGACGCCAGGTAGGCGGCAGTGGCATCGGCCCCGCCGGCGGCCACCGCCCGAGCGGCGTCGTGGGCGGAGCGGAAATCGGTGGCGAGCCACGAGGGAAGGTCCCAGCCGAAGGTATTCAGCAGTTCCCGGAAGTAGCCCGACCAGCCGATCGCCACGCCGATGTTCCCGACGGCGTACTCGACGATCAGGTCCCACCCGATGATCCAGGCCACGAACTCTCCGAGCGAGGCGTACGCATAGGTGTACGCCGAACCGGAGATGGGAACCATGGCCGCGAACTCCGCATAGCAGAGCGCCGCGAACCCGCAGGCGATGGCCGTGAGCAGAAACGAGAATATGATCGCCGGCCCGGCGCCGGGGCGGAACGAGTCCCCGGCGATGGCCGTGCCTGTAGTGGCGAAGATGCCGGCCCCGATCGTGGCACCGATCCCCAGTGCGGTGAGATGCCACTTGTTGAGCGAGCGCTTGAGTCCGCCACGCTCAAGGATGTCGCTTTCGCAGTCTTCGACCGACTTGCGCACGAGAAGGCCGTTCATGGGCGCCTGGGGAATGGCGGGGTGCTCCCGCGGTTCAGAAGATGGTCACTACGAGGGTAGTCGTGGCGGAGATCGGGACGCCGTCAGGACCGAGGGCCGGGTGAAAGCGGTAGCTCAACATGCTCTCAGTGAACTCGTCGCGGTACTTCCGGTCTCGAATCGGCGGATCGATCGCCACGCGAACGACCTTGCCGGTGGCATCGACCCAGAAGGTCACCCGGATTTCAACACCACGCATCTCCTTCGGTGCATCGTCCGAAGGCGGCAGGACCTGATGTCGACCTTCCGGCGGCCGGCCCGCCCCGCCGACGCCGTTGCCCGTCCCGGGCCCGACCCCCGACCCCTGGCCGGGCCCGACGCCTCCGCCCGCCCCGCCTCCCGCACCGCCACCGGTCCCCCTACTGGGCTCACCTGACCCGCTGTCGCTGCCCGCGGCGACGGCCGGCGGCGCGGAGTCGGGCGGAGCCGCCGACTCGGGCGGCGGAGGCGGGGGTAGATGTTGCGGCGCGGCGACCGGCGTGACAACCGGGACCGGCGGCGGCGCGGGCTTCGGCGCGACCGCAGGCTGTCGCGCTCGGCTTTGCGCGGGGGCAGGAGCCGCGGGGAGCGTAATATAGGTCAGGCGGCTCCCGCCGCTACCGCCGCCGCCTCCGCCCAGGCCGAGCAGAGGTTGGCCCGCGTTCAGCACGCGCGCAAAGTCCCGTCGAAGCGGTACCAGGAGCAGGAGAATCGCCAGGCAGTGCGCCAGGACGGAGAGGACGACGCTGGCCGACCGAGAGCCACGAGAGTCCGTTTCGGCGGTGAAGCTGTAGCGCGGCCTCAGGGCAACCTCTTCGCAAGGGTCCGGCAGCAGGCGCCGGTCATAGGGGTAGACGACACCGGCGCCGCTCAGTGCACCCCCAAAGATACGACACGGAGGGCCGTCGGCGGACGACCCTCCGTGTCACGCTCCATAGGAGAGCGATGATGCCCGAGGATGGGCAGGAGCCTGCTAGGGCTGGGTTGCCCCGCCTCCTCCGGCCTCCTGCGGCGTGAACCCGATGACCTGCACCCCCGCTCCGCGAGCAATATCCATCGCCTCGATCACGTCCTGGTAGGTCCGCTCAGGCGCCGACTTGATGAACATGAGCTTGGCCGGACGGTTGTCGTAGATGGCATGGATCTGGGTGTCGAGCTGGTCCTTGGGCACCGGCTGGCTGTTGATCGCATAGCTGCCGTCGTCCTTGAGCTCCAGCACGATCTGATTCGACTGCGCGTTCGACTTGGTGGCCGTCTCCTGCGGCGGCACCTGGACGTCGATCGCCATCCGGGCGAGCGGCTGCGATACCATGAAGATGATCAGCATCACCAGCATGATGTCGATCATCGGGATGACGTTGGGCTCCGCGGCCACCTGGCCGGGTGCCGTGCCTGTTCCGCCGGCCATCTCAGTTCTCCTTCGTGGCGGCGGCGTCGAACAGGCCGCCGCTCACCTTCGGCTCGGTAATGGCCGCCATCACGCGTGCGCCCGCGCGGCGCGCCATTTCGACCGCTTCATCAATTTTGGCGAACTTGAGCTGATTGTCCGCCTTGAAGTAGATGATCTTGTCCTCGGTCCGCGCGTCATAGATCGCCTTGAGCTGCTCCTCGAGGACGCCGGGGGCCACGGGCCCCTTGCCATCCAGGAAGTACTGCCCGCCGGCGTCGATGCCGAGCACGACCTCGTCCTTCTGTTCCGGCCGCTTGTCGAGGTTCTTCCCCTTCGGCATCGTGGCCTTGAAACCGGCCGCGATGAGCGGGGTCACGATCATGAAGATGATCAACAGCACCAGCATGATGTCGATCATCGGGATCACGTTCGGCTCCGCCTTGACCGTACTGCGGCCGGCGTTACCCGCTGACGTGTCCATGCCCACTCACCGCCTTCTGTGCCTGGAATTCCTTGGTGAAGATCGAGCGGCCGAACTCGCTGCCGACGCTCTTGATCAGGTAGTCGATGAGTTCCTTGGACGAATAGGTCATCTCGACCGTGAGGTTCTCGATCTTGGTGGTGAAGTAGTTGTAGAACCACACCGCCGGGATCGCGACCATGAGGCCGAAGGCCGTCGTGATCAGGGCCTCGGCGATACCGGCCGAGATTCCCGCCAACCCGCCGGAGGCGCCGGCCGCCGCCATCCCGGTGAAGGCCGTCACGATACCCATCGTGGTGCCGAGCAGGCCGACGAACGGCGCCGTGGCGCCCACCGTGGCCATGACGCCCATGCCGCGCTTGAAATCAGCCAGCGTAATCAGCATCTGGCGCTCCACCGCCCGCTCCGCCGAGTTGATGTCGGCCGAGGTGATGGTGGCGCGGTCCTGGATCAGGGTCTTCACCTCGCCCAGGGCCCCGCCCAGCACCTTCGCGATGTGGCTCTTCTGATTTTTCTCCGCCAGCGCGATCGCCTTCTCGAGATTCTCCTCCTGGATGGCGCGGGAGAAGTCGGGGGCGAACTTCTTGGTCGCGTTCTGGCTGCGCCGGATGACGATGAACTTCTGGATCGCCACCGACAGTGACCACAGCGACATGATCGCCATCACCGCGATGACGCCCCGGGCGAACGTCCCCGCGGCATCCCAGAGCTTGAGGATATCAATGCCGTGCTGCATGAGTGAAGAGCCTCCGTGAATTGATGATGCCGGACCCGCCGGTCCGGCCGCTAAAGAACCCCTACTGCTGGAGCTTGAAGGAGACGGCCTGCGATACCAGCACTCGCACCGGCTGCCCGCGGGAGGTCCCCGCCTTGTAGGCGCAGGCCGGGCTGCTAATGATCTTGCGGGCCGGGTCCTCGAAGGCCTTGTTGGTGCTGCTGCTGATCTTCACGCTGCCCGGATCGACGTGCCCGTCCGTGTTCACCACGAACTGCATCACCACCCGCCCCGGGATCCCGGCCGTTCTCATCACCGGTGGATAGTTGTTTTGGAGCTCGGTCTGACAAGCCGTCCCGTTCATCAGGCTTGGCGTCTGATCAACCTCGGCCGCCAGGAACACCTGACCGTCAATCGGTACCGGACCCGTCCCGCCCACGACGCCCGCCGCGATCCCGCCCTCCACCCCTTTGCCGGTAAAGTCCTTGGGGTCGAAGTGCTGGTTGAGATCCACCGGGGGAATAGTGGTTGGAATATTTTCCGGCGGCGTCACGACTTGGAAGCCCTGCGGCGGCGGATTGGCGGTGACCACTACATTCTGGACCTGCTGTTGCGGTGGCGGCGGCGGGGGCGCCGGCGGCTTCAGGAACACCATCGTGGTGTCCACCTTGATGTCCTTGATCACCTCGGCCGCGCCCTGCGTCGCCTTGATCGCCCCGAAGATCAAACCTACGTGGATCAGTAGCGACACGACCTGCTGGCCGAGGCTCGCCTGACGCTTGTGGTTTGATTCAATGAGGTTCTCGAACACGGCCGGCCCTCCGACTGTTGAGCGGTGACGCAAAGCTACCGGCGGCCCATTGCAGGGCGCCGCTCACCCAGATGACAAAATGATGACAGCAGGATTAGCGGTACCCGATCGAGGGACCGCGACTACCCGAGGCGCGAATATATGGCCCGGGCAGCGGCGCGCTAGAGCGCCGGCTGGCCTAATTCAGGCTGCACCATCGGCGCCTCGGGGTGCCTGGGGAGGGTGACCGTGAAGACGGTCCCCCGGCCCGGTCGGCTCTGTACGCCGATGGTGCCGCCGTGCGCCTCCGCGATCCATTTGGTAATGGCCAACCCCAGCCCAACCCCGGGGCGGGCGCCGGTGCGGGATCGCGCCGTGTCCACGCGATAGAAGCGATCGAAGATGTGCGGCAGGTCGGCGGCGGGAATCCCGATCCCGTCATCGCCCACGACGATCGCGACGGTGTCACCCTGGTCGACGAGACCCAGGGACACCCTGCCCCCGGGCGGAGTGTACTTGATGGCGTTGGTCACGAGGTTGAGCAGCAGCTGACGGATCCGGCTCCGGTCCACACCCAGCTCCACGGGGGTGGCCGGGACCTCGCTCCGCACTCCGATCCCGGGTTCCTCGCCGAGGATGCCGGCGGTCTCGGCGGCCTCGTTGATGAGCTCCCGAAGGTCGGTCGGTTCGCGGGCGAGCGTCACGCCGCCCTCGTCCGCCCGAGCGAGGGTCAGCAGGTCGTCCACGAGATCACTCATCCGGTGGATCTCCTGCAGCACCTCCTCGAGCGCCTGCAGCGCCTCGGTGGGTGTGCCGGGGTTGGTCATCGCCCGCTCCGCCCCGGCGCGCAGCACCATCAGCGGCGTCTTGAGTTCGTGGCTCGCGTCCGCGGTGAACCGGCGGAGGCTCACGAAGCTCTGCTCGAGCCGGGCCAGCATGCGGTTCATCGTTGCGGCGAGCCGCGCCAGTTCGTCGGCAGAGACCGGAACGGCCACCCGGCGGTGGAGGCTGGTCCCGTCGGTCACGGCTTCCAGCTCGTCCACCATCCCCTCAAGAGGGCGGAGGCTGGTGTCGGCCAGGACATAGCCCAGCCCGACGCTACCCACGAGGATTACCGGAGCGATTACCAGCATCGCGCGGAGCAGCTGGGGCGCGCCGAAGGGCACCGCGTCCAGCGGCGCGGCCACGAAGATGCCGGCCGGCCGCTCCCAGATGCCTTCGAGCGGCACTTCCAGGTAGCGGAAGGGAGAGGCCTCGCCGGGAAGCCGGACCACCCCGCCCCGCGGCGCTCCGCTGGTGTCAACCGGAATGGTGCCGAGCATCTGAGTGAGCTCACCCACGCTGTAGGGCTTGGCGAGGGGGTTCCGGTAGATGGGCTGGCGGTCCGGGTCGAAGACCACGACGAAGTCCCGGACGGCATCTAGGTAGCCGCCGACGGCGCTGATGGCGAGACCCGGCATCTCGCCCGTGACCAGCTTCCGGCCCACCCGCTGCTGGAACGATATGAAGTATTGCGCCGCAGCGTTGCCTTCGAGGGCCAGGCGCTCGTCCAGCTCCCTGAGGCTCGACTGGCGGCGCTCGAAGTACAGCGCGGCGCCGAACGCCCCTACCGAGGTGAGGAGCGCGACCGCATACCAGATGGTGAGCCGATGGCGAATGGAGGACACGGCAGCCTCAGCCCCTGATCACGTACCCGACACCGCGGACCGTGTGGATGAGGCGTGTCGCCTGGCCCTGATCCACTTTCTTCCGCAGGCGGTTGATCACGACGTCCACGATGTTGGTTCCCGGGTCGAAGTGGTAATCCCAGGCGTACTCCGTGATGAGGGTCCGCGACATGACTCGCCCGGTGTGGCGCATCAGGTACTCGAGCACCGCGTATTCCTTGGGGGTGAGCTCGATCAGGCGGCCCCCGCGGGTGACCTCCCGGGACCCCAGGTCGAGCTCGAGATCGCCGACCTTGAGCTTTCGCGGGGCGATCTGCTTGGGCCGCCGGCCCAGGGCCTCCACCCGGGCCAGAAGTTCCTCGAAGGCGAAGGGCTTGGTGACGTAGTCGTCGGCCCCGGCCCGGAGCGCCTGCACCTTGAAGTCGACCGACTCCTGGGCGGTGAGCACCAGGATCGGAGTGGTGATTCCCCGATCGCGCAGGGTGCGGAGCACTTCAAACCCGCTGAGCCCGGGAAGCCTGAGGTCGAGAATCAGCAGGTCGTAGCTGCCGGTCGACGCCGCGGTGAGTCCCTCGGATCCATCGCTCACCAGATCGGCCTGGAAGCCCTGCTCCGTGAGGCCCCGGACCACGTAGGCTCCGACGGTACGGTCGTCTTCGACCACGAGAATCTTCATGGCAGGCGTCCCGGATGGGGCCGGCAGCGTGGCGAGGACTGCTACTGGCGAATGACCTTCTCAGCCACGGGCAGGAAGACCCGGAAGATCGACCCCCGGCCCGGCTGACTGTCGGCCGTGATGCGGCCGCCGTGCTCCTCCACGATCCCGTAGCAGACAGAGAGACCCAGCCCGGTGCCGCGTCCTGGCGGCTTCGTGGTATAGAACGGCTCGAAGATCTTGGTGAGATCGGCCCGCGGAATCCCCACCCCGGTGTCCTCGATCTGCACTTCGACCTCGTCGTCGTGAACCCGCCCGGGCATCGCGCGCACCGTGAGGGCCCCGCCCTCCTCCATCGCGTCGAGCGCGTTCAGCATGATCGCCATGAAGACCTGGATGAGCTGCTCTCCGTTGCCGTGGATGTTGGGGAGGCGCTCATCCAGCTCTCGCCGCACCTCGATCTTCTTGAAGCGCTCGTGGTGCTTGAGGAGGAAGAGGGTGTCCTCCAGGATGGCGCCGACATTGATCGGCCCCTTGGCCTTCCCCTTGGGACGGCTGAAGTCCAGCAGCCCGTCCACGATCCCCTCGCACCGCTGGACCTCCTTGTCGATGATCTGGAGGTACTCGCGGAACCCGGCCTGCAGCTCGGCCGGCAAGTCATCCGCGATCCGATTCTCCAGCGCCGCCACACAGGCGCCGATCGTGGCCAGGGGATTATTGATCTCGTGCATGATGCCGGCGGCGAGCTGCCCGATGGCGGCCAGCTTTTCGCTCTGCAGAATCCGCTGCTGCGCCACGTGGGTCTCGGTCACGTCCTCGCCGATCGTGATCACGTGGGTAATGGTCTCACCGTCCTGGCGCATCGGAATCTTGCTGATGCGGTAGTACTTGGCGT